>Ga0207066_1065_pt1 | contig 27984 bp, 23 predicted proteins | sample Alteio_BWMinCont_24_FD_153490 | JGI IMG/M metagenome (GOLD analysis project Ga0207066, IMG submission 153490) | Enriched cells from forest soil in Barre Woods Harvard Forest LTER site, Petersham, Massachusetts, United States -... | ecosystem: Environmental > Terrestrial > Soil > Temperate forest >...
TGGGGTGTTCAGCCGAAAGCGCACCCAAACCCATGAGCGTGTTAACGGCCGGCGCATCGAGCAACTCTACAAACTCGCGCAGTTCCTCGGAAGCATTTGCGGCTATCACGCCGCCTCCGGCATACACGAACGGCCGCTCGGCTTCCCACATCATCTGTGCGGCGCGCCGAATCTGTCCGGCGTGTCCTTCCGTGAACACCTTGTAGCCGGGCAGGTGGATGGAGGAAACCGGCGTGTAATGCCATTGGCCCTGGAACACGTCCTTGGGGATGTCGACCAGCACTGGGCCTGGCCGTCCGCTCGCAGCGATGTAAAAGGCCTCGTGAATTATCTGCGGCAATTCCGCAACGGTCTTCACCATGTAATTGTGCTTCGTGCAGGAGCGGGTGATGCCAAAGGTATCAGCCTCTTGAAAAGCGTCGCTGCCAATGAGCTTGCTGGTCACCTGACCAGTGATCGCGACGATCGGGATAGAATCCATCATGGCGTCGACCAGGCCGGTGACCAGGTTCGTAGCGCCAGGTCCCGAGGTCGCGCAGCAGACGCCTACTCGGCCGGTAGAGCGCACGTAACCCTCGGCTGCGAACGCAGCATTCTGCTCGTGGCGCACCAGTACATGGCGAATTTGGTGATCGTAAATTGCGTCATAGAGCGGTAGCGTTACGCCGCCCGGATAGCCAAAGATGCAATCTACGTTCTCGCGAACCAGACATTCCAGCAGCGTCTGCGCGCCGGACATCAGCTTGGACTCGGTTGTCCCGCTCGTTCGTGGTGCGGTACTCGTCGACATGGGCTTACCTCCCTACTTCGCGCCTCAATCGGGGCGCTTAAATCAAAAAGGCCATCGGCTGGGGTTTTGATCCCCCGCCGATGGCCTCTCGGAATTCTTTCTCCGAAGCCCTTCAGGCGGGGCCGGGTACGGCGACCTGAATAATAATGGGCAACAGCCTCGGAAGTACACTGACCGAAAGGAGAACCGGTAGAACTACACCCGGTAGGGCGGAGACTATACCAGCGTTCCTTTCTGCAGCGATCATTTCATCAAGCTTAGCCGAGCGTTCCCGCAAATGCAAGGGGGTGTCGTGATAAATAGTACTTATGACACCATAGGGACTGCCCAGGGGCGTAAATTAGTGTTGATATGAAGATCCTTGTCATCGGCGGGTCCGGTTTTATAGGCCCTTTTATCGTTCGAGAGTTGGTCAAGCAAGGGCACGAAGCAGCAGTGCTTCATCGCGGCAACGCCAAGTTTGTTCCCCCCGGATCCGTGCAGCGAATCCTAAGCGATCGAAAGAATCTCGGCGTTCATCGCAAGAAATTCGAGCGGCTCGCGGCCGATGCCGTAATCGATGTGATCCTCAGCGATGAGCGGCAGGCAAAAGACCTCATGGAAAATTTTCGAGGCGTGACCGCACGCTTAGTCGCCCTGAGTAGCCAGGATGTGTACCGGGCTTATGGAGTGCTGCTGGGGACGGAACCGGGTCCACCGCAGCCGACCCCGCTCACCGAGGAGTCTGAGCTACGGACGAAGCTACATCCGTATACACCGGAACAGTTGCGCATGGCTCAAGCGGCGTTCCGCTGGATCACCGACGACTACGACAAGATTCCGGTTGAGCGAACGGTTCTGAACGACCCGCGGTTGCCCGGAACCGTGGTTCGTCTGCCGATGGTCTACGGACCCGGTGACCCGTTGCACCGTTTGTTCCCGACGATTAAGCGGATCGTGGATGGGCGCTCGGCGATCCTTCTCGAAGCCAAGCACGGAAGCCTCCGATTACCGCGCGGGTACGTTGAGAATGTTGCGGCCGCGGTGGTCCTGGCCGCAACTTCGCCAAAAGCCGCAGGACGGATTTACAACATCGCTATGCAGGAACCCTTGTCTGAAATGGAGTGGGGGCAGAAGATCGGCCAAGCGATGGGCTGGAAGGGCCAGTTCATTTCCGTGCCCAAGGACCAGGCGCCGAAGCACATTCAAACGTTAATGAATACCGATCAGGATTGGGTGGTGAGCAGCGCCAGGATCCGGGAAGAGTTAGGATTTGTCGATCCCGTTCCACTGGACTTGGCTCTTGCGAGAAGTATCGAGTGGGAGCGAGCCAATCCTCCGGCTGTCAACCCCGCGCAGTTCGACTACGCAGCCGAAGACGCCGTGCTGGAGCAACTCCGAGGCCAGCGCGTGGATCAGAAGTGATATAAAAAGCTCATGCGGCTTGTTTCCTGGCAGAAGAACGGAGCCACTGGTTTGGCGGTCCGGCGGGGATCGGAACTGGTCCTTCTGGAAGGCACGGACTTGCTCAGCGTCTTGCGCCACGGGTTTTTGACAAATCATGCCGAACTGGCGCCTGCGCGCTTGGACCAGACGGGCCTGACTTACTTGCCGCCGATTGCAAACCCTCCCAAGATCGTCTGCGTGGGAATGAACTATAAAGACCACGCCCAGGAGAACAAGCTGGAATCGCAGGAGCATCCGACGTTCTTCGTCCGCTTCGCGAGCAGCCTCATCGGCCACGAACAGCCGATCATCCGCCCGCGAGTATCCGAGCAGCTCGACTACGAAGGCGAACTGGCGGCGATCATCGGCAAGCCGGGCCGGCATATTCCGAAAGAACGGGCCTTGGAGCACGTGGCCGGCTACTCGATATTCAATGACGCCTCGATCCGCGACTATCAGATGCGCGGCAAGCAGTGGACCCTGGGAAAAAACTTCGATGCTACCGGACCATTTGGCCCCGAGTTCGTAACGGCCGACGAACTTCCGCCCGGCGCCAAGGGCCTTCATCTGACCACGCGGTTGAACGGAGAGACCATGCAATCGGCCAATACGAACGACTTGATCTTCGACGTGGCGACTCTGATTGCCAGCCTGAGCGAGGTAATGACGCTAGAGGCCGGCGACGTGATCGTCACCGGGACGCCCGGTGGAATCGGATTCTTCCGGAATCCGAAGGTATATATGAAGCCCGGCGACGTCTGTGAAATCGAAATAGAAGGTCTCGGCAAATTGCGTAATCGGATTCAAGACGAAGTGGCGGCTAATAGCTAGGACCAAGGAGCAAGACTATGACATGGATGAATGGTTATGTCGCGCCAACCCGCAGGCCCGGAGAACTGGGAGTTCATTCGCTCGACCACTTCAGCATCATGGTGCCAGATCTCGCCGAAGCGCAAAGGTTTTATAAAAGCTTCGGCCTCGATGTGGGAGAGCAGGGAGCCGGCATCGCCCTGCGCACGGCTGCACAGCCGCATCAATGGGGAATCGTCACGGAGGGCGATCGCAAGAGCTTACGGTTTATTTCCTTCGGAGCGTTTGAAGACGATTTTGCCGGTTTTCGTCAGCGTTTGGAGCGTCTGGGCATTCAGCGCCTGGATCCGCCGTTCGGCCTGGAGACCGACGGGTTGTGGTTTCGCGATCCCGACGGCATTCCGATCGAGATTCGCGTTTGCGATAAGGTGTCCCCCAATCAGAAGCTGGTATTCAACTACGCTTCGGTTCCGGCGGGTCAACGGGGCGTTGTGGGCCGCGCGTCAGTGCCCCAGGTCCGCCCAAGGCGGTTGTCTCATGTGCTTGTATTCACGACCGACATCGACCGGGCCATTCGCTTCTACCATGAAGTCCTCGGGCTCAGGCTATCGGACCGCAGCGGCGAGTTCGTTGCGTTCATGCACGGCATTCACGGCAGCGATCATCACATGCTGGCATTTGCGAAGTCCTCGGCGCCCGGGTTTCACCACGTCAGCTGGAATGTGGACTCCATCGATCAAGTGGGTGTGGGAGCCATGCAGATGGCCGAGCATGGCTTCAGCGCGGGGTGGGGAACTGGCCGGCATGTTCTCGGATCGAACTATTTTTATTATGTGCGCGATCCTTGGGGCAGTTATTCGGAGTACGCCTGCGATATCGATTACATTGGGGCCGATCAGAATTGGGAAGCCAAAGATTTTGGCCCCGAAGACTCAGTCTATCTGTGGGGCCCGCCACTGCCGGAAGATTTCGTGGTGAACTACGAGGCGCCGGTTAAACAAGCTTCTGGCGCGTAGTTAGTGGAATATTGGGGTGGCAAGGGTCTGCCACCCCGAAATCAAGCTAAGGCTTCAGCCCGTTTTACAGATACTGAATCGTAATCGTAGAAGTTGCCGAAGCTCCTGTTGCATCCGTGACGGTCAGGGTAACGGTATACGTTCCGAGAGCCTTAAATTGGATCAACGGAGTAGCCGTGTTGCCTTGAAGAATCGTGGCACTCGCAGCGCCCTGCGGCACTGACCAGGAGTATGTCAAAGCCCCTGAATTCGTGGAAGTTGACTGCGAGGCGTTCAGCGTAACCTGACTGGTGTTCGTAACGAACGTGTTGGCGGAAGTACCTGTGCTGCCGACTGGCCCAGTCACCACGATGGTTACCGGACTGGCTCCGCCTCCCCCCGTGCCGGGCCCCGAAGGCTGATAGGTCAACGTGATGACCGGGCTTGTGGAGGTGCCCCCATTGGCGTCCGTCACGGTCAGCTGAAGCAGGTAAGTCCCTGGCCCATTGACGAACTGCACCGTGGCCTTCGAGCCCGATACCAGCACAGCCGGTACCGGCCCACCCGGAAGGATGTTGAACACATAGGTGAGGGTGCCGCTCGCACTGGTGGACGCACTAGCATCGAGGACAACCGAGGACTGGGTCGTTGTCAAGGTCAAAGGCGTTACGGACGCTTGCGTTACTGCCGACGCAATGACTGCGATGCAGCCGTTGTTCGGACTGGCTCCACAAAGCACGCTGTTCGCCGCAGCCGGAGCGAAAATTTGCAGGGATACCGGATCGCCAGCGATGGAATGCGAGATACCGGCAATCTTCTGGTCGAACTGTAAGCTGTCGGAGTCGCTTATACCAGCGGCACCCCCACAGGCGCCTAAGAAATGGCCTGGAATGGAATACACCTCGTCGCAACCCGCCACTTGGGAGATGGTCGCCAGCGGTGAGCCATCTCTAACGTCGATGACCTGCGTGGCTTGCGGCGTGCAGCCCAGGTACAATTCGTGATTCGGCCCGAGGGCGGCGCCGTTGGGATTGCAATTCTTCACGTTAAACTTCCTGATCACGGGGTTGTCACCCAAGCGGGCCAGACCTCCATTGACCACGGCAACCGCGCCGACCGTCGGATCGGAACCATCCTGCGGAACAGCGATGTAGAAATTCCCCGTCTCCGGAGACCAGACCGACTGCTCGATGCCGTTGGTGGCGTTGGGAGTGCCATTGGTTCCGTCGAAAGTGATCTTCGTGATGATCGGATGGCTTTGGCCGGGAGCGACCGGCCTTGCATCGACCAGCGTGATATAGGGCAAACTGACACCCTTGCCGATATTCTCCTCCGACGGATTCGCTACCAGCACCGTTTGAGTGTTCTCGTCGAAGGCTAACTCGTCCGAGCGGAAGCAGCCGCCGATGTTGATGTTATCGGTCACTTGCAGGCTGATCAGACTGATTACCTTGATCGAGCTGTCGCAATTATCGGTGGCGTAAGCGGTCGCGAGATTCGAGCTCTTGACAATGGGGCCGGAAAACGTCGGCGAATCCGGCGCCCAGATTTCGGCGTGATTCACCGTAGCAATGCCGTTGGGGCCGCTGATCTCGTTGTGACCTGGCACATTGGGATCGGTGGGGAATCCAGCGAACTTATTCGCGCCAGTCGGCGTGATCATGGTCAACGTGTTGCTGTTCAGATCGACCATATCCACGGAAGCGTTCAGGTCGTCAGCCAGCAAATAGACCCGAGCGAATTTATCCACCCAGCTAATGTCGAGCTGGCCCAACTTGATGCCGCTAGGCAGAGTAATAGGATTCTGAACCACAAAGGTTTCGTTTTGATCGGCGGCAACCGCGCTGGGAACCGCAAGCAGTGCCAGCATGAACGCGACCAGTAAGCAAATGAGCGGCCGGCTGCTTTTACCGGAAACCGCGTTGGAAATATATTTTTCTTGCATCGTTTTCTCCTCTAGGAATGCCTCTAATTCAAATTTCCACGGATGGCTATCCATCAGTGCGCGAAAACCGCGATGCAGCCAGTGTTTGGAGCAGGGCCGCAAACACTGCCACCCGCTGGCACTGGAATGAAGATCTGCTTGGTCACGTAATCGGATGCCGCTGAATGCATGGCCCCTTGTATACCAGTAACGGGGATGCTCTGGCTCAACTTGAGCGTTGTTCCGTCGATGGTGTAAATCGTGCTGTCGGGGGGGAAGGACGTAGTAACGAAGAGGTTGTTGCCGGCGTCGTACCAGACTTCGTCGACACCGGAAACCTGCTGGACCGTGCCAAGTATGTTGCCATCTCGAATGTCCACGAACTGCACGGGGCCTCCGCCGCAGCCGACGAACAAGGTGTACTTCTTGAGCGACGCGCCCGTCGCCCCGCAATTGCTGATCGGGTAGAGTTGGACCACCCCAATGCTGTCTGGGTCACGCGGATCGATCACTGCGACCGCGTCATTGGCGCCGTTGGAAGCGACGATATAAAACAGTCCAGTGTCGGGAGAATACACGGACTGCTCGATACCGCCGGAGGAGTTCGGAGTGCCATTAGTGCCGTCGAAAACGATCTTTTTCAAAATTTGGTGATGTTGCCCCGCAAGCACCGGTTGAGTCGATATCAGCGTGATGAAATTCGATTTGCCGATATTACCCTCGCCCGGATTTGCTACCAAGAAGACCTGGTCCACCGGGTCGAAAGCCAGTTCGTCGGCCCGGAAGCAGCCGCCGGTGTTAATCGTATCGGTGATTTTTTTTGTCACCAGATTGATCACCTTGACCGAACTGTCGCAGTTATCGCCCGCGTAGGCAATTGCGGGATTCGAACTCATGACTACGGGGGTTTTGAGTGTCGGGCCATCTCCCGCCCAGGCTTCGATGTGGTTGACCGTGGCAACCCCATTGGGCCCATTTAATTCGCTGCGGGACACATTCGGATCGGCGTTAGTATTAAACCCGCTGATTGTACTGGCGGTGTTGGTATTCAAATCCACCAGGACGACTTGTGGGTTTGCGGCGAGCAAGTAAACGCGAGAGTCTTCATCCACCCAGCTAATGTCGAAGCCTGTGAGTCTCTTGTTGGGTATAGCGATCGCACTCTTGAGGGATACCTGAGTTTGCGCGGGCGCCGCTTGTTGAAAAACTAGCAGCGCTAACGCGGTTGTGAGAACAAAATGGGTGAGCGGCCTGCGAGTCGTCTTAATACATGCCGCGTTGGAAATGTTTTCGTCCTTCATCCTTCCTCCTTGGAAATGATCCCGGTCTGGACTCGAATTTCTGCCAGGGGGAAACTCCCCGTATGTTTTCTAAGGAGCGGGTGTCATTATATACCAGAACCACAAGCGAGGAATCGAACTGGCAAGGCACTCTGCGATTGCCTATTCAATGTTAGAAGGCAGGACCGTAAGGGAAAACGTCAGCGCCGCGTATCACGGCATCAGAGAGGGGCGAATAACTCAAAAAGAAAGCGCGGGCGAGTTTGCTTAATCATGATGAGGCGCGCCCGCGCTTCCCTGGCTTAGTTAGTGCACGAAAGGTGTGAACCCGGAAGGATAATCGGACACCGGGCCAAACACTTCAATGCAGCCGCACGCTGGACTGGGCAAGTAGATGTGGTTGTTGTTGGGGTTCGCCATAATGACGTGAGACCCCGGTTTGGAAGGATTCAACGTACTAACCTTTTGGGTCGTGAGGTCAACGACGAAATTCCCCGGAGATGGCCAGTAGACCGAGTTATCGCCGGGGTTATAGTAAATCTGGTCGCCACTAATCGCGCCGCCGCTTGACGTTTGGTACGTTTGCACGATGCTTCCGGCGGGCATTTTGAGGATCGTGCCGCAGCTCAACATGAGTTGCTCATTGGGGAGCAGCGCCATTCCGGAGATGCTAGCGCAGCTCGGAACAAAAACTTGGCTCGTCACACCGCAGTTCGGGCCGGTGGATATTGTGCAGGAGCCCTTGACTTGGGTGGGATCGATCACGTCGACTTCAGAGGTAGTCCCATCGATCGGAACGTAAAATCTTTCCGCCAGGGAGTCCCAAACCGGCTGTTCCAGACCGGTCGAGTTTGGATAGTTGATTGTGCCCTGAATCAGGTTAGTGTCCGTATTGAGTACGGTCAAGAAATTCACGGTGGGCTCGGAAGAGTTTCCGATGATCATGAGGTGATCCTTTGGATCATATGCCATTTCGTCCGCGCGATTCTTGCCGCCGGTATTGATGATCTGCGTGATCTCATTCCGCTGCAGATTGATCACGTTGATGGTGCTGTTGCCATTTCCTGCCCAAAGTACCCCTTGCTGGGTGACCGGCCAAACGCCCGTGGGCCCGTTGCAGCAGTGGGTGGCGTCAAAAAGTCCTGCAAATGTCCCAAGGCCGATCTTATACAGGAATTTGTCGCTGTGAACGTCAAAGACATCGACGGCGCCGGCGCCCTTGCTAGATCCGTCGTCGGCAAGGTACGCCAGGTCGGATGCCGGGTCGACCCAGAAGATGTCAAATTGTGTCAGACCACCCGGGACAGCAATGGTGCCGATTTGCGTGTAGGGGCCGGCCGCAAAAGTCGCAGGCGCACCTGCGAACAGGACGATTCCGGCTATTACACACAGCGAAAATATAAACGATTTCTCACGTTTCATTGTTTAGCGCTCCTCATTTTTCTCAAACATAGATGAACTGGACACCCTTAGGATGCCCAGCGGGTCTCCGTGTCGAAAGGCAAAGCCACCCCCATCCCGATTGGGTGAGAGCGCGTGCGTTTTTCCGACACGTCGAAAGGATTCAGTAACTGTTTCACTGGTACCTGAAAATCACATGAAAACCGGAGGGCCTATGTCTTCCGGTGTTGGCGATACGGCGGTTTCACGGACGCCGTTCATTGAAAAACTAGCAGCGCTAGCGCGGTTGTGAGAACAAAATAAGCGAGCGGCCTGCGAGTCGTATTGAAACATCCCGCGTTGGAAATGTTTTCGTCCTTCATCCTTCCTCCTTGGAAATGATCCCGGTCTGGACTCGAATTTCTCCCAGAGGGAACTCCCCATATATTTCTAAGGGGCGGGTGCCATTATATACCACAATCACCATCGAAGGATCGAATCCCGCATGACCGTAATCCGTCGTTAAGCTTTGGCCAACGAGGAAACCACGGCTGCTCGAGTCGATTTTTGTGGCGATGAGCTCCCGTGACATTATGTGCTTCTGCTGGTGGTTCCGCGGAGCTGCCACGCGGGTGTTTCCGGTGCTGTTGCGGTGGCTCTAGATACACTCCGGCCATTCGATTTTTCCACCTTTGAGTTTTCTGGTTAGGCGCGCTGCGGCGCCGGAAGTTGTCGAGTCGCCGGCAGCCAGTTGGTAAACCGGTTCCAGCTTCTTACGATACGCAAGCGGGTACGCCGCGCGTGTTCCACCAACCGACCCGGCGTAGTGAAGATCAGAAATCGCAAACGTTTCGGACGAGCTTGCAGCAGTTCCGGCGGTAGCGCCAAGCGTTTCAAACCGCTCAGTACGTTGTGCGTGATCACCGCCAGACGAAACCACGCTGCGTCCACACCGAAGCGCTTGGAAGGCTGCACGCCGCCGTCCAGTTCGTTTTTCGGCACGTCATGCACGGCTTCGATAGAGCCCGCTTTCTCGCGCTGCCACTCCAACAACCGTTTCGGTTCCCAGTCCGACAGATTGGCCGCCACCGCAAAGTACAGCACTTCTTCTTCGGCCATCGAAGAGATCGTGCTGCTTGCGGCGAATCCGAATGCCGATGTAGCGCAGCGGTTCGCGATAGCGATTCTCCGGCTCTTCTTGCGGATAGTAGTTCACCACCGCGCATTCTTTCACCGCCCCGCCATCTTCCCCGCACGGCCTCCACCGCTCCGGGGCCGTGGCCTCGATCTCCTCTCGCAGCGAAGCATGCAGGGGAACGCTCACCGCAAACCCGATCCGCCCTGGCGGCCCGTTCTCCCGCTGCTCATCGCGCAACCAGGTCAGCAACTGGTGCTCGCAGCACGCCGCGTCTCCCCGAAAATAGTATTCGCGGACCGTCTCCGGCAAGGCCGCAAAGGCCAGTTGCGCTACGCGCCGCGGTTCCTGAATGGCAGGCACGTTGCCATCTCGAAACTCATCGGCTAGCACTAGATCCATCTCGGCTCACAAGGCCAGCATGGGTTGTTATCCGGTACAGCCTTCATACGTCCGCTGGGCCTGCTGTTTCCAGCTCTCGATGATAGTCGAGTCTTGATCCACCGTCGCGATCTTCTGTCCGGGGCAACGCCGTCCGATCACATCCTGATCGATCCCGCATCACTCTACTCACGGTATCCATCCTGTAGTGGTGCCGTCATAGGATACCCTAGGAATTGATCTTAATGCGCTTTACTTTGCTTTCGAACCGGTTTACCATAAGACCATCCCCCGAAGCGATAATGTTAAGGAAGGGGCCTTATATTGCTGAAACTCAAGCGGGTTGAAATTCAGGGCTTTAAGTCCTTCGTGGAGCGAACCGAGATGAAGTTTAACGGTTCGGGCATCGCCGCTATCGTCGGCCCCAACGGGTGTGGAAAATCCAATCTGAGCGACGCCATTAGCTGGGTGCTCGGCGAGCAATCGGCTAAGACTCTACGCGGCAGCAGGATGGAAGATGTAATCTTCGCCGGAACTAGAGATCGGAAACCGCTTGGCCTGGCGTCCGTTACGATGACTTTGGTCGATCCTTCTGGCGAGCATGATCATATTCATCATCATCCTGCGCCCGCGCACCAGAACGGACATACGAATGGCAACGGTCATGTAGAGCACAAACCCAGCGAAGTCACTATCACCCGGCGCCTGTTCCGCTCCGGCGAGAGCGAGTATCTGATCGACGGAAAATCTGCGCGGCTGCGGGACATCCAGGACCTGTTCATCGGCACCGGTCTTGGGCCGGAGAGTTACGCGATTATCGAACAAGGCCGCATCGGGCAGATTCTCAGCAACAAACCGCAGGATCGGCGGGCCATTGTCGAAGAGGCGGCGGGAATCGGGAAATTCAAAACTAAGAAGCGGCTGGCCGAGTCGAGATTGGAAGGCGCGAAACAGAATCTGTCGCGCGTGTTCGACATTCTGGAAGAGGTCGGCCGGCAAGTGAATTCGCTCAAGCGCCAGGCATCCAAGGCGCGGCGCTATGAAGAGCTGAAGGGCGAGATGATCTCGCACTTGCGGAAAGCGCTGACTGGCCGGTATCGAATGTTGGAACGCGAAGCGGCAAAAACGGCACTGGATCTGAATCTCGCCAATTCCGAGTTTCAGGACCTTTCTAACCAGGTAGCCGAGCACGAGAGACAGCACACCGACCTACAGGGAACGTGTTACCGAAACGACGCCGAGTTAACCGCCGCGCGGCAAAAACTGGCCGATTTGCAACTTGAACAGGAGCGCACGCGCGGCAAACTCGATTCGCAGGCCAAGCAGATCGGGGGCATCGAGCAAAGGCTGGCACAGGGCGAAGCGGAAACGGAAGAATCGGAAAAGCGGCTCGCGGAACTTCAACGACAACTTGAGATTCATTTGGTAGCAGTTGCCGAATTGGAGGTGCAGACCGCGTCGGCGCGCCAACGGCTGACGGAAAAGACGTCGGAACGGGAAATGCTGCAAGCCGCGTTGCAGCAGCGCAGCAGGACGCTTGAAACCGGACGTCAAAACGTACTGCGGCTGCTGGGTGAGGGGTCGGCACTGAAGAATCAGTTGGTGCAGATCAGCGAGTTTTTATCGGCCATTGACCGGGATGCGGCCCGCGCGCAAAAGGAAGAGCAAGGCTCGTTAGGCGACCTGGAGCGGCTGGCGGCGGTAAAAACCGATCTGTCTCAAAAAATGGCAGCGCGTCAGATGCAGCTCGAGTCGACTGCGGACAAAAAGCGGCGGGTAGAAGACGAACTGAACGCGCGAAAGGCTAGTGCCGCGGAAGCACGGCGCGCGCTCGATCAACTCCGCACGGAGGCGTCTCGGCTCAAAGCGCGCAGGGATTCTCTCGAAGAAATTCTTTCCCATCGCGCTTATACGACCGAAAGTGTAAAGCAATTGTTTACCGCCGTAGACCGAGGTCAGGCGCAAGACTTCCATCCTGCGGGCGTGCTGGCCGATTTCGTCGAAGTGGAGACGGCGTACGAAAAGGCCGTTGAGGAGTTTCTGCACGAAGAGCTGGAATATGTGGTGGTCCATAATTGGGCCGAAGCCGAGCGCGGCATCGACATCATGCGCGCCGACTTCGATGGGCGTGCGACTTTTCTGGTCCATCCGGAGCCGGAGGAGCGCCCGGCTTCCGCCGAACAACTGAATGGCGCCGAAGGAGTGCTGGGCCGGTTGGGCGATTGTCTCCGGTTCACCAACGGCTTTGCAGTCGCTCCGCAAGATATGCTTCCCCGGCTGGCGCATTGTTTTCTGGCTACCGATCGAGCCGCGGCGCAGAACTTAGCGATCCAGCATCCCGATCTGTTCTTCCTGCTTCCCGATGGCGTCAGCTATCACGGCTACGCGGTGAGCGGCGGCAAGAAGACCGGGAGTGGGCCGCTGGCGTTGAAGCGCGAATTGCGCGAGTTGATGGGCGAAGTGCAAGTCAAGCACAAGGCAGTGGACGAGACTTCGGCCCAGGTTGAGCGGCTGGATCGAGAAATTACGGCGCTGAGCGAGGACCTGGAGAGCCTGCGAGTGGAGCAGCAGAACCAGGAGAAGGAAGCCCTGGCGCTGGATCATGAACATCGCAAGCTGGCTGAAGAGTTCGCCCGCGCCCAGTCGCGGTTGTCGGTAGCTCGGTTAGAGTTAGAGCGTCTACGCCAGGAAGGGGCGCGAGCTCGCACGCAGCAGGAACGGGATCAGCAGCAGCTGGACGAGAAGGAGACAGCGCGGTCGATCGAAGAGCAGGTGCTCGAACAGTCGCGCCAGGACTTCGAAGAACTGCAGGACGAAGCCCATAAGCTGGTCGAAGAACACGGCGCGCTCCGTGCGGACCTGGCGGGATTCGAAGAGCGGCAGCGTTCGGAACGGGCGACCGAGGCGCGCCTCAGAATGCAATTGGCCGAGATCGTGCGCCGCAGGCAGGAGCTTACGGCGGAAACAGAACGGTTGGGTGTGGAGCGCGCCCGCTTGCTGACCGATAATATCGAGCTGGACCGTCGCGCCGGCGAACTGGTGGAAGAGATTCGGCTCGCCGAAGAGACGGTGACGCGGCTGGCCACTCAGGAAACGGCGTTGCGCACGAATCTGGCTGCGCTCGAAGAAACGCTCAAGCAGAAGCGCATCGACGTGCAAGCGGCACAGGAGAAGCGCTCGCAGATCGAACTCGAGCTGGTGAAGAAACAGGCCGAGTTGAAGTACCTGGACGAGACCAGCCGCAAAGAACTGAATGCGCCGCTGGAAGATTTGGCGGCCGGCGAAGAGGCCGTGCTGGACGATGCCGGGTTACAGGAAGCCGAGCGGAAATATCAGGAAGTGAAGGCGCGTATCGAGGCCTTGGGTCCCGTGAATCCGCAGGCGCTGGAGGAGTACCAGGAGGCGCAGCAGCGCTACGACTTCTTGAACGCTCAGCGCCAGGACCTGCTGGATTCGATTCGAGACACGGAAAAAGCGATCCATGACATCGACGTGGAATCGCGCAAGCGTTTCGGCGAGGCCTTTGAAGCCATCAACGGGCACTTCCGCGAGATCTTCCGCACACTGTTTGGCGGCGGCACCGGCGAGATGCGGCTTACCGATGAGACCAACATCGCTGAATCCGGCATCGACATCGTCGCCTCGCCGCCCGGCAAGAAGCTGCAGAACGTGCTGCTTCTATCGGGCGGTGAGAAATCGCTGACGGCGATGGCGCTGTTGATGTCCATCTTCCACTACCAGCCGAGTCCGTTCTGCATCCTGGACGAAGTGGATGCGCCGCTCGATGAACCGAACATCATGCGGCTCACGCGGCTGATCAAAGAGATGTCGGGGCAGACGCAGTTCATCGTAATCACGCACGCCAAGCGGACCATGGAGGCAGCCCAGGCGCTATACGGTGTGACGATGCAGGAGCCCGGAGTCTCCAAGTTGGTATCGGTGCGATTCGAGCAACCCGCTGTGCAACCCGTCGAGCAGGTGGCGCTCGAGAGCGCGGCGGCTGGTTAGGTAGTAAGCAGCTGAGCCGGCTGTGCCGTCTTGTTAGAAGCAAGACGGAACACCGGAAATTCCGCGGCGACCCTTTGGAATTCCGCGAGCGCTGCATCTTTGTTCACGGGCACGTGCGGCCGCGCTCCCGGCGCCCGCCGCAGATAAGCCTTTAAGATGGGTGCGCGCTGGCCAGCGGGAACCTCTTCGAGTTGGACCTCCTCGCGACCGCCGCTCCGGAGAACCGCCTTTCCACCGGCGGCACGTACGTTTTGGACCCATTGCGCGTTCTCTCCGAGCATCGACACCAAGTACCGCTGTCCATCGACGATCGCCAGGACCACCGGCAGCGAGATCGGCCGCCCCGATTTTCGTCCGATCACCTCTAATGTCGCAAGGTAGTTGGGCGCGACGCCCCAGGAGGCTACGGCAGCCGATGCCCTGTTCAGAATCCTCGCGATCCAGTGGGGTCGCTGCCCACGGTACAACCATCGCTTGAAGTCGCTTGGAGTCATCTAATAAGTGAAGAGACAGCTAGAATTCTACCAGTCTTAGAAATTTGGCAGCTTTTGAATAAGGGGTGATTCCGCTGAGTGAGAGGGCGATGCAGCGTTCAAGGGGGGCATTCCTTCCGTGACTTCGCTCAGTGGGGCTGGGGTCGCATGCGTATACGGCGTGTTATGGGGCTGGCGAGTTGGGCCGTAATCGTTCCGTTATACTGATCCAAACCGGAGGATGTATATATGAAATTGCTCCTGATGCTTGCGTTGACTGCTACTGCTTTTGCCGAAACGCATCGGTTTAAGCCCACGGAATTCTACAACACCTTCTCTGGCGCTCATAAACCCGTGCTCCGTATCAAGCCTGGCGACCACGTGATCACGTTCACGGTCGACTCTCGCGGCTTTGACTCGGCGGGCGTACAGCGCGGCCAGAGCTTCAATCCAGAAACAGGCCCCTTCTTCATTGAAGGCGCGGAACCAGGAGATACTCTTGTGGTTCATTTGTTGCGTCTGGAGACCAACCGCGCCACCGGCTTTTCTGCATCGCTTTTGGCTCCCTACACTGCGGACCCCGGCTTTTTGCGCCTGGAAGCGCTGCGAGAGCCAAAGCAGGCGACCTGGCAGATCGATAAGCGCAAAAATGTAGCCTATCTCGATCCGAACCAATTCAAAGGACCGCGCATCGAGTTGCCCCTGCGCCCCATGCTCGGCTGCGTCGGCACCGCCCCGGCCAACAAGGCCGCCATCCCGACCACTGTACCCGACAACTTCGGCGGCAACATGGACTACAACGGGATGGGCGCCGGCGCCACTGTGATGCTGCCCGTGTTCGAGCCTGGCGCGTTGTTCTTTCTGGGTGACGGCCACGCGCGGCAGGGCGATGGCGAGGTGCTGGGCAGCGCCATCGAGACGTCGCTCGACGTTGAATTCTCCGTGGACCTTATCAAACGGAAAAAGATCAACTGGCCCCGCCTTGAAAACCAGGACTTCATCATGGTCCTTGGAAGCTCCAGAGCCATCAATGAAGCCTTGCAGCACGCTACAACCGAGCTTCTGCGCTGGCTTATGGAGAGTTACGGGTTCGACGAGCGCGGCGCCAGCCTCCTGCTTGGCCAGGGGATGGAGTACGAGATCGTGAACCTGGTAGATCCCGAGTTCACAATCGCGGCGAAAATGCGCAAGCGATACCTCGGACAATCGCGTTAGGCGGCGCGCGCCGCGCCCTTTACGCTTTGACGGCGATTCTGTTCTAAATGTTCCCGGGAACTGCCTTACCAAACCCAGTGTCCATTTAGGCATGTTCGAATACACGCTCGCTACCGATCGACGCAATCAGAGTAAGTGGACGATGGTAGGGTCACTAAGTGGGCAGTGTCTCGCTTTTGGCGTGGCGCTGCTGATCCCTCTGATTTACACACAAGGTTTGCCGCCGGTGCAATGGGCGAGGATCTTGATGCCGCCGGCGCCGGCCCCGCCCGCTCCGGAGCGCCCGGTCGAGCGCGAGATTGTTCGGACAAACCCGACAATACACGTGTTCACCGCGCCGCGGGCGATTCCCCGGCAGATTGCAGTCGTCGTGGATCAACCCGCGATCCCGCTGCCGGTTAATAGCGGAGAGATCGGTGTCGCTGGCAGCTTCGGAAGTGAGACCGGTCCAGCTAAAATTCCGATCGATTTGCCGGCAGCGCCGGTCGCCGCTTTTCCCGCGGCATCCGACAAGCCGAAACCAGTGGAGCGCACCTCTGAACCCCTGCATGTCAGCGGCGGCGTGCAGGCCGCGAAAATACTGCGGCGCGTAGTGCCGATCTATCCCGAACTGGCGAGGCGCGCTCGGATATCCGGCACCGTCCACTTGATTGGCGTCATCGGAAGGGACGGCACGATTCAAAACCTAAGGGCCGCAAGCGGGCATCCACTCTTAGTGAACGCCGCGATCGAGGCGGTCCGGCAATGGCTTTACCAGCCCACGCTTCTGAGCGGCGAGCCGGTGGAGGTGATCGCCCCGATCGAGGTGAATTTCAGCTTGAACTAAACGCCCCCACGCGTTTCGGTTACTTTTTCAGGTTTTCTCTGGGTGACGTTTTAGATGACTGAATTCGAAACGCAATCGACAGGCGGCAGCCGGTGTATACTGATTGGCAATCGGGAGCAAAAATAGAAATCCCGGATTACTCCCTGCATGTCTCGGAAAAACGCCACACCCCGAAGAACTAATGTGTCTGTTTCCGTCCAGTCCTCCGGACGCGCGACACTTACCCAAAGGCAACCTCAGAACCAAGCTCGGCTGATTTTATACGTCGCGATCGGCCTATGTGTGCTGACGTTCAGCGTGTTCGTCCAAGCCATTCACTTCGACTTCATCAATTTGGACGATGACATATACGTGTCGCAGAACCCGACGATTCAAAAAGGGATTACAACGGAAGGAATCCGGTACGCTTTCACAGCTCAAATGCCTTACTGGCATCCAACGACCTGGCTTTCGCACATGCTGGATTGTCAGCTCTTCGGCCTTAATGCAGGCTGGCATCATTTGACAAACGTTATTTTACATACCGCGAATGTCATTGTCCTTTTTTTGTTGCTTCTTCGACTGACTGAAGCGTTGTGGAGCAGCGCGCTCGTGGCTGCGCTTTTTGCCGTCCATCCCTTGCACGTCGAATCGGTCGCCTGGATTGCCGAACGCAAAGATGTGTTGAGCTGCCTGTTCTGGCTGCTCACAATCTGGATGTATGTGAGTTTCACGAGAGGTCCTAACTCACGAAGTAAGTATATTATCTCGCTGTTACTGTTCACGCTGGCCGTTATGAGCAAGCCAACGGTGGTCACCCTTCCGTTCGTGCTCCTGCTACTGGATTTCTGGCCTCTTAAGCGCCTGACCATGGCTTCGGCTGGCACGCTCCTTAAAGAAAAAATCCCATTTTTCCTGTTGTCGATGGGTTCGAGCGTGATTACGTATGTGGGTCAGACGCGCGCGGGAGCGGTGACCGACATCGGGACCACTCCGCGTATTGCCAACGCCTTGGTGTCGTATGTGCTCTATCTGCGCGACCTGATCTGGCCGCAGTCGCTGGGCGTGCTGTATCCCATCCCTCTCAGTATTCCTGGCTCGGAGGTGTTCTTTTCGGTCTTGATTCTGGCGGTCATCACCACGTTAGTCGTCTGGTTTGCACGCAAACTGCCTTACTTACCTGTAGGATGGTTTTGGTTTTTGGGCGTGCTGGTCCCTATGATTGGCTTCCTACAGGTGGGGGATCAAGCTCGAGCTGACCGTTTCACGTACATCTCCGCCATCGGGATTTTTTTGATTGTGGCGTGGGCGGCGACGGATGCCGCGAAGCACTATTCCGTGCCTCGGAGGACTTTGGTAGGCTTATCGGCGGTCCTGCTGTTCGCACTCGCGGCACGATCTTGGGATCAGCTGCGTTTTTGGAAAAATAGCGAACGCCTCGAGACCCACACCATTGCGATTACCGGCAGGAATCCGGTACTGAAGAACAATCTCGGATCGACACTCAATAGCGAGCAGCGCGTGCGAGAGGCAGAGCTGTATTTCCGCAGCGCTGTCTTGGAGGCGCCTGGCTATGCGGAGGCTTATACGAACCTGGGCATCAACCTGCTTGCGCAGCAAAAGTGGATTGAGGCATTAGGCGCGCTAAACCAGGCCATCCGGCTGAAGCCGAACAATGCGGCGGCGATTTTCCAGCGTGGGGTTGCATTGAGCCAACTCAACCGAGTCCCCGAAGCAATTCGAAGCTTTCAGGACGCGCTCCGTTACAATCTGACTCCGCCGTTTTATGTGGCCGTGGCACACGAATACTTGGGGCAGTTGTGGCTGCAGACCGGTCATAATGAGGACGCTTTGAAGGAACTGGATACTGCGTTGGCAATGAACCCCGATTCGGTGGAGGCGCGCGTCAATCGGGCGCTCGTGTTAGCCGCGCTGGGCAGATTGCAGGAGTCCGCCACGGAACTGACACGTCTGCGGACAACCAATCCGAAAGACGAGCGCATCCTGCGCGCTTGGCAGTACGTGCAAAGCCGGCTACAGGCAGGCTCGGACGCCAAAGCCACCCGCTAGTGCATCAACTCGCGCACGACACTGGCGATCCATGTGGCCGCAAGCACAACAGTCATGGCAATCGCCCCATAGGCGAAGCCTCGTTTATAGGGCGCTAGTTTGCCGATCCGCTTTTGAACCTGCCGCTGCTCTGCCTCCATTTTGGCCTCGCCCGCGCTCAGATACAGCGTATCTTCTTCCCTCAGCCCCACTAAGGAACCGATAAACAGCAGCACGATGTATATGCCCACAACTACTGTCCAGATCGCCAAGATGACACTCATCGGAGAAGACATTGACATGCTTTTCCTCCTTGGAAGTCCTGTTCATGTTGTGATACTCGAATTAAACGCCGGTGTCAATGGGGGTAAGCGGCGCGTGGCGCGTCGGCTACTTTCCGTTGCTTTGCGGGACGTGCCACAGATAAAACCTGCGGCTGAGGTAGGCATCGTAGTCGTCAGTTTCTCCCAGAGTCTGTTCCTTATCCGGCTTCCAGTCGCCCATATCGAAGGTATTCGAGACGATTCGAGTACCCGGCTTCAACTCCTGAATCAGTTTTGGACGGAGGCGCAGATTGATACTGGGCAGCAAGAACAGAGCGACCACGGTCGCCTCATGAAAATCGGCCTGAAAGAGATCCTTCTCTTCAAATCGAACCAGCTCTTCGACGTGGGCCTTTTTAGCGTTTTCCTTTGCCTCGCGGATGCGCTCCGGGTCAATGTCGATGCCTACGCCGCGGGCTCCGTAGGTTACCGCAGCGGCGATTACGATCCGTCCGTCGCCGCAGCCCAGATCGTAGACGACGTCCGATTTCTTGACCTCCGCGAGCTTCAACATGGTTTGAACAGCCTCGTCGGTGGTGGGCACATAAGGGACGTCCGGCTTTCGCCCAGGCTGGCCGCTCTGGGCCACAGCGATAGAAATCGAGAGAACAACACCCGCGAGCCGCGAACAAGAGATCCAGTGTCGAGAGCGCATGCTTCACCTCCGTAGGATGAGGGTATCGCAATTGAGAAGCAGATGGGGCCTCCCTCGCCCGTAAGATGCTGAAACTCAGGAATCCATGATACCGGCGTCGTCCGAAAAACTGTTTTTGATCGGCCGGCGTCTCACATAGAGACACTTCGCAGCCAAGGAGGATTACACGATGGCTGGACGGAAATCGCTTGGGTTGGTTTTGTCGGGATTAGTGTTCACCTTCTCCGCGTGGGGCCAATCGAACGCGGACCAGAATTCGGCGCCCGAGCAGCAACAAGAGCAAAGGCATGAGCCAGGAGCTGCCCGGGAGATCGGGGCAGGCGCGGGCACTGCCGGCACGGGGGCCGCCAAAGGCGCAGGGGACGTAGCAAAAGGAACCGCCAAAGGAGTTGGCGATGCTGTCACACTCCACCCCATCGATGCGGCAGGCGCTGTCGGCAAAGGCGCTGTGACGGGCGGCAAGGACGTTACCACGGGAGCGGCCAAGGGGACGGGCAAGGTCGTCCGCGGCGTCGGCAGAGCATTCAAAAAGCTGTTTTGATCGCGCGCGAGCGCAAAGTACTTCGCGCAACCATGCGGGCTTCTTCGAACTGGTTAAGAACCCTCCGCAGTTAGCTTGCGGCTGCCCCGGCCTGACGTGCCTGGGGTTGGGCGCCAACTTCGACTACGGACATGACGACAATTTCACAGCCGCATTTTAGGAGGGGGAATCGGGAGTCACATGCCTCGCGAATGAGCTGCGACTTCTCGCAATCGCATGCCAACCTGCCCCTGAGGACTGTTTGGTCATCCCCGGCGAAGGTGTACGCGGTGCCAAGATAGGATAGCGTCACGGACGCAAGCGCCATGGCAGAAGCATAACATCTAAGGTCGTTAAAATTGAGTGACTACAGTTCTACGAGTACTAGATCGGAGACGGGGCTGGACAAGCCTCTGGAGCTATCCCGGATTTCGGTTTACTTGCGCCGGTCAGGCTGCTGGACAGGCGACGATAGCATGGCGGCTCGCCTTTCGACTTGATTTGTTTTTTCTTCTTCAGCCGACGCCCGCGAGTTAAGAGCGAGAATGCTTTCTGTGTGCGTGGTCGAGTGCTGCTCGGTGCGTCGTTCGGCGAACGTCAACAGCAGTTTCGCCGCGTCGGCATCGTCCGGATATAACGCTTCTCCCACACTGAAATTAATTGTTACTTGCTCGCTTACTTGCCGCTCAGCCCGCGCCACTATCGCGGCCAGCTTTGCGATTTTTCCGGACAGATCTTCACGTCTCATGCCCGGTAGAATCAAAGTAAACTTGTCCTCTTCGATGCGCGCGACGTGGTCACATCCGCGAGAACTGTCTTTCATGTCTTTCGCGACGGATCGAAGTAGCTGATGCGCAGCGGATTCGCCCAGTGTCCGGCTGAAAGAAGAGAGCCCGGAGAGCTTTATAAGTACGACGGCTAGGCTATGCCCCGAACGCTTGGCGCGCCCCAACTCCAGTTCGAGCGCCTTCATCATCAGGTGCAAATCTGGCAGTTGAGTAAGTGGGTCGGAGTGAGCCTGCGCTTCCATATCGCGAAATTTGAGCGCGTTTTCGAGCGCCGTGGCGATCTTGGGGGCGGTAGCCATAAGGATGCGCAGGTGATCGCGTGTGAAAGCGTCCTTGGTGCGGTGGTACAGAGCCATTACGCCAAGCATGCCGCTGGTCCCCTCGAGCGGTACGGCGACCGCTGCCGTGAGCAGCTTATCCTCGTCGCAGTGGAATCCGGCTTCCACCATCGGGTTCCCATTCACAACCGGTTGCTGGTTTAAAGCGACCCAACCGGTCAAGCCTTCGCCGATGGAAGGTTCCAAAGAAGAAAGCATATCTTTGTTGTCTCCCGCTGCATGTTGTACCACCAAGACGTTGCCCTGCCGCAGGAAGACCGCCATGGCGTCGAAGGGAAGCATCGGCCGCAGACTATCTTCGAGACGCTCGAACATCTCTTTGAGATCCAGCGACGAAGCGACTCCTTGCGCCAGCTCCAGAAGTAGCTTTCCTTCGCGTCCGGCCGAGGAGATCGTGCTCAGGAAATCCTGCGACTTGTTGCCGCTCCCCAAGCCTGAGAGCGCGCACAGGTCCAAGCCTGCGTCCGGGGCTTTGCCATTGTCAACTGTCCTATTCGTGGACAGTACGGTGTGCTCATCCTGATTTCCTCTCGCCAGTTGGTCCAATTCCTGGTATCGTCGCTTAAGAACTTCCACGACTCTAGGGTCAAAGCTCTTGCCCGCCTCGTCGGCAATTTGTTGCACGCCTTCATGCAATGGCAGAGCCGGGCGATACTCGCGGTTCGAGGTTAAGGCATCCAGACAGTCGACCGCCGTCAAGATTCGCGCGCCCAGCGGAATGTCCTCGCCTTTAAGTCCGAACGGGTAGCCGGACCCGTCCCACTTTTCGTGGTGCGCCCGCACGATGGGAGCGACTGGGTACGGAAATTGCACCTGCTCGACGATCTCGGCGCCGACCAACGGGTGCACCTTCATCTTGGCGAACTCTTCCGGGGTGAGTTTGCCGGGCTTGGTCAAGATGTTCTCAGGTACCGCGAGCTTCCCAATGTCGTGCAATAACGCCCCAGCATGTAAAGCATCCAGCTCCTCGGCGCTCAATCCCAGCTCCTTGCCCACACCAAGCGCGTAGATCTGCACTCGGCGCAGGTGGCCTCGGGTGTTCAGGTTGTCCTTGGCTTCCACCGCGAGAGCCAGACTCTCGATGGCGCGCAAATGCAGGGCCGCCATATTGCCAGCGTGCTTTTTCTGCTCTTCCAGGAGCGATTTCTGGACGGAGTAATAGCGGTATGCCACGTACAACACAGGAAGTACGATCAGTGCCGTTTCAAATGAGATTCCGGTGGCGGCGGCGTTCAAAACGTTGGCTACGGCTGCCGCGACGAGGTAGTAAGGAAACAGCCAGAAATAGGACTCCTTCCATAGCTTGCCGAGGCGCTCGCTCTGGTTCAACCGCGCGGCGATGGCTGCCGGGAACGTGTTTGCAAAGAATAGCGCCACGGACGCTACGAATAGCCGCAAGGCAGGGTTGTGCAGCCAAGTTGGCACCAGCGATTGGTAAGCGAAGTTGGCGGTGGCGATCACGGTGGCCAGAGTAGTCGCGCTGAGAACGAGCTGCGATATCCGGAAGCGACTGCTCGGATCCCAGAAATTCTGTGCCAGCGCCGCCGCGCAACCGACCGCTACGGCCTCCGGAAGGTTTAGCTGTAAGATACTTAGGAGAATGACGGGCAGGCTCACTGAGATTGCCAAACCCGTGCGTGAACTCCTCACCTGGAAATAACTGCAGACCGCAGCCACGCCCAGGTACAGCGCGAATAGTTTGGGATGGGACCACTGCCAGTTGACCAGGCCGGATGCCAGTTGGACCGCGCCGAACGCAGTCATGATTAAAACGAAGATTCGTGTTCTCCCGGACATGCGTGGATTCAGATGCTGGGCGCTGTGGCTCGCTGTTTTGCTCATCGCTGGCCCGAAATTCCTGGAGAACGGTTCGAGTACCTATTTCCGATGCCAGGCATCATCGCGCTGCCGGAAGGCGGCCCATCGGAGTACACTCTCAGATCCAACCTATACAATGGTCGGGCGGTTTTGTTTAATGAAGCATCAGCGAAACACCCTGAAAGTGGAGACGTAGGACCTTACCTGCGCGTGTTAGCCCGGAATGCCGCTGAGAGCCTTGGCGTTCCTGAGCTGGAGGGCAGATCCAAAATGAGCCGGCGGCGGGTCTCCCACCCTACTGTATTTTGAAAAACCAGCCGATACCTAAGATGTCTGACCTAGGACTCACTACGCGAGCAACTGTATGTCTAGCATGGAATGTGTGAACGAGAGCGACGCCATACTCTCGGAACCCGATCCATCCGCAAAACTGAGAACTCGCATATACATGAGTTTCGCGGGTACGATGGCCCTGGGCCTCTCGCTAGCTGGATGGTACGTTGGGGGGCGGATACTTGCCGCCGAACAGTCGTCATCTGTGACCATTCCCATTCCGGCAGTAATCTCTCCCATGCAGCCTTCTGCCCCTCAGGTCACGGCTCCAAAGGAATCTTCGGTTCCCATATCCATCCCAACGCTCGTCCAGCCAGTACAGGCGGTAGATGTCCATCCAGAAGCTGCGGAAAACCCCGTCGCTCCACCAGCTCCCCAGGTGTTTCTCGAAGTGGCAGGCTTGGGTGCGAAGCAAGACGCGTTATACGTCAGGAAGTTGCGGGCTAAAGGGTTCTCTGCCCAAGTTGACGTCGGCTCCGATGAGGATGTCCCGCGGATTTTGATTGGTCCGTTTGCCGACCGGCAGGCGGTCGATAAGGCCGAACGAAAGCTACAATCCCAAGGCATTTTAGCGCTGGAACGCACATTCTAACTCCCCCTAAAACGGTCGTGGGCTTCCGTGAGAAGGCTGGTTGAGGTCAAGTGTAATTTTGTAAAGCCTAGCCGTAGTCAGCGGAATATTGGGTGCCGACCAACGGGAGGCGCGACCATCGTCGTCGCCAGAACATAGTCTGCCATTTTCTCGTATTAGTAATTCCGCTCGCATCACGGCCAGGCCCCGTCAAGGCCGAGCGAAGCGAGCCGTAGGGCAGCCTTGACGGGTGGCCGTGATGCAATACCATGCAGCTCGAGAAAATGGCTGCTAACATCGCCCTCCGATTTCGCTGGGGAAGATGCTTTCTCTGCAGAGCATTTTGAGCCGGGTGGAAATGCGTCAGGTAACCAACGACTATACGGTGGCGTGGGACGGACGGCGCTGGCAGATACCGAAAGCAGCGGTGGGGCCGGGGCTCCGTGGATCATCGATTCGGATCGAGGGAGATTGGACGGGACGTTGAAAGCGCATCGGCGGCCAGTTCGTGGAACTGACGGTATGTGAAAAGATCGAGAAAACCCAGGCGATTGAATCGTTGCGGTCCGCTCGCCGGCACGTGCCGCCGCCAGGCCAGAGCCAATGGATGAACAACTTCAGTGTGGTGCGGCAGAAGTAGCTTGCGGCAGCAAGGAATCGGATCCCCTTTCCCGTTTCCCCTTGGGAAAGCCGGGGCGGGCGGGTTCCCCCCACGCCGAAAGCACGCTGCGCGCCGGCAAGCAACGCTGGCCCGCATCGATGCTATCGGCTCCCCCCACAAGAGGGCTGCCGCCCCCTTGTGAATCTCCGGCGAGCACGCGGGATTTAGGAACTTTCTACTTTGCTCGTTTTTAGGAACTTTCTATTTTGCGTTGACAGCCCGTTCGCCCAAGTTGTACCAGTGCAATCGACTTTCTATCGGCTGCTATCGTAAGCTGTTCAACAATGTGAAGACTTTAGCGTGGCCCCGTAACCATTCGTGGCCGGATCATCACAGCGATTCTTGGGAATCTTTTTTGTATCCCCCGCATCTCACCGTGCATGAGCACTGCATCAAAATCACAACAAGACATAGCCTCACAGGACCGCGAACTGAACAGGGCGATCCTGGCAGGTGACATTCTGAATGCTTTTGAGAAGTTCTACGCGACTGACGTGGTCATGCAAGAAAACGATTCTGAGCCATTCGTTGGTAAAGAACTGAACCGGAAGCGTGAACAGGACTTCGTGAACTCGGTGGAGCAATTACACGGGGCTAAGCTTTTGGGCGAAGCCGTGAATGGGGACCGCTCGTATTCGGAGTGGGAGTACGACGTGACGTTCAAGGGCGGCAAGCGGACCAAAATGCAGCAAGTGTCAGCCCGTCAATGGAGAGGCGGCCAGGTTGTGCATGAGCGTTTCTATTACAAGGGTCAGTAACAGATAGGCCGCCGCCACAAGCCCTTCACTGGCAGGTGACGTAGACGAGTTATTGAACCTAGTAGGCAAGCACTGGCGCGGCTGAAGAGGATGAGCGCGCCTCCGGGGCGACATCATGCGGCGATCAATTCGGCGGGTGGCGCCAGAATCGATGCCGCGTCGGCCCGTCTTCGGTGCGCCTGGTAAGCCGCTCTGACGCAGCATGCGGCGCTGGCATTGGATGGCGCGTGGCGAGAGAACTGGATGGGCCGATCCATGAGCCAGTTCGCCTAACCCAGCCATCACCCAGCTTCCGCTGTAAGGGCCTGGCGCCAACCCAATACGTTAACGCGCCTAGCACCAGAGAAAAGATGCGCATGATGCGGTCGACGAGCATGATGACGCGAAGTGCATAGACTGTTGAAAGCTGCTGCGATGGGCGCGCGGACAGGATCGTGGCTTATCGCCCCATCCGCTCCAAAGGAATAGCCAGCCATGCCGCAAGCCCCAATGCAAACATCAGCCCACGCGCGGCTCGCGCCCGTCGCCTCCGGCTATGCCGACGTGAATGGCATCAAGCTCTATCACGAGATCTACGGGCAGGGTGAACCGCTGGTCCTGCTGCACGGCGGTCTGATGACGATCGGCGAAATGGTGACGCCGCTCGAGCCCTTGGCGAAGACCCACCAGGTGATCGCGGTCGAACTGCAGGGCCACGGCCGTACGGCGGACACCGACCGCCCGCTTTCGTTCGAGACCATGGGCGACGACATTGCCGCACTGCTTAACCAGCTCAACATTTCTAGGGCCGACATCGTCGGCTTATCGCTCGGGGCAGCGGTCGGCCTGCGCACCGCCATCCAGCATCCGGAAAAGATCCGCCGGCTAGTCGTCATCTCCAGCCCTTACGCCAAGAGCGGCTGGTACCCCGAACCGCGGGAAGGCATGGGAAACATCAGCGCCGCCATGGCCGAAAACATGAGGCGGACGCCTACCGGGAAATTCTCGGAGCAATGGCCCGAGCCTCAGCGCTTCCCGCAATTCCTCGACAAGATGGGCAAGATGATGGGCGCGTCCTACGACTGGTCCGCCGATGTGAAAAAACTGCGCATGCCAGTGATGTTGGTCTTCGCCGATAACGACTCGGTGTCGCAGAAACACATTGCGGACTTTTTCGCTCTGCTCGGCGGCGGCGTGAAGGAGCCCGGCTGGCAGAACACCCAGCTCTCGAAGGCGCGGCTCGCGATCGTTCCCGGCTACAGCCACTACAATTTCGTGAGCGCACCCGAACTTGCGCCGATCATTGAAAAATACCTCGCCGATCCACTGACCAATCCTCCCGCCGGCGCAGCGGCCGCCTCCCAGGCGGAGCCCGAACGGACCAAGTCCAAATAGGCTCAGAAGTCTTTCGCGGCCTTTGGTCGAATAGCAGAGGTTGCGCGGGTCTGGACCAAGAGTTCGACTCTAATTGTTTGGGCAGCATGCGGCGTTATGCAGCCGTCTACGTCGGGCGGTCATTTGTGCCGTACCGGAGGATGTGATCAACGCTTGCATCCGGGAATAGCTACGCGCAGAACGTCAGCAGCTTGGCTTCATGTTCCGGATGACCCCACAATCGTCCGGCGAAGTAAAGAAGAGCCGGCCCTTTTGCTTCTTGTTCGTTAGCGCGAAGAGGTCACTTGGGGTGTCAGATGGATCAGGGCACCCGGATTGGCGTCCTCCAGCATCCACAGCGAGCCATCGGGGCCTTCTTCCACATCGCGGATGCGGTGGCCCACATTCCAGCGCTCGGCGGCTTTGGCACCGCCATGGCCGTCGAAAATAATGCGGCTGAGTGACGTGGTCGCCATGCCGCTGATGAACCCGTTGCCGTTCCATTGCGGGAACATCTGGGTGCCGCTGTAGAACATCAGATTGCCGGGAGCGATTACCGGCACCCAATAGAGCACCGGCTTCGCCAGGTCGGGCCGCGTGTCGGGCTTGGGGATAGGCACGCCATTATAGTTATCGCCGTAGGAGACGAGCGGCCAGCCATAGTTTTTGCCCTTCTCGATCAAGTTCAGCTCGTCGCCGCCGCGCGGGCCATGCTCCACCTCCCACAATTCCCCGGTCGGCGAAAACGCCATGCCATAAGGCGTGCGGTGGCCGCTGGTCCAGGTTTCCGCCGGCGTCAGGTTCTCGGCGGGAAAGTTATAGATGCTCACCACTTTCGCCGTCTTGGCGGCTTCGGTGTCTCTCGGCGGATCGATCAGTGGAATGGTAGCAGCGCCAGTCTTGCCGAAGTTCGGATTGCCTGGGGCCGGCTTGCCGTCCAGCGTCAGGCGCAGGATCTTGCCTTCGGGCTGGTTTGGATCCTGGGCGGGGGTCATGCGCTGGCGCTCGCCAACCGTGAGGAACAAATACTGGCCGTCGGGCGAGAAGGCGATCTGCCCACCTTCCTGGCCGCCTTTGCCCCTGGGCATCTGGCGCCATAACACTTCGAAGTTTTCCAGTTTCGCCGCGGTGGCGGTGACATTGAGCTTGGCGCGCGCCAGCGCCAGGCCACCGCCATAATCACCCGGCTCGACATA
>Ga0207066_1057_pt1 | contig 27336 bp, 27 predicted proteins | sample Alteio_BWMinCont_24_FD_153490 | JGI IMG/M metagenome (GOLD analysis project Ga0207066, IMG submission 153490) | Enriched cells from forest soil in Barre Woods Harvard Forest LTER site, Petersham, Massachusetts, United States -... | ecosystem: Environmental > Terrestrial > Soil > Temperate forest >...
TGCCCGGCCGCCGCGATTCCTTTCACCGGGTGGCTTGGTCAGGCCGTCGCCCGGTAGCCGGTCAACTCCCACTAGTCGAATGACGCGCCTGAGTCCCGCTCGGGAAGCGTGAATCTTCGCCGATTCCGTTTTTCGAGGACTCGCGCCTGTTTTCCGTCTCTGGCGATTTGCGCTTCACCTTTGTAATCGGCACGTTCAGCACGATCGAAAGCACCGTGAAAATAAGAGACGAACTTTGAACAACAACCTTCATGGGGGAGGCTTCCTGCTACATTGTCCCATATGGCGGAGACGAAATCGGAGCGGCGCGCCAGCGATACAAGCGAGAAGACAACTGAGCCGCGGTGGCCCGCTATGTTAGCTTTATTGGCGCTTGGCGGACTGCATTCCCTTTTGCCGCAGCCTTTGCGGCTTGGTCCCGATTGGCTCATGATTGTGGTGGTGTCCGTGCTGCTTGTCCCGGCCATTGTGGCGCACCGAGCGGGGCGTATGGACCTGAACCACGTATTGAATCATGTCGTTCTAGGCAGCGTTACGTGCTCGATGGTCTGGTCTCTTACCTTGCTGATCGCGCGTCTCCCGGAACATCGGGACACACCGCTGACGTTATTACGGGCTGCGTCAGCCCTGTGGCTCGCCAACGTCCTCGTGTTTGCTTCCTGGTACTGGCGGTTGGATGCCGGCGGTCCAAACCAGCGCGATCTGCGCGAATCGCACTCGGAGGGCGCTTTCTTATTTCCACAAATGCTTGTCCCTGGCAAGCACTCCAGTGGTTGGCGTCCAGGATTCGTGGATTACTTGTTCCTGGCTTTTAATACCAGTACGGCGTTTTCGCCTACCGACGTTCCCGTGCTCTCTCGATGGGCCAAGCTGATGATGATGGTACAGGCCTCGATCTCGCTCGCCACCGTGGCGCTGATCGCGGCGCGGGCGGTGAATATTCTTTGAAGTTACGCTTACTGCGGTCGCGGCTCGGTTACCTATGTCGCCGATCCGGATGAGATCTTACACGGTACTGCACATTGATTGTTTACAATTTTAGCGGGAAGGATTTTCATGTCCACTACTCTATCGGCGCCTAAATCGGAAGCTCAGGCATTCCATCCCGGCCGGATTTTTTCCGATGCCTCGCTGGCATACGGGATCTTGCGCTTTGCATTCGGAGTCAACATTTTCGGCCACGGCTTTATACGAATTGTCAATGGAACGGGAGTGTTCGTCGTCTGGATGCTTAAGGAGATGCAAGGAACGATGCTGCCGGAATCTATGGTGCGCCCTTTCGGCTATATCGTGCCTTGGGGTGAGACCTTGTTCGGCCTGCTTTTGATTCTGGGCCTCTTTACGCGAACATCGCTCGTATTGGGCGGGTTGCTCATCGCGGCGCTCACGTTTGGAACCACGTTAAGGCAAGACTGGGGTGTTGCCGGATTACAAGTTACCTACAGCCTGGTTTATTTCGTCCTCCTTTTTCTCCGCGAAAACAACAATCAATGGTCGATGGATGCCTGGCTGGAGCGAAGACGCACACGTTAGATAAAGCCGCCCAGTCGTTTCGCATGTAAACTAAGTACGTCCATTATGAACCTTCCTAGCTATACTATTTCCCAAGGCAAGGATCGTGCGCCCGCGCGTTCCTATTTCAAAGCGATCGGCTTCACCGATGAAGATCTGAAGAAACCGATCATCGGAATCGCCAACACGTGGATTGGCACTATGCCGTGCAACTTTTTGTTGCGCGACCTCGCCGTGAAAGTGGCTGACGGCATTCGCCAGGCCGGCGGCACTCCCATGGAGTACAACACGATCGCCATCAGCGACGGAATCACCATGGGTACCGAGGGCATGAAGACGTCGCTGGTTAGTCGCGACCTGATTGCAGATTCAATTGAACTGGTGGCGCGAGGCCACATGTTCGATGGCGTGATTGCGCTGGTGGGATGCGATAAGACCATCCCCGGTGCCGCGATGGCGCTGCTGCGGCTCAATGTTCCGGGACTCGTGCTGTACGGTGGCTCGATCTTGCCGGGCCGCTACAAGGGCCGCGATTTAACGATCCAAGACGTCTTTGAGGCTGTCGGAGCAAATGCAGCGGGGAAGATCTCAGATCAAGAGCTGTTAGACATCGAGAACGCTGCTTGTCCTGGGGCCGGCGCATGCGGTGGACAATTCACCGCTAATACAATGGCGACGGTGATGGAAATCATCGGCCTCTCGCCCATGGGAACGGCCGCGGTCCCGCAGGTCGATCCACGGAAGAACGATGTGGCGGTGCGCTGTGGCGAAGTGATCGTGAATGCCGTCAAGCAGAACCTCAGGCCACGCGACATTGTGACGCGCAAATCGATCGAGAACGCCATTGCCTCGGTCGCCGCGACAGGCGGTTCCACCAACGCGGTGCTCCATTTGCTCGCCATTGCGCGCGAGGCGGGTGTTCCCCTGCATATCGACGACTTCCAAACTATCAGCGAGCGCACGCCGCTGTTGGTGGATCTGAAGCCTGCGGGTAAGTTTGTGGCGGTTGACGTGGATAAGGCCGGAGGAATCCCAGTCATCGCGCAGCGTCTTCTGGAAGGCGGTTACGCGGATGGCTCGGTGATGACGGTCACTGGCCGGACGTTTGCCGCGGAGGCGAAGGAAGCCAAGGAGACGCCGGGCCAGGAGGTGATCCATCCGCTGAGCAACCCCATTAAGAAGAGCGGCGGCTTGGTAATTTTGCGTGGCTCGCTCGCGCCCGATGGAGCGGTAATCAAAGTGACCGGCATCGAACGCACGGAGCAGCGGGGGCCTGCGCGCGTTTTTGACTCGGAAGAAGCGGCCATGGCGGCTGTACTTGGGGGCAAGATTCACGCGGGGGATGTGGTCGTCATTCGTTACGAGGGCCCGCGCGGCGGCCCGGGGATGCGGGAGATGCTTGGCGTTACCAGCGCGATCGTCGGCGCGGGGCTATCGGACAGCGTGGCGCTGCTGACCGATGGCCGATTCAGCGGAGCTACGCGTGGCTTTTGTGTCGGCCATGTCGCCCCCGAAGCTGCGGTTGGCGGGCCGATTGCCGCCGTCGAAGAAGGCGATACCATCCACATCGATATCCAAAAGCGAAGCATCAATTTGGGGGTTTCAGAGACGATGATTCGGGAGCGCCTTAAGAGTTGGAAAACACCCGAGCCGCGTTATCGCTCGGGCGTCTTCGCCAAATACGTCGCGTTGGTTGGATCAGCTTCCGAGGGGGCGCTTACGACGCCGGTGTAAATCACAGGCAAGAATGCCTGTGCTACAACTCCAGAATGCTTGTGTTACGGCGCCGAGGAAGTGCTGGCTTGAAGATGTGCGTCGAGCATCTTCTGGACGTCGGTCTTGCCCACCGCGCCAACCTTTTGCTCGACCACTTTACCGCCCATGAACAGCAGCAGGGTGGGAATGCCGCGGACGTTATACCGCATGCTCGTCGCGCCATTCTCATCGACATTGAGCTTGCCTACCTTCACGCGGCCTGCATAGTCGTTGGCGATGGCATCGACAGTGGGAGACATCATGCGGCATGGGCCGCACCACTCGGCCCAAAAATCGACCAGAACCGGGGTTTCCGAGTTCAGCACGTCCTTATCCCAAGCCGCATCTGAAAATGTAAGCGTGTTAGCACCAGACATAGTGTTATGTTCTCTCCAATACAGATGTTGTAACCGGTTAAAAGGATTCAACTGGCCCGAAGGCGCCGGTACAGCGCTTGGTACTCCCCGGCCGAGGCGCTCCAGGAGTAATCCTTTTGCATCGAGCGCCGCATCCTCCGAACCCATTGGCCCGAATCGCGGTACGCATCCAGAGCCGCTCGAATGGTATCGAGGAACGCGATTCCAGAGTAATCCCTAAACTTAAATCCGGTATCCTCATCAATGGTATCATCCAAGCCGCCTGTGGCGCGAACCACCGGAATAGTGCCGTAGCGGAGACTGTAAATCTGGTTCAGGCCACAAGGCTCGTAGTAGCTGGGCATCAGGAACATGTCGGCGCCAGCTTCGATGCGGTGCGATAGGCCGTGGTCGTATCCGATCCGCAATCCGACCTTGTCCGGGAAGGTTTGCGCCAGGTCCCGGAACATGCTTTCGTACTCCGGGGCGCCCGACCCAAGCGCCACCAGGCTGATGTTCTCGCTCAGCAAACGATAGGCGATATTCGGAAACAGATCGAAGCCTTTTTGAGCGACGAATCGGGAGATGATGGCCGCGAGCGGGCGGTCCAGGTCCCACTCCGGAAGTCCGAATTCGGCCAGCAAGGCGCGCTTGCATTCGCGCTTTCCCGAAAGGTCGTTGGCCGAATAATTGCGTGCGATGTGCACATCGGTTTCCGGGTTCCATTCTTCGTAGTCCACCCCGTTGACGATGCCGGTGATGGGGCCGTGTTTGCGGAGGAACGTGTCCAGACCAAAGCCGAGCGCCGGGGTCTGAATCTCCTGCGCGTAGCCTTTGCTGACAGTACTCACGGCATCGCTCCAGGCAATACCGCCTTTCAAGAAATTCACCTTTCCGAAAAACTCCAGTTGCTCGGGGTTGAATAACTTGCCGTCCAGCGCGATTTCCGGAAGCACCTGGGGAGGGAACAGACCCTGATAGCCGAGGTTGTGAATGGTGAACAGTTGCTTCACACCGAGGAAATTAGGATCGGTGTTGAAGTGTTCGCGGATGTACACCGGCACCAACGCCGCCTGCCAATCGTGCGTGTGGACGATGTCCGGGCGGAACAGATATCGCGCCACGCCGATCGCGGCCATCGAGAGGACCGCGAAGCGCATGTAGTTGTCCGGGAAATCCGATGGCCCGTCGCCGTAGATTCCATTGCGATCGTACAAAAGCGGGCAGTTGACGAAATAATATGTGACGTTGCGTTCGACGGCCTGATGCACATCGGCTAGATAACCGGGCCCCAGTGGAATCCAGAGACTGCGATAAGCCTCGCGCGGATTGTGCGGGTAATGATTCTGCCGGTAGGCCGGAATGACAACTGCGACATTTTCACCCCGCGCCGCGAGTGCCGGGGGCAGCCCACCCAGAACATCGGCCAGACCGCCGGTCTTCGCGAAGGGCGTGGCTTCGGAAGCCACCATCAGGATGTTCATTTGCGCTTGACGACCCGATCTTAGTTTCTGATTTCCTTGTGGACCGCGTCCAGGATGCCGTTGATGAACGGCACTGACGTTTCGCCGGAGAACTGCCGGGCCAGTTCGAGCGCCTCGTCGATAACGACGGCGGGCGGCGTCTCCTTGCGGCTCATCTCATAAATCGCCAGCCGCAGGATATTGCGATCCACTATGGGCATGCGTTCCAGTTTCCAGTTCTCGGACTTTTCCGCGATCCGATGGTCGATGTCGGGCGCCATTTTTGAAGCGCCCTTGGCCAGCTCCTCCATGAACTCGTCGGGGCCGGACTGGGTCTCGGGATCGTCGGCGCCGAGCGTGTCGTAAAAGGACGAAATCGCTTCCTCAACGGGCTGCTTGGTCATGTCCCATTGATACAGCACTTGCAGCGCGCGCAGGCGGGATCGGTGACGGGCTGGCATAGCTCGTTACTTTATTTTCGCAGCTGCCGCAGAAGATCGGCCATCTCGATAGCTGTGAGCGCGGCGTCGAACCCTTTATTGCCGCTCTTTCCGCCGGCGCGATCGATGGCCTGCTCGATCGTGTTGGTGGTCAGCACTCCAAAGGCAATGGGAACGCCGGTCTCTAGTTCCACGGCGGCTAGTCCTCTGGCGGCTTGCGCCGCGACGTGCTCGAAATGGGGCGTTTCACCCCGGATCACAGCGCCCAAGGCGACGATCGCATCGTGGCGCTTCCGTCCCGCCAGCGTTTTCGCGGCGAGCGGAAGTTCCCACGAGCCCGGCACCTTGACGATCTCGATGTCGTCCGTATTGGCCCCCGAGCGCTTCAGAGCGTCCAATGCTCCGGCCAACAGACGTTCCGTGATGAAGTCGTTGAATCTCGCGCAAAGCACGGCAAACTTGAGCCCGCTCGCATCGAGATTTCCTTCAGTCACTTGCGGCATATGGGATAAACTGGGTTCAGGCCTCTCATTCTACCGCATGGATCCAGCGTTCATCCGCAACTTTTCTATCATTGCGCACATCGATCACGGCAAGTCGACTCTAGCCGATCGCCTGCTCGAAGTGACTGGAGCGCTCTCGCAGCGCGAAATGATGGAACAGGTGCTGGACACCATGGATCTAGAGCGCGAGCGCGGCATCACTATCAAGGCGCACGCCGTGCGGCTGAACTATCGAGCCGACGACGGACAGCTCTACCAACTGAACCTGATCGATACGCCTGGCCACGTAGACTTTACGTATGAAGTCTCGCGCAGCCTGCAAGCCTGCGAAGGAGCGCTGCTGGTGGTGGACGCTTCGCAAGGTGTGGAGGCGCAGACGCTGGCCAACACCTATCTGGCATCGCACCACAATCTCGAAATAATTCCGGTGATTAACAAAATCGATCTGCCGTCGGCCGAGCCGGAGCGGATTCGCGAGCAGATTGAACAGCTGATCGGGCTTCCGGCCAAAGATGCGCTGCTGGTGAGCGCCAAGCAGGGCACTGGCATCAAGGATGTGCTCGAGGCGATTGTGCACCTGGTGCCACCGCCGCAAGGCTCGCCCGACGCGCCGCTCCGCGCTCTGATTTTCGATTCGTGGTTCGATCCCTACCGGGGCGTAATTATTCTGATGCGGGTGGTGGATGGCCGCGTGCGTTTGGGGCAGAAGATCCGGCTGTGGGCCACGGGAGCGCTATGTGAAGTAGAAGGCCTGGGTTACCAATCGCCCAAGCCCATTCCGTGCAGCGAGCTTTCAGCCGGTGAAGTCGGATTTCTATTCGCCAACATCAAAACCGTTTCCGATGCGCAGATCGGCGATACCATCACTAGCGCGGAGAATCCTGCATCCGAGCCGCTGCCCGGTTTTCAGGAAGTGAAGCCGATGGTCTTCGCCGGGCTGTATCCGGTGGAATCGCACGAGCATGGCCGCCTGCGCGAGGCATTGGAAAAACTGCGGTTGAACGACAGCGCCTTCAGCTTCGAGCCGGAGAACTCGGCGGCGCTCGGCTTCGGATTCCGCTGCGGTTTCCTGGGTCTGCTTCACTTGGAGATCGTGCAGGAGCGGCTGGAGCGCGAGTTCGAAATCGACTTGATCACCACCGCGCCGGGCGTGCGCTATAAGGTGACCGCCCTGGATGGCACGCTTATCGACGTATACAATCCCACCAAATTTCCAAACCCGGCGGAGATCAAGCACATCGAAGAGCCGATCATCGATGCGACCGTGATCACGCGCGAAGAATACGTCGGCGAGATCCTTAAGTTGCTCGAAGAAAAGCGCGGCTCGCAGAAGAAATTCGAATACATCGGCACCGGACGGGTACTGTTGCTATATGAGCTGCCGCTGAATGAAATCGTCCTCGATTTCTACGACCGCCTGAAATCGGCCTCGCGCGGCTATGCTTCGCTCGACTACCACTTCTCCGGTTATCGGGTGTCGCCGATGGTGAGGCTGGACGTGCTGGTGGCGGGCGAACCGGTGGACGCGTTATCCATCATCGTGCATAAAGACTTCGCTTACGACCGCGGCAAATTGTTAATCGAACGGCTGCGCAAACTGATTCCCCGCCAGATGTTCGAGGTGGCGCTACAGGCTGCGATCGGCAACAAGGTTGTGGCCCGCGAGAACATCCCCGCCATGCGCAAGAACGTCTTGGCTAAGTGCTATGGCGGAGATATCTCGCGCAAGCGCAAGCTGCTCGAAAAGCAAAAAGCGGGCAAGAAGCGGATGAAGCGCGTCGGCCGGGTGGAGATTCCGCAGGAGGCGTTCCTGGCGGTGTTGAAGGTCAGCACCGACAGCGAGTGAACCTATGTCCAAGGCGACCTATTCAGAGCGCGAGAAACGGCTGATCCGTGCGTGTGAAATCGTCAACGAAGATCCCGAGGTTCGCGAAATCGAGGCTGAGTTCGACGCTTTGTTGGACGAGATCAGCGAACCCTGGGATTAGCGGTGACAACCGCACAAGCGTTGGTTGGAGCCGCTACCGCGCGCCGTAATCAGCATGCCGTGCGCGGAAATCGCGCAGCCGGTCCAGGTCGTCGCCTAGTATGTCGCGGTCGCGGCGAGATAGGCGATTGTCCGCCACCACCCGTTGCATCGCCCCAATCACTTCGTCCAGTTCGCGTTGGTCGTAATAGCCTCTGGCCAACTTGTCCTGCAGCTCGTCCAGCTCTTGCTTCGTTCGCGCGATTCGATACTGGTCGTTGCTGAACGGGAATGTCACTGACTGGACGTGGTCCAGATCCTCCCGGATGCGCTGAAAGAAACGTTGCCGAAAGTCCGGAGCCCGAAACCCTTCGTCGCGGTCGCGATGATAGACATCCTGGTCCCGGCCGTCACGATCCCGGTCATCCCGGCCGCGGTCATAGCGCTGGTCTGGCGGAGCACCTCGATCATCCCGGTCATTCCTGCGAGATCGATCGTCCTGAGCTGGAGGAAATCCGCCTCCACCACCCCAAGTGATGTCGAACTTGTACTTGTCCGAGCCGTTATCGGGGTCCTCAATCCGAACGACCGCACCCCCGCCGTTCCTCGGATCTCGAATTAGCTGCTGCCTGCCGCGTCCATCGACACCCGCAAACCGAAAATTCGCCGGATTCGCAGGCATTGTCCCCGTGCACTCGAATCGCCGCCATTGCGGAGGCTGCCCGCCAAGATTGCGCAGGACCGCGGTGTCGCCCCGAATCTCAACCTCGGCCACTCCGTCCACGACGGCCTCAAGTGTGCACTTGCCGCGGTTCGGATCGCCGCCGGACGTGAACGTCGCCCGACGCTCAAACGATTGGGCGTTTAACAGCCCCAGTGCCGCTACTGTTACAAACAAGAAACGTGAATACATGGATCACCCCCAAGTGGTCTCGCCTTAATTCTTACACCTCCCAAAAATTCTTACACCCCCCAAGAAGCCTTTCGGCTACCAGCCATATGGATGCCAGTTTCCGTACGCGTCGTAGTAGCCATTACGGTGGGACGGGCTGTTGTAATAGCCGTTGTTGTAGCCGCCGTAATACTCGCGCTCGCGCCGTTCATGCTCCCGCCATTCATGCCGCTCATGTTCGCGGTGGCGTTCTCGCCATTCAGGTTATCGCGACGCCTGCCGTCGCGGCCATACACATAATCGTCGCGGTCCCTCGCAGAAGCGATCGTCGGGATGGCCAGCATTGCGATCCCCGCCAATGTCAGCACAACTCTCTTTAACATTGCGGTGTCCTCTTTTCCGGAGCAGAGCATTCTCTGTCTCCTGTTGGTTCGATGCGTCTAAGCGAGGTTCAGCATACAACAGACCGTAAGCCGGCCGATGAATTTCATTTCATGTAGCGGCAGCGCCGCGCATCCGCTTCCGGCTACCAGCCCTGCGGATTATCAAATTTGTAGGGAATCTGATCGGTATCTATCGGCAGCCGGTGCACGTCGGGATCGTCGTGTTGATATGGCCGCGTCGGCATGCTGATGAAAAGCGCGTCATTGGATCCAATGTTCTGGTGCGCGTGGAATACGTAGGCGGGGATCACCATCAGCGTCCGATCGAGCTCCGAACGATAGATCTCGTTGACCATACGGTAGGTCGGAGACCCCGGACGATCGTCGCAGAGCACCACCTTCACGTGTCCCTGGCTGATGAAAATGCGATCGTCATGCAGGTGGTGGACATGCCAGCCTTTGATTTTTCCGGGACGGATCGTGAATTGGTACACGGATATCAAAGGGGCCGGATGAGGCGGCCGATCGGGACTCAAGATCTCGCACAAGGTCCCACGTTCGTCCAAATGGGTAACCGCGGGTTGGATCACAACTCCGGAAATGAGCGGCGCGACCCTTTGGCCATTCGACGTGACGGTCTGAGTGTCTTTGCGAGTATTCGAGATCATAGCTCAATCCTCATTTGGAGCGTGGGGCACATAGACTCACTCGAGACCGCGATACTTTCGGTAATGCGCGACGTTCCAACCCGGGGCGCGGGAGCTGGGCGGCGGTGGAACCGTAAGGACCTGCATCGGCGGCCGAAGCAAATGAACACGCGAAATCGCCAGCGCCTCACGCAGCATGAACCAGCGTTGTTCTTCAATTCGCTTGCAGTACTCCGCTTGCTCGTGGCTCGGCTTGTGAATATAGCTGTCCTTTCGAAGCGAGGAATTGAACTTGTAAACGGTTAATTCGCGCGTGGATACGAACTTGAACCCAGCTTCCATCGCGCGGTATTCGAAATCGACGTCCGGGTTGCGCCACACCTCCCGGTAATCCTTCCATTTTTCCAGGACGGACAGGACTTCGCGGCGATGCATCACGCCAGCAATGGTGAGCCCATGTTTGCCGTCGTATCCTTTCCGCGGGTAGATGCCGGTGACAACGCGAAAGTTCGAGCCCGGAGGGCCCATCATCTCGGCCAAGGAGCTTGCAAAATCGGCGCGCGCCGACTGGATGACGCGCAGTAAAGTTTTCAGATGCTCGGGATGCCAGATGTCGTCGTGGCCCTGATAGGCGATATATCGGCCGCGAGCCAATGCGAGCCCGGCATTGTTGGGAGCCGACTGATGACCGGAGTTGGATTCCAAGTTGTACCACCGGATGCGCGGATCGGCGAAGGAGCGGACTACCGCTTCCGAATTGTCCGTGCAACCGTCGCCGACGACCAGCAGTTCGAAATCGGGCTCGGTCTGCCACAGCACGCTTCGAACCGCGTATCGAAGTACGCTGCTCCAGTTATACGTGGCGATTATTACCGAAACTAGGGGCGCGGCGCCGGATTGGTTTTGCATCGCCGGAGAGCATATACGGGAGCTGAAGGCATACTTCAACGAGCGCCCAATCAACCCAGCCAACTTCGCCGTTCCTAGATATTCCACGAGACCGTTAAGATGAGTGTAACCTCGAACCAGCCGTTGCACAACATTGGCGGAGTTCGGCTCGGATCCTTGCCCTGCCATCTTCATTAAGAATTCACGATTGTGTAATGGGCTTAAAAAATAGCACTGTTACTCTCTATCGCTGGAGGAACTGAATGCTTAGGACATTACACTTTACCGCGGCTTGCTTGTTTGCCGCGTCGCTCGGCTCACTCTCGTATTTGGCCGCGGAGGACGGACGGGATTTCGAAGGCAGGAACGGAATTCATCGGGTTCTGCTGATCAGCATCGATGGGATGCACGCGCTAGATTATGAGAACTGCGTGAAAACCGGGACTTGTCCGAATCTAGCGGCGCTCGGAAAACACGGTGTGACTTATACTCGCGCCTCCACTTCCAAGCCATCGGATTCGTTTCCCGGATTGATGGCCCTGGTAACGGGCGCCTCGCCGAAAACACATGGTGCATTCTATGACGTCGCTTATGACCGCACTTTAGCTCCGCCTCAGATTACTACCGGGAATGGAGTCGCCGGCGGCCCCTGTAGCCAAATCGGCACCAGGACCGAGTACGAAGAAGGCGATGATTTCGACCAAACGAAGCTCAACGGTGGCGGGCCCTACGGCCCGACCGGCGGAGGATATCTGTCTATCAACCCGGCTCGGCTGCCCCGCGATCCCAACAAGCCCGATAAAACTTACGGCTGTGCTCCGGTCTATCCGTGGAATTTCATCCGGGCGAACACAATCTACGGAGTCGTCCACGCCGCGAATGGCTACACAGCGTGGTCCGACAAACATGGCGCGTACGCCGCCGTATCGGGCCCCACGGGTACCGCAATCCCGAGCAACGTTGACGATTACTACTCGCCCGATGTCAATTCCAATCAGGTCTCCCTGCCAGGCATTATCACCGCTGGTACGAACTTCAGCTGCAAAGGGATTAACCCGAGCAGCAACGACTGGACTACCGATTTTCAAGCCATCCAGTGCTACGACCAGCTGAAGGTCAACGCCATCCTGAATGAGATTGACGGTAAGACGCACGATGGTCTCAAAGCTCAGGTGCCTAACCTCTTTGGGATGAACTTCCAGGCCGTGAGTGTAGGGGAGAAGCTGATCGAGAATGGCGTCAAGGGCGGCTACACGAATGCGGCTGGAAATCCGACTGCGGAATTGCTCAGTGAGATCAAGTTCGTCGATGCCGCCATTGGCCAGATGACGGACGAACTGCAAGAGCAACACTTGCTTGACTCAACCCTGATTATCATCACCGCCAAGCACGGCCAGTCTCCCATCGATACGAACAAGTTCTTCGAGCCGAGCACCACGCCGGCCACTTTGTTAGGTGCAGCTGGACTGCTCCCCGACTCCGAGGTCAACGGCATCGGATCCACTGAGGACGATATCTCGCTGTTGTGGCTGAATCATGGCAGCGACGTTCCCGCAGCGGTCGCGATTCTGGAGGCTAATGCAGGCCCGAACAAAGCCAACCCAAGTGCACCTCCTGGCGCCGCGATAGGCGAGATCTTCTATGGACCCTCTCTGGGTACTATGTTCAACCTGCCGCCTCCGTACGGTACCGACTCGCGTACCCCCGATATTATCGTGCAGCCGAATGTGGGCGTGATCTACTCGGGAAGCTCGAAAAAGCAAGAGGAGCATGGTGGATTCGCACATGACGACACCAACGTAATGCTGCTGGTATCGAATCCTAATCTCGACACGGTGACAGTTACGAGCGCCGTAGAGACCACCCAAGTGGCTCCCACCATCCTTTATTACCTGGGGCTGGACCCCAACAGCCTGCAGGGCGTGCAGAAGGAAGGCACGCCGCTTCTCCCCGATATCGGCCTTTAGCCGTAGAGCTCGGCGACTAGTCACTTCCATTCCAAGCGGCGCGGCTTCTCTGCGCCGCCCACGCTACAGACGGCCAGGCTGGCGGCAGTACACTCCAATTAGGAGCTTGCCCCATGCCCTACGAACACCTGCTGCGGTCTACCGAAGGTCAACTGGGAATCGTCACTCTGAACCGGCCCAACCGGCGTAACGCGCTCTCGCTCGAGCTGATGCTGGAACTGATCCGCTGCTTGGATGAATTTAGCGCGGACGCGAACATCCGCGTGGTCGTACTCGCCGCGGCCGGGAAGGTCTTCAGCTCGGGACACGATTTGAGCGAAATGGTCGGGCGGACCGTAAACGATTATCGCCGGATCTTTGACGTCTGCACCGTACTGATGACGAAAATCCAATCTATTCCGCAACCGGTGATCGCGCAGGTGCAGGGTGTCGCTACCGCGGCTGGCTGCCAGTTGGTGGCCACTTGCGATCTCGCGATCGCCAGCGAAGAGGCAGCTTTTGCCACGCCCGGCGTGAAGATTGGATTGTTCTGCACAACCCCCATGGTGGCCTTGAGCCGGGCAGTTGGGCGCAAGCGGGCGCTGGAAATGCTGCTAACTGGAAAGCTGGTGGACGCGGCGACGGCCGCGGATTGGGGCTTGATCAACCGCGTTGTGCCGGCCCAACAGCTGGAACCCGAAACACGCCAGCTCGCGTGCAAGATCGCCGAAGCCAGCAGCTTCACCGTCGCGCTCGGCAAGCAGGCCTATTATGCGCAAGTCGACCTCGATCAATCGAAGGCTTATGCGTATGCCAAAGAGGTCATGACCATGAACTCGCTTGCCGACGATGCGCAGGAAGGCATCTCCGCGTTCCTGGAAAAGCGCGTGGCGTGTTGGACCGGAAAGTAATCGCGGCTATTTGAGCTTGTAAATGACGGTAAATTGCGTCCGCGCTGTTTCTTTATAATTCGCGAGCCAATCGCGCAAGTCCGGATAGTTCGTAATCGCCAACGTCGGGTTTAACGGACCTAAGCCATCGACGATCCACGTCGGGTTAGTCCGAATAAGTTCGCGCCGGTTCTCCGCGGCCCATTCCGGCGCGGTTGCGAGTGAACTAGTCAAGTGGCGGTCCGCCAGGACGCCGGTCAACGGCTGCGAATCCAGAAACCGGCTGCCGGCGGGCATGCGCGTGTAGGCGAAGATATCCGGCCGGTAGCCCCAAACCAGCAGCGTCCCGTCCGGGCCAACGATGCGGGCGGCTGCGCGGCTATCCTGGTTCAACACCAGATCGCTCCACTGGGGTTCACGGTGGCGAACAAGGTCGCTCGCGAGCATCGCATAGCGGGGCCCGAAACGAACTAGGGGAATCAACAATAGCACCCAGACGATCGCGCGCCAGCGTCCCAGCAGCGTGTAGCCGCGAGCAGCCATCAGCGCAATAACGGGCAACAATTGAAAGTAGTAGCGTGGGAAGAACCGCCATCCCGCTGCGACCGCGGTCAAGAACAGGAAAAACCAGGCCAACATCCGCCAGTCCTTCTCTTTCCAAAAAGCGACAGCAGCCCCCGCTAGAAGGGCGGACTGAAAGCCTGCCCAATTGAGGGTTCGGGTAAAGCCGGTGGCAAATGCGAAAGTCTGTTCTGAATACAGCGCTCCCCAGCGCCAGACCTCGTCGATGTAGGGTCGTCCGAAGCATCCCAGCGCTGCCAGGTTGGGGAGTGCAAAGCCGGCCAGCAACAAGGGCAGGTCGCGCCACGTCCACAGCGCACAGGCGGCCAACAAGAAGACAGCCTTCGCATTCACCAGGAGCGCTATCCCGGCTACCAGGCCGCTCCAGAACACCCGCCCGCGCCAAGCCAGATATACTGCTGCCATGTGTGGCAGGACCATCAACAGATCCGGGGCAAGAGCCATCACCGCTGAAGGAATACCGAACGTCAGAAAGAAAGCCACGAACAAGGCGGCAACGACGCCTTCGCTGGGTCCCCACAGGTCCCGCGCAAAACGCCAGATCATCCAGCAGCAGAGTAGGACGAACACGGCTCCGGCGATTCGCAGCGGCGCTCCGATACGGGCTCCCCACAGCAAGTACGCGAATGCGGAGAGCGGCGGCTTATCAAACCAAACATCCGTGTACAGCCCTTTTCCATGGAGGAGTTGGATTGCGGCGGCGGTAGGATATGCCTCCTCTACCCACACGATACCGCTGTGGCAGAGCCGCGCCGCCAACAGGCCCAGAAACAATAAAGGGAATAAATAGCGCAAACGCGTTCCTGTCTTGGCGGTCGGCTCGATTGCGCTTCGAATCACCTATTGAATATAACTGGTGGCTGAGTGACTGATGCTTTATGGTTGGAGAGTTTGCCCGCCGACTTGGGCAAGCGGTTGGATCGCTTCTTGCGCGAGCGCTTGCCCGAGTATAGCCGGTCGCGCTTACAGCGATGGATCGAGACGGGGCGGGTGCAGGTCAACGGCACACCGGGCAAGCGCTCCTATGTTCTGAAGGGTTCCGAGCGCATTCATGTCGAGCCCGCCGAATTGCCGCCGCTGCGCGCGGTCGCCGAGGATCTTCCCCTGGAGATTCTCTACGAAGACGACGATGTCATCGCCGTGAACAAAGCGGCTGGAATGACCGTGCATTCCGGCGCCGGCCGCCACTCCGGCACGCTGGTGAATGCGCTGCTGCATCGCTACGGGGCGCTTTCGGGCGTGGGTGACCCAGTGCGCCCCGGCATCGTCCACCGCCTGGACCGGCTTACCAGCGGCGTACTCCTGATAGCGCGCACCGATGCCGCACACCGCGGTCTGGCTCGGCAGTTTTCCAGCCGGGAGGTCGAAAAGGTTTATCTCGCGCTGGTGCATGGCCGGTTAAAAGCCGACCAAGGCCGCATCACAACGCCCATCACCCGCGATCCCCTGCGCCGCCTGCGCATGACCGCGAAACTGGCACGCGGCCGCTCGGCCATCACCGAATACCGCGTGCTGAAGCGCTTCGAGAAATTTACGCTCCTGGAGGTCAAAATAGCCACGGGCCGTACGCATCAGATTCGCGTTCACATGGCGAGTATTGGCCATCCAGTGGCCGGCGACAAGCTGTATGGCGCGCCCGCAAGCACGCTCGGCCGTTACTTCCTGCATGCCCACCGCATCTCCTTCACCGGGCCAACTTCACGCGAGCGCATCACCATCGCTGCCCCCCTGCCGGCTGAACTCGAAGACTACCTGGATGCGCTCGACCCAGACTGAGCTCTCACGGCCAGCTATAATGGAGTCGCTTCTTGCATGAAAACGTTGTACCCAGCCGCGGCTCTTTGCACGCTTTCGCTGCTGCTCAATGGGCAGTCGGGCGCTACCAAAGGTACGCAAACATCCCCGCCCGCTTCGGCAGACTCGCAGGACACGCGCATCACTCTGGACGTTTCGCGCGTGAACATGCTCTTCACGGTCTCCGACAAAAGGGGCCGCTTTGTCACGGACCTCACCAAGGACGATTTTGAAGTTTTCGAAAGCAAGAAACCGCAAAGCATCATTGAATTCGCGGCTGAGTCGGATTTGCCGCTGCGGCTGGCGATCCTGATCGATACCAGCAACAGCATTCGCGAGCGGTTCCATTTCCAGCAAGAGGCGGCCACCGCATTCATCGACGGCACCGTTCGCCCGCGCCAAGACAAGGCTATGGTGGTCAGTTTCGATACTGCCGCCGAACTGGTTGCCGACCTGACGGATGAAGTCGGATCGCTGGAAAAGGCCATCCAGAGCCTTCGGCCGGGCGGTGGAACATCGCTCTATGACGCGGTGTTCTTTGCTTGCCGCGACAAGCTCATGCAGGATCAGCCACTCTATAAATTCCGCCGTGCCATGGTCATACTGAGCGATGGGGACGATAACCAGAGCCTGCATACCCGCGATCAAGCCCTCGAAATGGCCCAAAAAGCGGATGTCACCATTTACAGCATCTCTACCAACATCACGCGCATCGAGACCGAGGGCGATAAGATCTTGCGATATTTTGCAAGTGAAACAGGCGGCCAAGCCTTCTTCCCGTTCAAGGTTTCCGATTTGAGCCAGTCGTTTGAAAACATCGCCAACGAGCTGCGGCACCAATACAATGTCTTCTACCGGCCCGAACCGCTTAAGGCCGACGGTTTGTATCATCCGGTGGAGATCCGAGTGAAGGCCCGCAAAGACCTGATTGTTCGAGCACGCAAGGGTTATTACGCGCCAAAATTGTAGCCTTCTCTCGCAGCGGTTGTTACAATTGAACTTCCCCCGAATAGGTTTCCCAAGGATCACCCAGCATGGACGAAAAAGAACGCAGCCGCACTCTCGGACTTACCCTCAGCCAAATTGAGAAGCAGTTTGGCAAAGGTTCCATCGTACGGCTTGGATCGAAAGAAGCGATCGTGCCCGTCTCGACTATCTCGTCCGGCTCTATTTCGCTCGACAACGCGCTGGGCGTGGGCGGTTTTCCGCGTGGCCGGATCATTGAGATCTTTGGTCCGGAATCGTCCGGCAAGACAACCGTTGCTTTGCAGGTCGTCGCGGAAGCCCAGAAGGTCGGCGGCATGGCCGCGTTTATCGACGTCGAACACGCGCTCGATCCCAGTTATGCCCGCAAGCTTGGCGTGGATGTCGACAATCTACTGGTTTCTCAGCCCGATTATGCCGAGCAGGCGCTGGAAATCACCAACGCCTTGATCGCCTCGGGCTCCATTGATGTGCTGGTAGTCGACTCGGTCGCGGCCCTGGTTCCCAAGTCCGAACTGGACGGCGAAATGGGCGACAGCCACATGGGCGTGCAAGCAAGGCTCATGTCGCAGGCCATGCGCAAGCTCACTGGGAACGTCTCCAAATCGAATACCTGCCTGATCTTCATCAACCAGATTCGCGAGAAGATCGGAGTGATGTTCGGCAACCCGGAGACCACTACCGGCGGTCGCGCCTTGAAGTTCTATTCATCGATTCGAGCCGACATCCGCCGCATCGCCGCCATCAAAGAAGGCGAAGTTGTGGTCGGCAATCGAACCAAGGTGAAGATCGTCAAGAACAAGGTAGCGGCGCCTTTCCGCGAAGCTGAATTCGACATTATCTACGGCGAAGGAATTTCCCGCGAAGGCGATTTGATCGATCTGGGCGTGGCACAAAACATGGTCGAGAAGAGCGGCTCCTGGTACAGCTACAAAGGCGAACGCATCGGGCAGGGCCGAGAAAACGCGCGCCAGTTTCTCAAGGACAACGCCGACACTCGCCAGCAACTCGACACCGAGCTACGCAAGGCGCTCGGCCTGGTGCGCAGTGAGCCGGCGCCCGCCGCGCCTGTCGAGGTTGCCAAACCGGCTGGTGCAGCGGCCGCGCGTTCGCGGTAAGTTCGATCGATTTGCGGACGCTGCCGAAGGAAGAAGCCTAGGATCGCGAGTTGGCCAAATTCCGTTCGGGCTCGCTTATCGTTTCCTGAACCACGGGGGCTGATTTTCCATAACGGTTGAGCAGGACTGCGCCAAGGTGCAGAACTGCAGCCGCCGCAACCCAGACCTGCCAATGCGAATAAAAACCCTCCGTAATCGGGAACGTCCGCGCAATGTTGAGATCGGCCGTGATGCGCCAACCCGCCAGCACATCGGCCATGACCGCCGCGGGCGTGAGTAGAGACGCCAATGCCAATGTGGCAGGCTGATTTTTGCGGCCGGCTGGCTGCACTCGCGGGCCTGAACGAAGACGTATCCTGACGAGCATTCTTCTAAGACCTCAGTTTACCATTCGGGCAGGCTCGACTCGACGCGGTGGATGAAAAAATTCGAGCAACCCAAAACGCAAACTTAGTTGCTTAGCGAGTTGGCCCAGACCGCCGTCATATTTCGTGGGACGTTCCCAGCGCTCCGTCATGGCCCGGAGTCGCGCCACGCGAGGGCATGCGCTTCATCACGATTTAGTTTAAGCTCGCTGCCAACCCCGCGACGCCCCTTTTCATCCTATGATTAGTCCAAGGAGCGCGAGATGAAAATCAACACTGCCGCTTTGGTCCTCCTCGTCCTGATGGTGGCGAGTACGGCGGCTTTCGGCCAAAGCGGCGGACCACCTCGATCCGGTCTAGACATTTCGGGAGCGTGGTTTAACAGCCTGCAAGATTCCGATTCGAACGCAACCATTCAACTAGTCTCTTACGGCGGCTACCCGCTCAACGAGGCAGGGCGCATGTACGCACTGACCTGGGACCCATCCCGAATGACCTTGAGACAGCAGCAATGCGCCCAGTACAGCCCGCACTTTTTACTGCACGGCGGCGGCAACTATCGATTCTGGGAGGAACGAGACCCCTATAACCAAAGACTCATTTCCATCAAGATGTACGGCCAGATCACCGAGGGGACCCGAACCATCTGGATGGACGGACGTACGCACCCGCCGGCCTACGCGCAACACACTTTCTTGGGATTTTCCACGGGCAAGAATGAGGGCACGGTCCTAACCGTGTACACGACGCATCTCAAGCGCAATTGGATCAAAGCCAACGGCATGACTCAAAGCGATCAAGCCACCATGGTGGAACATTTTATGCGGCACGGCGACATCATAACCTATGTCTCCGTGTTAACCGATCCCGTGTACTTAACAGAGCCTTTGATCAGAAGCACCGAGATGTCTCGCAGCCGCAGAGACCCCGATGCTTGGCTATATGCCTGTGACGATGGCGAGCAGATTTTGAGCCGTGCGAACGATCCTACGGAGGCGCCGAATTATCTGTACGGACAGAACCCTTCGCTCCGGGAGTTTTCAGACAAGCATCAAGTACCGCTGCTGGGCGCTCTGGGCGGCGCGGATACAATGTATCCCGAGTTCGCGGCGAAACTGAAGGACCCGGCAGCCGCGGAGGCCGCGGCTAAGGCTGCGCTGTTTCCTTCCAGCGGCCCTCAACACACCAGCCGAGCGGTGGACCCCAACCCGCATGACGGCGAAATTCACGTGTTGCCGGTCCAAGGGAATGTCTACATGCTGGTGGGCGAGGACAGCAACATCGCCGTTCAGATAGGCGAGCAGGGTCCGCTAGTCGTCGATACGGGCAAGGGCCAACTGGCCGATAAAGTCATTGCGGCAATCGGCAAACTCAGCGACAGGCCGATTCAGTTTATTGTTAATACGAGCTTCCACGCCGATCATACCGGCGGCAATGTGAAACTTCATGCAGCCGGCGAAGATCCGAGCCTCTTAGGCTCGTTTTTTTCAGGGCAATTCGCGGATGCGGGCCAGGGAGCGACGATCATCGGGCATCAAAACGTTCAGAATCGCATGATCGCGCCTACGGGCACGACGGCTGCAACAGCATCGGAAGCCTGGCCCACCGATACGTACATCCAAGGCCGGCGAAGGAAATATCACAACGGAGAAGCGGTTGAGATCTTCTACGAACCCAATGCAACTACCGACGGCGATAGCATAGTGCAATTCCGCCGCTCGGACGTCATCGCGACCGGCGACGTCTTTACGACGACCGAGTATCCGTTCATCGACGTGAAGAACGGCGGCAGCGTACGAGGCGAGATCGACGCGCTAAACAACATCTTGGACAAAACTGTCTATAGGCACATGGGAGAAGGCGGAACTTTAATTATCCCCGGACATGGCCGACTGTGCGACGAGTACGAAGTTTCCGAATATCGCGACATGATCGCGATCGTTCGTGCTCGCGTGCAAGCGCTGATCGACAAGGGCTCCGGCCTCGACCAGGTAAAAGCCGCCAGAGTCACCGCGGATTATGACGATCGTTATGGTGCGACTTCCGGGCCATGGACAACGGACATGTTCGTCGAGGCTGTGTACACGAGTCTGAAACAGAGTCCGGCGAAGACTGTTGTTCGGAAATAGACTCGGCTCAGGTTTCGGCGGTCGCGTATGCAAACACTACGTCCGCCCGAATTTTACTTTTTTTCCGGCGGTATCCCGCCCGTTTGATCGCGAATCCTCTTGTCGAATTGATCGACCTCGTCGGCCGGAGCGCAAACGTCTTCCATGATGCCAGCCCATCCGTCGACAGTCTTGACATCGCTTTTCTGGATGAGATGAAACCGCTTGGTCTGGCCGACCCACGGTTTTGTATACACCTTGGGATCCGTGATCGTCCAGTTCAGCTCTAGCGTGTTGTAGTTGGTCCGCTTGTAACGCTCCTGCAAGTGCATTTGGTCGCTGTGCGGGTAACCGAAGTGATCGATCCAGGTGCGCTCATCATGACCATTGGAGTCGACCACAAGAACATCGCCTTCCCAGTGAGCAACTGAATATCCCCACCACCGGGGCTGGTCCGGATCGTCCGGCAGCTTGCGGCCATCCGTCCAGATGGGGCGGATCCCATAGCCCCACATATAATGCTGATAAATTCTGTCGGGAAGTACGACGAACTCGACTGGGTCGGGATAGATCAGCGCACGCGTAACGCCCATGGGATTGCAGTACTGATAAGGATCGGTTCCGTTCGACGGCGACACGGCTCTGCGCCGGCCGATATGCTCTTCCGTGTGCGCTGCCGCATCGGCGGTTCCTAACGTGCGTCCGTAGGAAGGCTTATTGGCATCGAACATCTTCTGCCCTTGCGGCGTAAACGGAGGCGTATCGTTTCCAAAGCCGCGGTCTCCGCAATCCGGACAGGTGCCGCCGCCACCGTATCCGCCGGGGCTCGAGTTGCGAGTCCAAATTCCTGCGAGATCATGCGCATCAAATGGCTTGTCGGACGGCTGAACTCTGGCCAGCGGCCTAGCTGGGCCGCCTCGCCCTTGAGCGAACATCTGGGGCGTGAATAATAGGGCGGCCAAGACAAGAGACATCACAAGCTTAGTGTGCATGTCTATCTCCTGAAAAAACTTTCTCACGATGTGAGCAACTTTATCATTGCTGTGAGGTCAAGTCAAACCAAAGGCCCGTGCCGCGTGCAGCTAACGTGACCTTCCGTTTGCGTTCGCGGGGATGAATTTCTGAATCCGTTTCCCATCCTCCACCTCGCCGGTATAGACGTTGCCCTTCGAGTCTACGGCGACCGCGTCGATCCAATGCAACTGCCCGGCATAACGGCCATTGCCGCCGAACGAGCCCGCCAGGGTTCCTTCTTTGCGGTTGAAAATCCAGACCATGTTGTTCGTACCGTCCGCAGCCAGCACGTATCTCTGTTGCGGATCGGTCGATAACGCTAGGTTATAAACCGTGCCGCACGGAGGATTCTTAAGATCCCAAATGCCGCCGCAATTTGGACCGCGAGATTGCGTCGAAGGATGCACGAAGAAACTGCGTACGAACTTCCCCTGTTTCGTAAAAACCTGGATCCTGTCGCTGCCCCGCTCGCAGACATATACCAGGCCGTCTTTGGAAACGTGGACGCAGTGGAGTGCGGGTGCAAATTGCTTCTGATCCGGTGGAGGACCGGATATGTCGTAGGGCGGCGTCGGGTCGTTGTCGATCTCGCTTAGTGGGACGCCATGGCCTCCCCAGCCGCGCTTGAACGCGCCGGTATCCATGTCGTACACCAATACGCGCTTGTTCAGGAAACCGTCGGTAATATATATCTCGTGCGCGTCTTCGTCGAAGTCGAAAGATCCGATGCCTGGTGGAAATATGTCGGTTTGTTGGTTATTTTGCTTGACTTGGTCCGCCGGCACCTTGGGGCCGCGATGCCCAAAGTCCCACAGCAGCTTTCCGTCGCTATTAAACTTAACGATGCTGTCGCCGGGCGTGGTTCCTGAGATCCACACATTGCCCTCGCGATCCACACCGAGCGTTTGCAATCTTCCGGGCCAGCCAGGAACGTAGTTAGGACCTCCCCAAGCCTTCAGCACGTTGCCATCGATATCGAATTCCAATACCTCCGGTCCCAAGACGCAGCATTCGCTCCGCGGAGGTGTTGTAGCGGCGCCCAGTTCATCCGGCCGGGCGTCGGAGCGGCGGTTCAGCACCCAGATGTGATCGTCCTTATCCACATAGATGTCGACAATTTGTTGCATGCTCCATTTGTTCGGCAATGGCTTGGGCCAAAAAGGATCGACCTTATAGACCGGTTGAGCTTGCGCTCTTGCCACTGCGGCGGCAACCAGAACTAAGAGGCCGCAAAGACGGATCGTTCGCGCCGTGTTCATGAATTCTAAAGTAATAGAATTCGAGCCCGCGCACAATCCTCAGAGCTCCGCTCGGGTTACGAACAACTGCTTCTCCAGAGCAACGCGGACGAGTTGGCTTCGCTTTCGAACGCCTGTTTTCTTGAATAACTGATGGGTGATCCACTTGACGGAGTTCTCGGATACCCCCAACTGGCGCGCGATTTCCTTCGTCGTCAATCCTTCGAGGATCGCTTTTAGGACGCTATGTTCGCGCGCGCTTATAGGTTGAGATTGAGGATGGCTGGACTTAGCGGCCGCTCCTCGGACAAGCGGCTTTACCACGCTGGGATCGAGCCACGTTTCTCCGCCCATGACTTTAGAGATAGCCTCGTACAGTTTTGCGAGGGGATTGTGCTTTAGAAATATGCCCGAACAGCCGCTGATAAATGCCTGCACCGTGTCGGTATCGCTCATACCAGCGGTCACGACGAGCACGGGACCTTTGAAGTGGCGCTTGACCTCCTCGACTAAGGACGATCCCTGTCCATCCCCAAGATCGTAATCGAGCAAAACGATGTCTATTTTTTCGCGATTCAGAACCCTCAACGCTTCGGCGGCCGAGGCACAACTCCCTGCAATTCTAAAACTAGGTTTGGCTTCCAGCGACCGGCCAAGACTCTCCCGAAATAGGGTGTGATCGTCGACCAGCAGAATCCTTATCTCCCCGTTCATAGGCCTTTCAAGCGCACACGGCCGTTCCGCCGCTTGTAGCAATGAACCGGCAACCGCATGAAGCCGCGCGGCGCGGTCATTTTAGATTCTTAGTCCAGGGAGAACGTCAAATCTACGTGGATGGCCGAAAGATAGGTTCCTTCGATCAAAAAAGTGTGTTTTCACTTCCGAAAGATAGGGAAAGGCATATCGAAAGAGTGGAGCCTGACAATCCAAAAGGTGGCTGCATTCCTGTCCACAAGATAAGTGGACAGTTGTTGTTGCGCACGATTACATTCCGTGTAGAGACTCCGCCGAGCAAGCGCGGGCTTTTAAGCTGTCCGATAAATGATCCGATCTCTCATCGACTATGCGCTCGACAATCGTTTTCTGATCCTGATCGCGGCGACTCTACTGCTCGTTTGGGGCGCCGTTTCATTTCACAATCTGCCGGTTGAAGCCTATCCCGACGTTGCAAACAACTACGTTCAGGTAATCACGCAATGGCCTGGCCGAGCAGCCGAAGAGGTGGAGCAGCAGGTCACGATACCAATCGAAGTGATGATGAATGGCATCCCGCATTTGGAACATCTGCGATCCACCTCGCTGTTCGGCCTGTCCAGCGTAATGCTGATTTTCGACGATGAGTCGGAAAACGACTGGAACCGGCAGAAGGTGCTGGAGCGATTGTCCGAGGTCGCCTTGCCCGCTGGCCTGCAGCCGCAGATGGGCACCGATTGGAGCCCCGTAGGGCAGATCTACTTCTACACCTTGCATAGCACCAATCCGAAGTACGACGTGATGGAACTCAAAGCCCTCGAGGATTGGTTTCTCGAGAAACAGTTCAAGTCCGTCCCGAACGTGGTGGACGTCTCGAGCCTGGGCGGAACGACGCGCGAATATCAGGTGCGCATCGATCCGGACAAACTCGTTTCTTATGGTTTGAGTCTCAGCCAGGTCGAGCAGCAGCTCGCGAATAACAACGTCAACGCCGGCGGAAGCTTTGTGGAGGCAGGTTTGCAACAGATCAATGTCCGCGCGGTGGGCTTGTTCAACCATGTCGGCGATATCGCCCGCACCGTGATCAAGACCCAGAATGGAACGCCGCTCCGGATCAGCGATATAGGACCCGTGGTTCAAGGGCCGAAAATACGCCTGGGCCAGAACGGGAAAGCCATCCACCACGCGGATGGCAAGATCGTCGATAACGACGATGTGATCGAAGGCATCGTACTGCTACGCAAGGGAGCAAACTCCGACGAAACCCTGGATGCCATTCACGAAAAGGTTGGGGAGCTGAACGGCCACATTCTGCCTCCAGGCGTGAAGATCGTCCCCTTTCTGGATCGCAGCGATCTGGTCCATTACACGACCCACACTGTGCTACATAATCTTTCCGAGGGCATCGTTCTTGTAACGATCGTTCTGTTCCTCTTCCTCGGAAACGCACGCGGCGCCCTGATCGTCGCGCTGACCATTCCGTTTTCGTTGCTTTTCGCGTCGATCTGTCTGGATCTGAGAAGAATACCGGCCAACCTACTATCGCTCGGCGCGCTCGACTTCGGGATGGTGGTGGATGGCGCGGTGGTGATGGTCGAGAATATCGTGCGGCACATGGGCCGGCCCGAGGCCGCTTCCAAAACCCCCATGGAAAATATCCGGCAGGCCGCTCACGAAGTCCAACGGCCCGTCTTTTACGCCATCAGCATCATTATTACCGCCTACCTGCCGATTTTCACGCTCCAGCGCGTGGAAGGCCGGCTCTTCAAGCCCATGGCCTGGACCGTGGCTTTCGCGTTATTGGGAGCCTTGCTGTTTTCCATGCTGATCGCGCCGGTGCTATCGAGCGTGATGTTCCGCAAAGGGGTTCGAGAATGGCATAACCCCGTGATGGCGTTCTTGGTGAGACGCTACCGCAGCGCCGTGCGGCACGCCATCCGGTGGCGCTGGGTGACCGTTGGGGGCGCGGTGGTGGCGCTGGCCGGTTCTGGCTACCTGGCTTTCAGCGGCATCATCGGTTCGGAGTTCCTGCCCCACCTGGACGAAGGAGCCATCTGGGTGCGTGGCACGCTTGCTCCCAGCACTGGGCCGACGGAGGGCGTCCGATTAGCCAATCAGGCTCGCGTGTTGCTCGCCTCCTTTCCCGAGGTCACCGTGGCAACCAGCCAGGTGGGGCGGCCGGACGATGGAACTGACACGACGGGCTTCTTCAACACCGAGTACTTCGTCGACCTGAAACCGAAGGAACAATGGCGTCCAGTTTTCGGTGAAGACAAAGAGCAACTCATCGGAGCCATGAATCGCGAACTCGAAAAGATCCCTGGCGTGATCTGGAACTTCTCGCAACCGATTGCCGACAACATGGAAGAAGCGGTTAGCGGGGTTAAGGGCCAGCTGGCAACGAAGATTTACGGCGATGACCTAAAAACACTGGAACAGAAAGGGGATCAGATCGTCAACGTGCTGCGCACGATCCGCGGCATCGAGGACCTGGGATTGTTTCGCGTGATCGGCCAACCCAATCTCAATTTCTTCGTGGACCGCGATCAGGCTGCGCGTTATCAAATCAATGTCGCGGATGTGCAGGACGCTATTCAGACGGCCGTGGGCGGGAGCGCAATCACACAGGTACTGCAGGGAGAGCAGCGTTACGATCTGGTCGCGCGTTATCTGCCCGTCTACCGGAATTCAAAGGAAGCCATCGAGAACATCCGGTTGCTTGCGCCGACCGGGGAGCGCGTTTCGCTGGCGCAACTTTCGAAGGTGCAAGTGCTGGACGGCGCTTCGGAAATCTATCGCGAGGCGAACTCTCGGTATGTGGCGATCAAATACAGCGTCCGCGGACGCGACCTGGGCAGCACGGTAGAGGAAGCGATTCAGAAAGTGAACAACCAAGTGAAGCTGCCTGCCGGTTATCACATCGACTGGGCGGGCGAGTACGAGAGCCAAAAGCGATCGCAGCGTAGATTGATGATCGTGCTGCCCATCACGCTTCTCGTGATTTTCATGATTCTCTATACCATGTTCCATTCCTTCAAGTGGTCCTTGCTGCTGCTAGCCAACGTTGCCATGGCGCCGATTGGCGGATTACTGGCTCTGTTGATCACAGGGACACACTTCAGCGTCTCTTCCGGCGTGGGATTCCTGGCTCTGTTCGGCGTAGCCGTTCAGACCGGCGTCATCATGATCGAGTACATCAATCAGCTGCGGGTTCGAGGCTTTACAATCGCCAACGCCGCAGTGGAAGGAGCCGTACTGAGACTTCGCCCCATCATGATGACCATGTTGGTGGCCACGCTGGGTCTACTGCCCGCGGCGCTTTCGCACGGAATCGGCTCGGATTCGCAACGGCCCTTCGCCATCGTCATCGTCGGCGGCCTGGTCGCGGCTTTGCTACTCAGCATCTTCCTTCTGCCCACGCTTTATGTGTGGGTAGCCAGTGACCAAGATTCGCTTCCGCCATCGGCTGGCGAGTTCGAAGAGGTTTAGGACAATGCGCGATGCATGGTCCAGGGCGTTGCCTAAGATTCTGCTGGCAGTGGGCTGGGTGTTATTTGTAGCAGCCTGTCTGGTCGGCCCAGTTCTTCATCAACTGGCCTGGGGCTATGAGGTGCTGGCGTTCGCCGCTGGACCGGCGCTGATGTTCGCCGCGTTGGTTTTGAGGCGCCGCTGGAATGCGGCGGCCGGAGTTCTACGAGGGCGTCTTTCGTCTAGTCTCCGGTGCGTGTCGCAACCGGGCGAAAGCGCCGCGGGCAGTAGACCCAGCGTGGCCACCAACATGGTCATCATGATGGGGCGA
>Ga0207066_1066_pt1 | contig 27313 bp, 26 predicted proteins | sample Alteio_BWMinCont_24_FD_153490 | JGI IMG/M metagenome (GOLD analysis project Ga0207066, IMG submission 153490) | Enriched cells from forest soil in Barre Woods Harvard Forest LTER site, Petersham, Massachusetts, United States -... | ecosystem: Environmental > Terrestrial > Soil > Temperate forest >...
TGGTTTCAATCAGGAACTCCAACTTTTTTAGTTGAAGAATTAACAAAAGAGTATCGAAAAGAAGAATGTGAATTATTTGATGTTGATAAAATTGGTCAGGTTACAGAGTTAACGTTAGGCTCGTTTGATGTAGGATCAACACCTCTTGTAACGCTTATGTTTCAGACGGGGTACTTAACAATTAATTCTTATGATTCTAATAATCAAGCGTATACATTGCGGTATCCGAATTACGAGGTGAAAACCGCGTTTCAAAAATATTTGCTCGCGGCGATTATACAGTCTGACATTGTTGTAGTTGATAGCGTATCATTACGATTACGTGCTGCATTTGAAGCGGATGATTTGGAAGCTGTTGTTGATAGTTTGAGACGCCTTTTTAGCAAGCTTCCCTATTATTTACATGCTGATCAAGAAAAATATTATCACGGAATAGTGCATATTATATGTGATGCGGCGGGCCTTAAAACACAGTCAGAATATTTAACGAGTCATGGTCGTATTGATTTAGTAATCGATATGCCAAAAAAATTATATATTTTTGAAGTTAAGCTGAATGAATCGGCACAGGATGCTTTGGAACAAATAGAAGAAAATAAATATTACGAGCCATTTGTTGATTCTGGTAAACCGATTGAATTGGTTGGTCTTGCATTTAAACGAGAACCAAAAAAGTTCGAGATTACTTATGCTTCGAAAACAATATCCGCATAAAATATCAATTTTTGCTTTTAAAGCATTTTTTTTGATTAAGACCAATTAAAAGTTTCGCATTTTCTTTGGTTATTTGAATTGGCTTTAAAATAGGCCAGTTTTTGTGATTTACTGGATAAGAATTTTTATCATTTTGTTTGTTTAAAAGACCTTTTTCATTAAGGGGTAACACACTGCCTGCATCAAGTCGCAAAAAGCCAGCACATTTAAATTTCATCTCTTTATGTTCCGATAAAAATTCATAGATTTCATGCTTACTTCTATAGCGAGCCCATTCAAGTAATGAACAGTTACTTTCGCCTTTTACCGTGCACGTTTTAAAATAGTTATTGAGATCAAGAACCGAATTCACGTCTAAACCATCATCAATTATTTTTTTTACGGTATCAAGTTCGTCGTTTTCGATGGCCTTAAAACATTCGATAATAGCTTCTTCTTTACTACCCATAAGTGTACAAGAAAAACAAACTACAAGTGCGTTGATAATCAAAAGTTGTAATACACATTTCATGATATATAATTCCTATAAAAAAGTTATTTAAAAATACTATTTATAGCAAGTATACCCATTTTATGATGTTATGGAAGGGCGTACTATCAAAACCTACTCAGTTTCAGCTGCTGCTGCGCCGGTGTGAATTGGCCCTTCGGGCAAACCACGAATAAATTGATAGATATACGGATTTTTTGATTCCCAAATGGTATTTGCCGGGCCATTAAATTTGATAATGCCTTCGTAAAGAAGTGCGACCGTATCAACATATTTAAAAATTTCTACGTCATGAGATACAATAACCGAAGTTATATTAAGACGTTTATGCATGTCGTGCATAAGCTCAAATACGATGCGTGCGTTAATGGGGTCAAGGCCGGTTGTTGGTTCATCATATAAAATAATAGAAGGATTATTGATTAATGTTCGGGCCAAACCGACACGTTTTTTCATACCGCCTGAAAGCTCTGACGGATATTTATATAAAATATCGGGACTCAAATTTACGAGTGCCAATTTTTCTTTAACGATAGGAAGAACTTCTTGTTCGGGCACGCCATTTTCAAGTAAACTAATGCCGACATTTTCAAAAACATTTAATGAATCCAATAGTGCTGCAAATTGAAAAACATATCCAATTTTTTTAAATAATTCGCGATGTTCTTGTTCCGTAATTTTAGAAAGATCAAGACCATCGATAGTTATGGTGCCTGAAGTCGGTTTAATAAGCCCAATAATTTGTTTAAGGAGCACAGACTTTCCTTCTCCTGATTGTCCAACAATACAGGTCATTTGTCCGTCAGCAATATCAAGATTTATGCCGTTACTGATCCATCGTTGATTATCACCGAATCGTTTTTTTACATCTGTAAGCTGAATCATGCCATACCTGTTTGGAATAAAAATGCACTTAAAAAATAGTTTGCGATAAGAATCATGATCGAACCAATAACAACGCTACGTGTTGTTGCGATGCCGACACCTCGAGCCCCGCCACGCGTTGTATAGCCTTGATAGGTTCCTACCCAGGCAAGAATAAAGCCAAAGAATGCAGATTTTACAAGGCCACCGGTAATATCAGAGAGATCAACACGTTCTTGTATAATTTGGATATAGGTTTCAGCATTTAATCCCAAAGCGTAAATACAATACACGTATCCGCCAATGATGCCGCACATCATAGAAAAAACAGCAACAAAGGGCATAATAACCGTTGCCGCTACAACACGAGGAACCACAAGGTATTGAAAAGGATCAATACCCAATGTCGTGAGCGCGTCAATTTGTTCGGAAATTTTCATCGTGCCAATTTCCGCGGCCATTGATGATCCACAACGTCCTGTTACCATAAGCCCCGTAAGAACAGGCCCGAGTTCCCGAGTCATTCCGAGAGTTACCACAAGCCCAATAAATTCTTCCGCCCCAACACGGCTAAAACCAATATAACTTTGGAGTGCAAGCGCAAGGCCGGTAAACGAACCGGTAAGAAAAATAATAGACATTGAGCCGACCCCGACATAATGCATCTGGGCAATCAATTGCTTATATTTCAAACGTGTAGTAAAAAGCGTCCGCACTATAGTGAGCAAAAAAACTATAAATTTACCGACGCTATCACATATTTTAAGTGTTTGCATACCAAGATAATCAATAAATTGAATAACCATTTTTATGGCGCATAGTAATGGGTATGGTTTTAAGCCTCGTTATTTTCTTCAGTTTCTTGAGCTTTTTCAGTTTTGACGTCTTCCGTTGTTGAAGGATCTTCTTGTACTATAGGATTTTTAGTTGTTGCATGTTGGATATAGCGTGTTTGATAGACCGAGGAGTTCATAAGTGCGAGCGCAAAAGAAAGAAGCATAAAGGTGAATCCCATGCCCCAGGTTACTTTTTGAAACAATGTTTGGCCGCCAGAACCACCGAAAAGCATTTGTGTTTGTCCCATGCTGCCAAGACCAAGGCTGCTTTTGCTTTGTTGGATTAACACAATAAGAACGAGAAAAATACCAATAATAACAAATAAAGTTAATAGTAATTCGTAAAGCATTGTAGGTAACTCCTTAGTTTAAAAAATCTCATATTCTACTTAACATTCTACAATTTTTTTTAACTCTTGAAAATCAGTACTTGCTTTCCCTATCAAAAAACCGTCAAGTAACGGTATTTTTTTAAACTCACAAGCCACTGAAAAGCTCACACTTCCGCCATATATGAGAGAAAATAAAAGATTTGGGGAAAATTTAATTATTTCTTGTTTAATTTCGGCTAAAACGGTTTCAATTCTTTCAGGTTGTGGGATGATGCCGGTACCAATTGCAGAAATTGGTTCATACGCGATGATGAGATGTGTCGTTTTGGTAGGGTGCAGGTGAGGTAAAATGGAGCTCAGCTCGACTTTATAGTTATCGCTTACGCATATAATGGGCGTAATGGAATACATAAGAAGCATATTTATTTTGCGTGCGCTTTCATCCAATGTTTCATGAAATAATTGTCGGCGTTCGCTATGACCAACGATACAATAGGCAACACCTAATTCGTTGAGTGATTGTGCAGAAATTTCACCGGTATAGGCACCGGGTTGGTAAGCCGAACAATTTTGTGCGCCAAGCTTAACATCTGAATTTCTTGCGTGCAAAGCTGTAAGTGTTAAAAAGTCGGGGCACATAATGATGTCGTTATGTTGAGCCAATTTACTCAGCTCGTCACTATGGCTTTTTAACCATGCAATGCTTTGATTATAAGTAAAGTATGATTTCCAATTGGCGATGTAGAGCAATTTTTTGTCTAATGTTTCCCGTGAGTTCATGAGTATATACTCTGTATAAAAATGCATCTAAAATTGAAACGCAGCATAGAGAAATTGTAGTAGGGGATGCGGGAAATTGCAAATTTTACTTAATATCTATATTCCCATCTTCGATACCAATTTTAATCATTTTTTGTTCTGGATTGCGTAAGATAAATTGTGACAAGGGCACCATAATAAATTGCTGAACCGCTCGTTTGAGAGGCCGGGCACCATATTCAGGTTCGTACCCTTCTTCGGCAACTTTTTGTAGCACCTCATCAGAAATGGCGATTGCGATATGCTGCGCAGCTAATCTTTTTTCCAATAAATTAAGTTGAATTTTTGCAATATTTTCAACGCTTTTTTCGGTGAGCCGGTTAAAGAATACGATTGCATCGATGCGGTTTAAAAATTCAGGTCTAAAATGTTGTGCTAAAAGTGCTTGTACTTTTTCTTTAACGGTATCATCAAGTTTTTTCGCTTCCAAAATTATCTGAGAACCAATATTTGAGGTCATGATAATAATAGTATTTTTAAATGAGACGGTTCGTCCTTGACTGTCAGTTAAATGGCCTTCATCTAAAATTTGTAAGAAAATATTAAAAACATCAGGATGTGCTTTTTCAATTTCATCAAACAATACAACACTGAATGGATTACGACGCACACTTTCAGTAAGTTGTCCACCTTCTTCATAACCAATATATCCTGGGGGCGCACCGATAAGACGGGCAACGGTATGTTTTTCCATGTATTCACTCATGTCAATGCGAATCATTTTATGAGGATCATTAAATAAAAAATCAGCGAGCGATTTTGCAACTTCGGTTTTTCCGACACCGGTTGGTCCTAAAAATAAAAACGAGCCGATAGGGCGATTAATATCTGAAAGGCCTGCGCGATGCATTTGAATAGCCTGAGCAATTTGTTGGATAGCTTCATCTTGACCAATGACCCGTTTTTGCAGCACGGTTTCCATGGTTAATAATTTTTGTGTTTCTGACGCTTCTAGTTTTTCAACAGGAATACCGGTTGCGCGCGCAAGTACTTTTGCGATATCGTGTTCATCAACATAATCTTTGATAAGAAGTTTATGATCTCCCGTTATTTTCTTCTGTTCATCTGCCAATTGTTTTTCAAGAGTTGCCAGTTTACCATATTTAATTTCTGATGCTTTTGCATAATCGCCCGATCGTTCAGCATTCTGGTACGCATTATGTGCCTGTTCAATTTTTTCTTTAAGGTTTTGTATTTTTTCTAATGGTTCTTTTTCTGATTTCCATTGGTGCAAGAGTTGTGCATGCTCTTCTTTGTAATCAGCTAACTCTTTTTCAAGTTCTTGTAAGCGTTTTTTTGATGCATCATCTTTTTCTTTGGTGAGAGCTACACGTTCGATTTCTAACTGTCTGATTTTTCTGTCGAGCTTATCAAGATTTTCAGGTTGTGAGTCAATTGCCATTTTTACCATCGATGCCGCCTCATCAACAAGATCAATTGCCTTATCAGGTAAAAAACGGTCAGGGACATATTGAGCTGCAAGTTCTGCTGCAGCCACCAATGCCTGATCTTTAATATAAATACCATGATGCATTTCATAACGTTCTTTAAGTCCGCGTAAAATAGAAATGGTATCATCAACGCTGGGTTCTTCGACTAATACTTTTTGAAAACGGCGTTCAAGTGCAGCATCTTTTTCGATATATTTTTTATATTCTTGTAAGGTAGTTGCACCGATGCAATGTAAAAGCCCTCGTGCAAGCGCGGGTTTTAATAAATTTGATGCGTCCATACCGCCACTACCGGATGATCCTGCGCCGATGAGCATATGAATTTCATCAATAAATAAGATTATTTGGCCTTCCGCTTCTTCAATCGCTTTTAAAATACCTTTAATTCGTTCTTCAAATTCGCCCTGAAATTTAGTTCCAGCGACTAATAACCCAAGATCAAGAGCGTAGATAATTTTATTTTTTAAACCTTCAGGAACATCATTATTGATAATCCGTTGAGCGATGCCTTCAACGATCGCTGTTTTGCCGACACCCGGTTCACCAATTAAAATAGGGTTATTTTTGGTTCGTCGCGATAAAATTTGAATCACACGACGTATTTCTTCATGACGTCCAATAACGGGATCAAGTTTGCCGTCTTTTGCTTGTTGAGTGATGTTTTGACAATATTTATCAAGAATTTCGTACTGTTTTTCTGCATTTTTTTCAGTCACGGTTTTACCTTTCCGTAAAGTTTGAATATATTTTTTGAGTGATTCATGGGTCAAATGATGATTTTTAAAAAGTGTATCAATGTCGGGTGAGAGAGAAATTTTGGTAAGAGCTAAAAAAAGTGGTTCAAGTCCAACATAGGTATCTCCGAGAGCAGTTGCTTCTTTTTGCATAAGCGCAAAAAAATCTTGTAATCGGTTGTCAGTTGTTAATTGGGCACCCTGTACAGCTGGTAATTTCGCGAGCTCTTTCGTAACTAATGAACTTAAAATTTCGGCCGAAATGCCAAAATGTTTATAAAGTCGCACAAAAAATTCTTGCTCAGTCGTTGCATATAAAAGATGGATTGGTAATAAAACAGGATTCATATTTTTTTGAGCTACTTGCGCAGCATTTTGAAGTAATTCCTGTGCCGAATTTGTTAAGAAATCAAGATTCATAGGTAGCTCCATTTATTATTTTTTATGATAAACAATTTTGTATACCTGCACGCAATAGGGTTTCTTCTTCTTTGATCTTTTCAGGTGATATTCCAACGTCAGCATATAATTTTGTAATGTTTTGAATAGTCTCTACAATACTTGTTTCTGACTTTTTAAAAAGATGCTCAAATTCACCCGGTTCTTGGCGTTTGTATTTTGGATGTTTTCCTATGGTACAAAGATTAAAAAGGTCACTTATTTGTTTTGCATAGAGTTTGGTGAGTCTGTTGTATTCAGTCTCTTGCTCATGAGAAAGTTTAATATCTTCAAGCAGCGGTTCAGCAGACGCGAATACGCTTTGGAGAAGTAGTAGGGCGTATATAAGAATTTTCAGCCTGTTTTTTATCTGGTTTTTCATGATTATATCCTGATATTATAAGAAATTAGTCTATTTTATGTCTTATTCTTATCTTAACATAAAATATTGCAAATAGAAAAGAATTTTAAAAAGATCGTTGTTTTCTATGGAAAGTAATAGCAAAATGATGGGCATAATCCCGCAATGATATGAGTAATTTTCCCAGCGGGGTTTGTAAGTTAAGCTTGATTCCTTGGGGATGATAATCAGTAAAGAGCTCTTCTTCTCGTTTTGCAAGGCTGATGCAGGGAGTATGGGGAAGGAGGGGAAGGATGGCGCTTCTTTGGCCTTTTCCGCCATCAATTAAGACGACATCAGGCAAATCTGCCGAATTTTTATAGCGTCGCGCCACGATTTCTTGTAATGCAGCATAATCATTTTGAGACGTAAGTGATTTTATTTTGAAATGACGGAAGTTTTTGGGATCTTTTTTGCCATTGGTAAACCGTATGCACGATCCGACAATATGAGTGCTTTGAAAATGGGATATATCAAAACAATCGATAGTTATTGGTTTTTCTTCAAGACGTAAAAGAGATTGTAGGTCAAGAAGGGCTGTTTGAGATTCTTGGAGTGAAATCTGTTGATGCGTTATGTCTTCCACTTCTTTTTGATATTTATGTTCATGAAACTTTGTTGCAATAGTCGAAAATATCGGTTCAAAGTTGGCGATATAGGTGTGGATATGCGCGGCTTTTTCAAATTCCATACGTTGATTATAATGAGTAATTAAAGTTTGGAGTCGCGTAAGAAAGTTTTTATGATCGCCCTTTAATACGTCCTGTGCTAAGGCAAGGCGCGTAAGATATGCCTCTTTATCAAAATCGCTTCTACAGCTGCCGGAACATTTACCAAGATGATAATCAAGGCATCCATTTTCAATCTTTTTGTTACAAACAAAAATTTGAAAGGTTCGAATAAGATAATCATACACTGATCGGGCATCATTTTTTTGTAAAAAAGGCCCAAAATAACGACCTTTTTGCTTTTTATTGCGTACAAGTACCAGTTGTGGCAAAGTATCAGAATTTGGTAGAGATTCAGTAAATAAAAGATATACAAATGGTTGGCCACTTTTTAACAATACGTTATATTTTGGCTTATGTTCACTAATTAATTGGGCTTCTAACAATAAAGCTTCTATTTCATTTTTTGTCACAACATAGGTAATGGTTGCATGTTCTTTTATCAGTTCTGCAATTTTCCAATCAGTTGCTTGTTTTTGAAAATAGGAGTTAACTCGTTTTTGTAAGTTTTTTGCTTTGCCGATATATAAAATAGTTTGATTTTCAGCCTTAAAAAAATAAACGCCGGGAAGTTGAGGGATGTTTTTTATACTTTCATTCATTGGCATACCTACATTTTTTGAGATGTTCTACTGATCCATATTTTTGTGTGTGCCCGTAGTGACAATTTTGATGAGGGCATGTATAATTTTTTACTATAATGTTTTTTGCTCGCGCTACTTTGCAATAAAAATTTTCATGATTATAAAGACCTCTTAAATGGGCTAAGCGTTCGTTGCAGTATTGACATAATCTATCTGCTTTTTCGTCATTGATTTTATTGTTTTTGCCTATTATTTTGATTGTTATTTCTTGGTTCTTGAGTGTGTTTATACTAATGTTTTCTTCGACAAGGTTGTTCTTTTGGACAAGGTCATTTTTATTTTTTGTAAGATCCATAATTTCTGATGTTTTCAAAGGGGATATATAATATGGATTGTAAAAAAAATCAGAAAATGGATTCTGAGAATCAAAATTCATAGCCAAGAAATGGGAGATCGAAAAAATTAAAATATAAAAAAGTCCAGCCAATTGGTTTTTCATAATATTTTTTTGCTTTAAAGTATCATACGTTTAGACAAAAGTTTTATATTTTCTTATCTTGTTTAATTTACGTTAAATTAAAAAAACTGTATAGTTTTAACTAAATAGTGTCGGTTAATAAACATTTATTCTGAAAGATTTTCTTGATGTCAAACTCAAAAATAATGGTAGTTTTTATTGTTGGATTATTAACGGCTTGGAGCGGTTATACGCTGTATTGTTACTTTTTTGATCTTACTGATCCCGTGGTACATCTTCAGGGAATTGAAGATGGTGGTTCATATGCAGGTGATGTTCAATGTATTTTGTCGGGAAGCGATGGCTACAAGGTGGCATCAGTTTCAATTTGGGTTGATCAAAAACCGGTAGTTTCGCATCATATCATTAATAAAAAAGAATTTGAATATGCATTTCCAATAGCGACTAAAGTGTTAAACGATGGCAAACATTCACTTAAAATAGCGATTCAAGATGGTTCTTATAACAAAAATACAACAACACGTGAACTTCAATTTGCGGTTGATAACGTGCCATTGCGTATAGCATTTGTAACAGCCGAAGCAACACATAAAGTGTTTCAAGGTAGAACATTGCATGTGCAATTTCAATCGAATAAAATCTTAAAAAATGCCTCTATTGAAACATTGTCGCAACGGTATCCTTGTGTGCAGGAAAGCGAAACTTCATTGATTTATGAATGTTTTGTGCCTATCCGCAGCGATGAAAATCCAAGCGAACATCTTTTTACCGTCCATGGAATAGATGATGTCGGCACGGTAGCAAATCTAACGGGTAAGTTTCAGGTGGTGATGTATCCCTTTAAAAAACAGTTTATTAAAGCACGTGATGCCTCAAAACAAGTAGAAATTGGTTTATCCGAGCAGCAATTTGAAGCTGATATGGCTCGTGTTACCAAAGAATCTTTGCGTAAGAAAAAATGGAATAGTCCCTTTTTTACCCCCTGTGATATGACCAGTATTACAACAGCGTATGGTACGTTACGGACATCGCAAGAGCGGGGAAAATATCGCCATGATGCGTTAGATTTATCAGCAGCACCAAAAAGCATCGTGTGGGCAAGTCATGATGGTGTTGTAGTAATAAAAGATCGTTATGTTCATGGGGGTAATGCAATCGTGTTAGATCATGGATGTGGTGTGATTACGATTTACTTCCATCTTGAAAATTTTGCGGATATTAATGTAGGCGATGTGGTTAAAAAAGGAAAACCAGTCGGTACGCTCGGTATGACTGGCTATGCTACCGGGTATCATTTGCATTGGGAGCTTCGCGTTAATAATATCGCCGTTGATCCTATGCAATGGACAACGTATGATTTTTAGTTGTTAAGACATACTGTTTTGGTACTATTTTCTTTATTATTTTCATCAACCTGTTTCAAATCATTAAAAGTACGTTTTTTTATATTTTTTAAGGGTAAATAATATAAAGCAAAATCTTTATTATTATAAAACATAATCCCTTTGTTTTTATTATAAAAAGAACAGAGTTTATCGAGTGTTGGTTTTGCTTTATCTGGCCCTAGAGGTAAAGCTTTCCAAAACATAACTGCTTTTGAATGTTTTTCTTTAAATTTAGTAATGGCTTTAGTAAATAATCTTGATCCCATGCCGTCTTTTCTATAGTCTGGTTCAACAAATAAATAAGAAAGAATAATCATCGTGTCTGATTCCAATTGTTCTAAAGGAAAACCATCATAATCAGTTTGTATCTCATGCTCAGAAAGGAATAACTTCTTTTTTTCCTCGAGCGATTTGGTATTAAAATTTTTGTAAACGGTATATTCCGCTGTCCCTATAGGTTCTTCTTCCTCTGATGTAGTATCATAGACTAAAAATTCATAATCTGTTTCATTATCATTTATTTTATTTTTTTCAGTAATCCATTCATAATCGTTAAGACCTGCGTGCAGGTAGAGGTTATAAGAAAAAGTGGTGATTGCGAGTGTGAGGAGTAAAGTTTTAAGGTTAAACATTTTTGTTTCTTTCTTCTTGAATAAGGTGCGCTAATAAAGGGTTATCATGATAGGGTGAATAAAGTTCTTTTGGTCGCTTAAAATTAAGTTTTGTGATTTTATTTGGCTGATTAATTTTTACTGAAGACAACACGATATCACTTAAGAATTTTTTATTCAGCGATTTATAAAGTGTGTAGGCTGGAATAATTTTATTGGCTAAAATATATAAACATTTTCCCAGAACTTTTATCTTTATATTTGATGAACGGTGTAATTGCGCCGATGAGATTCCATACTGAGCATCAAGCAAGCCAAAAATAAATGAATTGCAAAAATCAATGGTCCAATGAAGCTTTTTATGAGAATAGATCATGCCAAAAGTAAGCATTGTTGTTGTTAAGAATTTTAGGGGCAATCCGGCTTTAAGTTTTTTTTCTAATTCTAATTGTTCAGTGGTCATTTTTTCCCGTATCGTTTCTTGGACAAATTGTGGCATAAATTGTAAATGGTTTTTGTTTTCTTTGCTGACATAATTAATATCACATGCGGGGCAGAATCGCCAGGAGTTTTTTGTATCGATTCTTTTATCAAGTTCATTTTTTAAGCATGTGGTATGAGCAATGTTGAGATAGGTGCAATATACATCATGATCTTTTTTTCCAAAAGGTTTTGAGCAGAAGAAGCAGTTAACATTGGTTATATACATTTTTACTGGAAAATCGTTTTCATTGTGCTCATTATAATTATCTTGATATTCTATTTCTTGAAATAATGATATTTTTTTTTCATTTTTTAAAACGGGGTCCAAAAACATCGCAAAAATGGAAATGTTGATAGTAGCAAAAAGGGCGAAGAGTAATACTTTAAATGATTTCATTTTAATTCTCACTTTATTTAAGGCCTATATAATAATTATAACTGTACTATATTTTTTGGGTCTTGTCAAAAAAATAATACATATTATGAAAAATGGTGAAAAATGTGAGTTGGTTTGGATTTAATTAATCCGCTCATCTCGAGTGTTTCGAGCATCGCGAGAAATGTATCGAGAGATGAAACTTCAAATCAATTTTTATCGCCGATTCGTCTCTCGATACGTCCTCCTGCGGAGGCCACTCGAGATGATCGAGGTATGGGTTTACGAAAATATTCTGCGTGAGCAGGTCTAATTCGCGAGTTGTTTGAGCAAAAACTTCTCTTTGCGCTGCATTTGGGAAAACTGCTCATCGGTTATATGGTCATAACCAAGCAAATGGCAAATTCCATGAACCAATAAAACCCTAAAGCGATCGTTAAGAGCTTTGTCAGAAATTGTTGAGACTGAATTGTCTGATTTTTTTAAAAAATTAACGACATATTCGGCTGATATAATCACATCGCCCAGATTTTTATCATCTTCTGATCGTATTTTAATCTTGTGCCCTGGCTGCAATTCAGGGTGAAAGGGAAATGACAGAATATCAGTCGGCTTGTCTTTATGGCGATAGGTTTTATTATAATAACGAATGGTTTTATTAGTCGTTATCCAAATACCTAAATCAAAGTCTTTATAGCCCAAAATTGTTAATAAAAGCTGTGCATCAGCTTCTAACTGATGCACATTAACTTTAATTCTACGTTGGCTATTTTTAATAGAAATCATAGTTTGATAAAACCTATACTAAGCAAATAGTAGCATGCCAAGCCCCATCACGCTCTTGCAAGAATGAATCCCCGGCAGTTTTGGTGGCATAGGCGATTGCTTTTGCATTAATAACGCCTTTCAGAACAACTTCGTGCGCCTGTAATCTATCCAAAACATCTTGTTGCGCGACAATAACGCAATCAGCAAGCTCAGTTTTTAATGAAACAGCATTATCACTTTTCAGTTTTCGTACCGATGAAACAATAGCCAAAAGCACGCTAATATCTATAACGCTTTCAGGAAAGCTGTATTTTTTCTGAATTTCATCAAATTTGGTCAAATGCAACGAATCAATGCCATAACGAGACGCAAACATGTCTTGATAGATAACTTCTGTTACATGAGGAATATAGGGCGCAAAAAGTTGTAATACACGCATCATAATGTGGTGCAAAACTGCTTTAGTTGTTGCAACTTCGTCGGCACTATATTTATCGGGATTAAAGAGTTGATCTTTAATTAATTCAATGTAATTATCACACAAATCATGCCAGAAAAATTCTTCCGCATTTTGTAATGCCAAGCCAAATTCATATGAATCAAAATAGCGGGTATAATTTTCGAATGTTTCAGTTGCACGATGCAAAATCCATTGATTAACGCCGCTTAGATTTTTTTCTGAAAAATCAGTAGTTTCTGGTGTGTGTTCACGCGCAAAGAGCGCAGCATTCCACAATTTAACTACCAACTTTTGCCCAATTTTTAATTTAGTATCAGAAAAGGCAACATCTTGGCCTAAGCTTCCTGATGCCGTCCAATACCGAATAACGTCAGCAGGATAGGTTTTAAGTAAATTAACCGGGTCTAACGGCGCGTTGCCGCGTGATTTTGAAATTTTTTCCTGCTCGGTGCTGAGTACATGGCCAGAAATAACAATATCGCGCCATGGTGCGGTGCCTTGATGCATCCATGATTTAACAATGGTATAAAATGCCCAGGTACGAATAATATCGTGCGCCTGTGGCCGCATTCCCATAGGAATAAAATTATTTTCTCCGCTTAATTCTTCGCAAATAAAGGGGGTTAATGATGAAGTATTCCAGGTATCCATAACATCCGTATCAGGCACAACCGTGTGCCCTTCAGGAATAGTACCGGGAAACGGCTGTTCTTGCGGATCAACCGGCAGGCTGCTTTCTTCAGGCAATAAAATTTCACCCGTTGTTTGATCGTGCCACACCGGAAAAGGGATGCCAAACGCGCGCTGGCGCGACAAGCACCAATCCCATTGCAAATTGGTAACCCAATCAACAAAGCGACTTTTCATAAAAGTAGGGTGCCAATTAATGGTATCAGCAACCGCCAAAATATCTTGTTTGTAAGGCAAAATTTTCAAGAACCATTGCGGCAACATGACATATTCAATAGGGTTTTTTGAGCGTTCATAGATGCTTACTGAATGCATAATAAGTTTTTGTCCGCGAAGCAGATTATGTTCTTTAAGTATTTCAAGCATTTTTGCACGAGCTTCGGGTATTTTTAAACCAGCAAGCGGGCCGGTGTTTTCAAGCATTTTGCCATCAAAGCCGATTGATTGTTTATAGCTAAGACGGTGTTTTTTAAACCACTCAATATCGGTTTTATCACCAAATGTACAACACATGACCAATCCGGTTCCTTTTTCGATTTGAGCCTTTTCGTCAGCCAAAAGAGGGACTTCATGACCAAAAAAGGGAACTTTTGCTTTTTTACCTTTTAAGAGTTGATAACGCGCATCGTTGGGGTTATAAAAAACAGCAACGCATGAAGCTAAAAGTTCGGGCCGTGTTGTCGCGATTAAAATTTCCTGAGTTTCGTTATTTTCACCAGCAACCGTAAAAATGATATCGCTGAAAATAGTTTCTTTTTCAACATCTTCTAAATCTGCTTGTGCAACTGACGTGCGATAGATAGTATCATACAGCGCAGGTTCTTCTTTTCGGTAAATAAAACCCTTTTTATACAGTTCAATAAATGAACTTTGAGAAATTTTTCGAGTACGTTCGTCGATTGTTGAGTAACACATTTTCCAATCGACTGAAAGCCCGATCTGTTTCCAGAGTTCCTCAAATTTTTGTTCAACCGCAACAGTTTCTTCAAGGCATGCTTTGATAAACGCCGGACGACCAACTTTTCCTGCAGAAATACCCCGTTGTTTTTCAACAAAACGTTCAGTTGGCAACCCGTTATCGTCAAACCCAAAAGGATAAAATACAGCGCAGCCCGTTAATCGTTTATAGCGTGCAATCACATCAGTTTGTGTATAAGAAAATATATGACCAACGTGCAAAGATCCTGAAACCGTAGGCGGTGGAGTGTCGATGCTGTATATCGGGCCTCGAGCAGGGTCAAAATAATAGGTCTTTTGTTCATTCCATAATGTACGAGCTTCTTGCTCGCATATAAAAGAGTCGTATTTCTTTTCCATAAGTGGTATCCTTAATAAACTAAGTAAAGAGTAAAGTTTGATAAAAATTTAATAACTACTTATTAGTCTAGCGCTCGTAGCAAATTGGTCAAAATTGTCATTTTTTATGAAACACAAAAGTTTTAAGGAGAACCTATGTTGTTTGTTTGTTCAAATGTATTTAAAAAAATTCTGTTTGTTTCTGTTTTTTGTTCGATTTCCTCAGTTTATTGCGCGTCTACGCGCGAAGAAATTATTGAAGAAATTGCTCAATTGCGTAAGTCAATTCCACAATTGCAGGATGGTGTTGATTCAACTGCTCATTATTACTTAAATCGAGTTGATGAAGCACGAATTCTCGATGCAACAACCAGTAAATGGGATTACGGCACAAAATACGCCTCTCTGTATTTTTCTGTTGCTTTGCTGCGTCTTATCGGTGTGGATATGGTACTGCTTACCAAAGAAAATGCTCCAAAAACCTATGCTCTTATTGAAGCGACTGCGCAAAAGTTGGGTCTTAATGAGATGCCATTGGTTTATCTTCTTTCAGATGAAAGATTTTTTAATGCATTTGCATCAGGGCTTTTGCATTCGATGTCGATAGTCGGTCTTGGGGAAAGAATGATTAAAGAATTGCCTGATACCGAAGCTTTAGAATTTATAATTGCTCATGAATTATCGCATGTTAAAAATCGACACATAATAAAGTCTATAGCTTTTTATGCGGTTACAACATTCATTATTAAAACAATTATTAATCGTTATCAATTAACGCAACCGTCTTTAGAATATAAATTTATAAATGAACAGAATCAGTATATTCCTGACCTAGAAACTTGTCTTAAAAATAATCAGTTTCCGTCATCTGTTCAATTAATTCCACATATTAATGCTCAGTTAGTTATGAATTATGCTGGAAAAATTTTAATTGCTGGTTTTATCAGTAAATGGTATTCACGAGTTCGTGAAAGAGATGCTGATATGACAGCTGCTCGTGCAATTGGTGCCCGCGGTGGTGTTAAGATGTTTAAAATGCTTAAAGAAAAATTTGAGCACAAAGAACAAGATTATGCTATTCTTCAAGCTGAATTAGCAAAAACATCGCTTAGCAATAGTCGTTTTTTTCAAACAAGAATTGCAGTTTTTAAGGCTTTTGACGCAATTGTTAAGTTTTTAGGTAAGCCATTTAGAACTCATCCAGAACATGATGAGCGAATTGCCTATCTCGAAGAATTAGCAAAAGCACAAGAAGAAGCGACTGCTGCTCAACAAAATTAAAATGTTTTTAAGCTAAAAAAATTGCCGGGAGATTATGATCTATTCATAATCTCCCGGCATTATAGTTTGTAGGCTATTTTTGTGCGGCTAATTCTTTTAAATATGCTGCGCGTGATTTTCCGTTAGGGTGGCCCGTTCGAATAGCCGAAGGAATAAAGGAAAGAAAATTTCCCGGCTCTTTATTTGTATCAAGAATTTCTTGGTGTTCCTCAAAAAATTTTGCTGCGGCTTCGATGTCTTCCCGAGAGCTGTAGTGTGCAGCAAATCGATCAACTCTTTTTTCTTCAGGTAATTTTGAGGCAAAATTTGATACATAGGTTAAAAGTATATCAAAAAAATTGCCCGTGGTCATACCAAGTATTGTCCCAGTAAATCCATTAGTTGGCACTAATATCATAGCTACCGTAATACCGCTATATGCTGCCAATGTTCCTATAATAAAAACATTTACAAGGTGCCTTTGAGAAAAATTACCACATACGTGTCCAAGTTCATGTTTAAAAATAAACCGCTGCGCTGCAGGATTTAAAGCAGTATGAATTCCGGCAATGCGTTTTTTTTGGGAAGGCGAAAGAATAGGTTGAATTTGTTTTTCAAAAACATCGGTGACTTTTATAGCTTCTGAATCAGTACCAAAATTGTGCCATACAACAGGATCGACAACAATGGTTTTTCCGTTTGCCAAGGCTATTGATTCATTGGTATATGCATATCTTAAAGTTATGTTCTCAGGGTTTATTTCACATTCTTTAATAAGATTATCCAGCAATTCTTTATGATCACCCGTAGGGCTATACAGTAATGATTTTGGAAAATTTTGAATAATTGTCCAATGACAATAACAGATATAAGCCCCCATCATTAATGCACAAAAAAATTGCCCTTTAAGTGTGGAAAAAATAATGGGATAGGTGTTGAATATAAAAATCAGAGGCAAAGATAATCGGATGATGCCATTTATTTGTTGACTAAACATAAGATGTATACCTAAAGTTTTTTAATTGTTTAATAATTCTGGACGTTGACCGAATTTGTCTTTGTGCTTTAACACAAGACCACAGACTTCTTCAGGAGAAATTTTTGGATATGAAATTGTTACTGCAGCAACCAATGATCCAAGTTTTGTAAATGGAAGTTGATTTTCTATTTCGGCTTCTTGGGTAAAATCTATAATTAAACCTCGTGACGCAGGAGCAAGTTTGACATCTACAACTTGATTCCAAGGAATAGAAGTAACTTTACTTCGTTGATTAAAGAGCAAGCCTGTATTACTTATTTGCATGAATGGTTCTTTTTGGAATGCTAAGCTATATTGAGGAATCAGCAATTGTACAAATTTTGCCATTAAAAACATATATCCAATAGAGCCACAGACTTTAGCAATCGAAGAAAACTTAACAAAAGGAAAGTTAAGAAGAGAGCGAAATGATGCAAAAAAATCAAATTTTATAAAAACAAAAACGCCTAAAGCGATTAACAATAAGGTCACGCAGGCTACTATTGTAGTTGTTTTAAAAAGTTTTTTGCCATCTATAAAAATATTGGTATTCATAATGTTATCCTAAAAAGTATTATTTCGTTTTTTTAATCGTGTGATGTAATCTGATAACCTAAGTTTACCAGAATTTTATATAAATATCGCGTAGATACTGAGTTTTTATTAATCTTTTAAAACTGATTTAATAATTGCATACACTATAAAGAAGATCAAAAGATTAAATCGATCTAAATTGGTGCGCCCATATGCTCTAAGTATTATTTTTATTACGAGCATAACATTCCAGGCTATGGTAAATGTTATGATAAACGTCAAAGCTGGATTCATGATTTTATGCTCATTTTATTTATTACGCTTTAGTTTATTGCCAATGTTTCTTCCGGCTATAATACTTATACCAATGATTATAATATTTGGAATTGAATTTCCTTGCGCTAGGTACACATGTACCAATGTCATTGGCCATATCCACAATGTGCTTAAGATTATAATCATGCACGGTATCATCTGAATAAGAAATATTTCAAATTTATTCACAGATTTCCTCAAAAAATTGTTGTTGATATGCACCGGCACCATATCATTTCTGGCGTCGGTGTATATCAATAAGAGTGATTTATTGTTTATTTGTTACATAATATTTACATAGTAAATTTATTGTTAATGACATAAGTACTATACAACTTACTTTTAGTCCGCCAATCAAATCATCAAAATAATAATATCGTGTTATAACAGCACCTATAAATATAAGTGTAATAATAATTCCACTACTGTTATTCATAATAAGCTTATTTAGTTTTGACATTTTTATTACCCTAGGGAAGAAAAGGACATGCAAACAAACAACTAAAAACTGACATTGAAGCGCCTTCAATCGCTCCCACTGTAACTGCCGCTGCACCGTAAAGTGCTGTTGTTGATGCAACTGTTTCAGCTGCAAGCATTCCTGTGCCCGCAGCTGCCAAGAGAGCTCCTGTTTCTCCTGTTGCCGCAACTCCCGCAAGAACTGCTCCGGTCATAACACTTCCTCCGGCAGCGGAACTAACAGCACCTCCGAGAGTTGCTGCCGCTACAGCAGGAGCGGTACCGCCTGTCATGACTGTTGCAGCTGCAACAGGTGCTGCCGCAGCTGCTGCAATTGTCCCATAGCAAATACCTTTTGTCACCCAATATCCTACAAGGCCTGTAAGGGGGCCGTTATGAACCAATACGCCATTTTCAGCTGCCCAAAAATTTGGGTTTTTATCAACAGTAATGAAACGTAAGGTCATTGGGATTTGCAAGTAACGAATACTTGTTATACCAACGAACGTACGATCTTTTTTGAAAAGAACATCTTCAAGTGTGACTTGATTTGCCTGAACCCATTTATGCGTGATAAACAATTTTTGCTCAGGAGCAACACAAAATGTAACGCCGTCTGCAGTTGTTATTTCAACAACAATAGGAGTTTCAATTTCTTCAATTGAAGCAACCGATCCTTCAACAGCATTAAGATTTTGATCACAACAAAGGATCGCGTCGCCAATCTTAAGAATCCTGATCGGTTTAGGACCATCTTGCGTTTGAACGATTGTATCTGCTGATACCCCGGCAGTAAGATTTGATGCAACAAAAACACAAGAAACAAGTAACAATGCGCGAATGTAAAATTTAGTAAACATATATGTATCCTTTCATTAAAAACAAACTAGAATGCGAGTCATTTCATACAGCATTGTGATCACGGCTGCTCCAGCCCGTGAACCAATTTTCCAAGTCTTTTTATTTGACGTTGACTCTTCTTCTTCTGATTTGTCAGATTTTTCTTTGGCCTCATTAAGAGCCTCTGTAAGCGGATCAATTTTTTCTAAACGCGTATACGTTTGTGTTCCCGCTATGCCAGAAACTTGATACGTTACTTCCCTTTCAAGTGGAGCAGCACTTGGATAAGAATATAAAGAAAAAAGACACAAAAGAGACAATGCGCGTAAAAAAATGCGTTGAGAAATATTCATATTAATCCTTCGATGTATGAATTGTTTAAAAAAATGTGAACAATAGTCTTCATTACTACTCACATTTTTTAAACGATCATGTTAATTCATGACCATAATTATGTTTCAACCTATATACGCAATTAATTCTTTAATGCGATGGAATTCATTAATCTGCTTTTTAAGCACCTTGTTTTCGTTATGGCCAAAAAAAGCTCCTAAAGCACAAAAGGCACTAAAACCTGCAAAAACAACTCCATCTTTAACATTCTTCGACCATTTAAAATTCTTTTGCAGAGCTATATAAATAGTAAAAGCCGAAATAACTAAAGATCCTGCGCTTAAGACGCTGCCAACATATTTCACAAATTCATTGGTACCATATTTTAAAATAACTTTATCTAATAGACCGTGCTCAATAACCCAAAGATTTTGCTTTCTGAGTAAATGCTCACACAAAACGGCCTGGTCATGCGTGTCGTATCTATTTAAAATTATGCTTGCATCATAAAGCGTTTCTGCTTCTATAAGCTGGTTAGTGATCTCAGAATATCTTATCGTTTTAGACGTACTGTTCTCAATTGCTTCACTATTTGTACAGCTCATTAAAATCAAAAATGCCGCAACTATTTTTAAATTCATCTTTTCTCCGCATATTTTTAATGAGATCCAGGATATATATTTTCATGTGGAGCTATTCCAATTTCAAATAGCTCCACATTTATAAAAAAACAATGCTTAAATTATTTTATTTATCTTTATCATAATTAAGCTGTGAATATGGCATAACATATGTCTCATACCAATTTACGAGATACGAAACTTCATCTACATTAATTTCGTTTCCAATGAGCTCTAGAGAATCTTTAAGATCATACGCTATAATCGACGTTACATTACGAAGATCTTGTACAGCATCTTGTTCTTCTTTTGAAACATCATCAAATTTACGTTCTTTCATTATGCAGTGAATGCCTTCTTTTATTATTAATATTTGCTGCACCTTAAAACTAACTTGTGCTCGCGTAAGCTTATTCATAGATTTTCCTCATTTATTTATCTTTTTTTAAATAAATTTATCTTTTAAGTACGTATCGAAACTACATGACTTTACTGTTGATACATACTTAAAAGATGAGAGATATATACTTTAATTATCAATACAGAACCACTTCATTCTCAAAAATTTTTTAAGTGAGTCGCAATGAAGACCATCAGCAAAATCAATATAATACTTGATTCTATTTGGATGCCAAAACAATTAAAAAACAATACTGCAATTACAGTAATAGCTATCCATTCTTTATGAAATGAAGCTTGTTCTGGTGTTTTATTCATAAGCATATCTCCATTAACCATGATAATTTAACACCAAAAGACAGATCAGCGCATACATAATATTAAATACATACACACGATATGCCCACTTATTATATCCAATACATGTAAAGCAGATATACAGACATAAACCTGGCACCATAAAACTTATAGCGTCTATGGATGAAGGAAATATGAACTGTAAAGAAAAAGTATTTAAAAAATTCATGAGTTCTAGTTTTATTTAAGGTGTTGGCAACCACATTTCAATCGCTCCTGCTGCAGCCGCACAAGTCTCAATACCTGCAGCTATTCCAAGTGCACAACTTGTTACGATCCCTGAAGTTCCCCCCGCCGCAACTGCTACAGATTCTATTGCAGCATCGACAATAAAGTAGTTATGATTTTTGTCTCCATAGTTGCTTTATTGCTGATGTTGATTAAATATTTATTTCCGTATCCTTACATATGAAGAAATAGCTATACAAATAAATAAAACAATTATTCCAGTATTACCATTCACTTCATACCCAAAAAATTTTGGAATTATAACAGATGCTACTGATAAAATTGAACATACAAGAGCAGAATACAATAGAGAATAATTCATAAACAATTCTTTAACCCGTCTAGGTAGCCGTCTAAGAATTGTTTTTCTTAGACGGCTACCGCAATTATACATATCTTGATTTGTTGGAAATTGGCTATTTAGTAATAAATCTAAATATAATGTAGTACAGCACTAAAATAAATGCCTGCCAATCAACTATTTCAGGATAACCAAACTTTACCCCAATATAAATTGTTGTTATAAAGATAAATCCTAAAAATAAATAAGGCAATAAGAAACAAGTTACTTTGGATAGTGTTAAATTGTTCATAACTTCTCCTTTAAGGTAAAAACCAAGCAGCATAAAAAGGCGCTGCTGCAGCAATGGAAGCTGCTTCGATCGCTGCAATTATTGAGGCTGTCATAGTGATTGCCGCTCCTGCCACAGGTGCAGCACTAAGAGCTACTGCAGTTCCAGCCCCTGAGGCGCCTGCGGTTACTAAAACAACCGTTTCTGCTTCGGCAACAACAGTCAAGCCAGCGATTCCGGCCCCAACCGCTGTCCCTAAGGGACCACCAATTGCGGTTGCCTCAACTATAATAGCACCTGCTCCTGCCGCTGTCATTCCGCCGGCGGCACCCGCTATACCAGCCGTCCCCGCAGCTATTCCGTTCGCCGCAGCAATAGCAATTCCCCCAGTACCAGCTACTGCATAGAAAGTACCTGCTGCGCACGCAGCAATCAAAGAAGCTTTTGTTGCACCATATACAGCTGTTCCTGTAACGAATCCATTATGAATCAAAACACCATTTTCAGCTGCCCAAAAATTTGGGTTTTTATCAACAGTAATGAATCGTAATGTCATTGGTGTTTGTAAATGACGAATGCTCATAATCTTAACCACAGTGCGATCTTTTGTAAGAAGTATATCTTCGATCGTTAATTTTTTAGCTTCAACCCATTTATGAGTTACAAACAATTTTTGATCTGCAGCAACATAAAAAGTAACGTTATCTGATGTTGTGATTTCAACAACCTCATTTGTTTCTATTTCTTCAATAGAATTAACAACACCTTCTTCGATGTTAAAATCAGGAGCGGTAATATTGCTACACAATATTTTGTCACCAATTTTAAGAACTCTAATTGGTTTAGGACCATCTTGAGTTTGAACGATTGTATCTGTTGAAACGCCAGCGTTTAAATTTGATGCACCAAAAACACAAGAAACAATTAAAAATGCGCGTAAAAAAATGCGTTGAGAGATATTCATACTAATCCTTCGATATAAATGAATTGTTTAAAAAAATGTGAATAACAAGCTTCATTACTACTCACATTTTTTAAACGATCATGTTACATTCATGACCATAATTTTTGAAAAAAATCCGGAGATGGTAATTTTGAAAAAAGATATTTTAAAGTAGATACAACTGCATCGAAATTAATGCATGATTCATTTTTGACAAAAGAACAGTCGTAAAAAAATTGACTCAGAGGAGTCCTTCTCGAATTCATATATTTCCTAAATAGTATGAAGTGCTTACTCGTAATCGTGGTAACGAGGGCTTTGTTTAAAAAATGTGAGCTGCTATATTTCTTCATTACATACGCCGTTTTTTTTAAACCTTTTTTAATCGTAATCCTTTTTTTTGAAAAAGCAAGAAATTATTGTTAGGTTACAACAAAAGCAGAGAGGCTATGATGAGATCATAATCTCTCTGCTTTGTACTTCTTTATCTTTTTTTAAAACTTATTTTTTTACAAATGTTTTAACTTTATTTTCAAAATCTTTTTTTGAAGATCCGCCGACTTGTTGTGCGTCGACTTTGCCTGATTTGAAAAATAAAAATGTTGGATATGAGCCAATAGAATATTCATCAAATAAAGGTTTGTCGCCGTTTTCGAAGGCGCTTATTGAAACAAAAACTGCATCTGGATATGAGGCAGAAACTTCTTCAAAAATTGGTGTCATGATAACGCAATGCGGACACGCGGGTGAATGGAATTTTGCGATTACCAGTTTATTATTTTTGAGAAGTGCATCAAAATCTTGTTTGTTTTTTATTTCTTTAACGCCATTGGATTTTTTGTTTTGTTTTTTTTCAGACATTTTTTCCCTCGCAGCTGCGCATTCGGATACAAAGCATGATGCACATATCAGTAAACTCATGCAGATAAAATTTTTTCGGTTCATATATTTCCCTTTTTTTAATATCTTTATTCATTCGCTCGTGGTGAGTAATTTCGAAGAAATTGTATCGAACCATACGGGCGATTCAAAATAATTTTAGTTTCGCTCGTTTCCTTCGATACTAAATTCCTTGCGGAATTTCACTCAGGACGAGCGGTGTAATATTAATTCTTTGTCGTGTTAAATTTCTTCACGATCATTTTTGATCATCAATGCAATCTCACAAGCAGCTTTACTGCACCTTTTAGGGTCTCACCGTTTTTTGGGCAAAATCAGCAATGTTGTTTTCGAAGTTTTCTTCATCAAAACCGATGTCTTGAGAAACAACTTTGCCCGATGCATCAATGAATATAAACGTAGGATAACTAGGTACGCCATATTGATCACTGATTGCCCTGTTTTGGCTTATAGAGTCATTAGCCGCTACAAAATTAATATCGGGATATTTATGAGAAAGTTTTTCAAAAATAGGCTTCGAGGCTACGCATGGTCCGCAGACAGGTGAATAAATTTTCAGAATTACCGGGCGGCCTTCTTCAAGAATCGCATCAAATTCTTTTTTGTTTTTTACTTCGATAACGCCTGAAGATTTTTTTGCTTTTTTTGGTTTAGCAACGTTTTTTTTGTTTTCTTTAGGCATATCGGTTTCTTCTTGAGCTACTTCAGGGGCCTCAACTTGTTGTTCCTGCTCTCTTATTTCTTGCTTTTCCATTCGTTTGCATGATTCATATTGGCAACCGGCAATCATAAGCAAAGCGACAGCAAGCATACTCACGCAAGCATATTTTTTGTATTCCATGGAATATCTCTCCTTTTTTGCATATTATTATAAAATACGCTGTTTAACATACAGAACAACTCAATTACTATCTCTTTGCAACTATACTCTACATTGTTGTGCGTTTGTCAAAGCTTTTGTTAAAAAAATGTAAGTATATCTTTAATTTGAGTTGACAAAAAGAGAATATTATCGACTTTCAAAAGTAAAAAATTTAGAATGTTTTTTTCTTAATTTTATGTGAAAAATATATTGATTACTCAATGCGAAGTTGCTACCATAAGGTATGGTTGAATATGAAAGAGTTTTTTCAGATTGAAAAAAATATATTTTTTTTTACATCTTTTTAGTATCTAAAGTGTGCTTGTGCATGAGGTTATTTTTATTTAAAAAATAATAAAAAGCACTTGTTAATAACTGTCAATTATATTTACAAAAATAGTAGTAAAAATAACATGATGGTGTGCTCATAATGGGATAAAAAGACGCTGCCAAAAAGGATACATGAATGATGCGTGTGTGGTGAAAAATTTTTATGGGATACGTTTATGCGTGAGGATGAGTCTATGGAATTACAAAATACTGTGGGGCGAGCAAACTATTTTTTTGAAGGTGATGTTTCTTTGCAGCGATTGTCCATCGTTAAAAGAAATGGTGCGACCGTTTTTTTTGATAAGCAAAAAACAGCTGCTACCTTACAACGTGTTGCTCGAGGCTATGAAAATGATGTGAGTCTTGTTGCATTAATGAATGAGATAGAAAAAAATATTTTTGAGGGAATCTCGGTTGTTGATGTTGAGCAAGCATCTATCATGGCGGCCTGTTCGTTTATAGAATACGATCCTGCGTATAGCAAAGTTGCATCACGTCTTTTATTACAAAAATTGGCGCGAGAAGTGTTTTGTGTTTCAGCGCAATCTGATCAGCGTGAATCCTTATACCGTGAATTTTTTATTAAAACTATTCATCGCGGTATCGAACTTACTTATTTTGATAAACGACTTGCAGAGTTTGATTTACCTCGTCTTGCCAATGCATTAAAACTTGAACGTGATGATCTTTTTGATTACATGGGTCTTTCAACATTAGCAGGTCGTTATTTACTTAAGCATGAAGGTGTGCGTCTTGAATTGCCGCAACATTTTTGGATGCGTATTGCTATGGGCCTTGCGTTACTTGAAGAAAACCCAACCGAGCGCGCGCTTGAATTTTATGAACTTTTTTCTACCTTGCGTTATATTGCTTCAACGCCTACGTTATTCCACGCAGGATTTCCTGTGGCGCAGTTAAGTTCTTGTTATTTAAATACTGTAAATGATGATCTTGAACATATTTTTAAAGTAACGGGTGATAACGCGCAGCTCTCAAAATGGGCGGGCGGTATCGGTACCGATTGGACTAATATTCGTGCAACGGGTTCTTATATTAAAGGCATTAAAGCGACTAGCCAAGGCGTTGTTCCCTATTTAAAAATTGCCAACGACGTTGTTGTTTGTATTACACGCAGCGGCATTCGTCGCGGTGGTACCTGTGTCTATCTTGAAATTTGGCATTTTGATGTTGAAGAGTTTTTGGATTTGCGACGCAATACCGGTGATGATCGTCGCCGTACGCATGATTTGAATACCGCAGCATGGATTCCTGATTTATTTATGAAGCGTGTTCTGAGTGACGGCATGTGGACATTGTTTTCTCCTCACGAAGCCGTTGGACTACATGAAATATATGGTCTAGAATTTGAAAAAAAATATGAAGAATATGAACGAATGGCTCAAGAAGGTTCATTGAAAATTTTCCGTCAAATATCCGCAAAACAGTTATGGCGTAAAATGTTAACGCGTCTTTTTGAAACGGGGCATCCATGGATTACTTTTAAAGATCCTTGTAATGTTCGCTCTCCTCAAGACCATGTTGGTGTTGTGCACAGTTCAAATTTGTGTACTGAAATTACCTTGAATACGTCCCCTACTGAAACAGCGGTATGTAACTTAGGATCTATCAATTGTGGGCAACACGTTATCAATGGCGTACTTGATGAAGAGATGCTCAAGCGCACGATCACCTTGGCAGTGCGTATGCTGGATAATGTTATTGATCTTAATTTTTATCCGATTAAAGAAGCAGACAATTCTAACAAGTTGCATCGACCAATTGGTTTAGGGTTAATGGGTTTTCAAGATGCATTATTTACCTTGAATATTCCTTTTTCTTCACCAGCCGCATTGGAATTTGCAGATAGGTTTATGGAAAAAATCTCCTATTATGTTATTGCCGCATCAGCAGAATTGGCGGCTGAACGGGGCGCCTATCCGACATTTAAAGGTTCAAAATGGGATCGTGGTTTGTTTCCTTTAGATACCTTAAATCTTTTGGAAAAAGAACGGGGCGTTCCGCTTAACGTAAATCGTACGAGTACGCTTGATTGGGATGCGCTTAAAGAACGTGTTGCAAAAGTTGGTATGCGTAACTCAAATACTATGGCGATTGCACCAACAGCAACTATTTCTACCATTGCTGGTTGTTATCCATGCATTGAACCGATTTACAAAAATATGTATGTAAAATCAAACGTAAGTGGTGAGTTTACTATTATTAATAGTTATTTGGTACAGGATTTAAAGCGTCATGGTCTTTGGAATGAAGATATGATGCAGCAATTAAAGTTTTACGATGGTGATTGTTCAAAAATTATGACCATTCCTGAAGACCTGCGCGAAAAATATAAAACAGCATTTGAACTTGATGCTGAGTGGCTCATTGATATGGCGGCAGTACGAG
>Ga0207066_1053_pt3 | contig 27067 bp, 22 predicted proteins | sample Alteio_BWMinCont_24_FD_153490 | JGI IMG/M metagenome (GOLD analysis project Ga0207066, IMG submission 153490) | Enriched cells from forest soil in Barre Woods Harvard Forest LTER site, Petersham, Massachusetts, United States -... | ecosystem: Environmental > Terrestrial > Soil > Temperate forest >...
CCCCTTGTTCGGAAAGTTCTTTCGAACGCCGGTATTTCTGCTCGGCATTGGCGCGGTCGGCCGCGGCTTTCTTGACGGCGGCGGTTTCTTTCGGATCGACGGTCTCCGCCTCTTTTTCCGGAATCCCCAGCTTAGCGATGGCTTGCTCCACGATCGCTTGCTGCTGGTCGGCGGCGAGCTTGAATTCTATGGGAAGGACCTCCACCAGGGTTTGGCCCTTCGTCACATAGTCCCCTACGTCAACGAGCACACTCGTGGCTCGGCCATCTACTTCCGAACTCACCACCACTTCGTCGAACGCAAAGAGGGATCCGACGGCTTCTACGGTTCGGCGAACATCACGCGACTCCACGGCGAAGACCTTCACCGCCACGGGTCTTTCTTTCTCGGCGGGACTGTCGGCTTTCGCCGTACTCACTTTGCCGCCAGAGCAGGACGAAAATATTAACGCGATCAAAAGGCAGAGCGCAGCCAGACGACGGGGTCGACGGTTATCCATCTTAAGTCTATTTCTAAGTTTAAGACACGCCAGGCCTCTAAGTCGCCTGCCTACCACATCCGCCGCTTCAAACACGGGAGTCGCCGCGCGGATCGATCCAGACTCCACGCCCCCCGCGCCCGCAGTCGTCATGAACAAAATGATAGAACGCAAAAACACAGCTGGTTCGTCGCATACGGCTGCAATCTTGCAGAGCATTATTATATAGCGTTAGTCACTCGGAAAGTGTAAAACACAGTATATTAGTTTAAAGATGGTTCGCAGGAATCTAGTAAGAGCTCTGGTACTGCTCGGTGTCTGCAGCGCCCCGATTGTGTACTGGGCTGTGGCGCAGGAAGCTAAGCCAAAACCACTGGGCGGCGATCTGGTACCTGTACGCCACGTGGAGGATCCGTATCCGGTCTTCAACGGCATAGCCGTCGATCCCGATAACAATCTTGTAGCCATGACCGACGTGAACCGCAAGACGCTCCTGGTCTACGACCGGAATGCAGCGGCCACTAACCCCGCCGACCTGACTCTTCCCCTGCGCCATATGATCGGGCCTGAAACCAACCTCGGTTTTGTCGCCGGCGTGGCGCTCGATCCCGACCGGCGCGAGATTTTGGCGGTGAACAACGACATCGAAGATACGATGGTCGCCATGCCCTACACGGGCGATGGAAACCAGGTGCCATCGCGTCTCCTGGCGGTTCCTCATCAAGCTTGGGGTGTGGCTTTGGGGCGTTCGACCAACGAGATGTGCCTCACTGTGGAGGACAAGAACGCAGTCGTGTTCTACCCTCGGGACGCAAATGGCGTGCCGCGACCCAAGCGCACTATCAACGGTCCGGATACCGAACTCGCCGACCCTCACGGCATTTACTGGGATGAACGCCACAACGAGATAACCGTCGCGAACCATGGAAATTTCAAAGGCATGTTCAAAGATGTTGGCTCCGGTTGCATGCCGACGGGAACGGCGGATCCCGAATCCGGCGAGTTCAAAGCACCGTCGATTAATATTTACCCGGGAGACGCGCAAGGCAACCGCAAGCCGATGCGGAAGATTCAAGGCGACCGCAGCCAGCTCGATTTCCCCATGGGCCTGACGGTGGACGAGGCGCACGATGAGATCTTCGTTGCCAACAACGGTACGAGTTCTGTTCTAGTTTTCAAGCGAACCGCTACCGGCGACGTAGCGCCCATCCGCGTTATCGCGGGCGCTCGAACGGGCTTGAACCATCCCATGGGCATCGCGCTGGACACCAAGAACGACGAGATATGGGTTTCCAATTTTGGCGACCATACCGCAGTGGCTTTTGCCCGAACAGCCAGCGGCAATGCCGCGCCGAAACGAGTGATTCGCACAGCCCCGGCCGGTACGCCCAGCGCCGGCTTCGGCAATCCACAAACTGCGGCCTACGATAGCAAGCGCGAAGAGATTCTGGTTCCGAATTGAGTGACCCAACCGCGTATTGCGGCATTCGCCAGGCTGGCGAACGGGAATGCAGATCCCAGACGCGTTATCTCGGGGCAGGCTACCAGACTGGCGCGCACCGTCCATGGTCTTGCGTACGATCCGGAACATGACGAGATTGTTTCTCCAAATCCATTAGCTGACGCCATCCTGGTCTACCGCGGAGGCGCAAATGGCGACGAGGCGCCGGTGAGAGTGATTCAAGGCTCCTGCACCAGGCTCGCGAATCCGCACGCCGTAAGTCTCGATCTGGAGCATCACGAGATTCTGGTCGCCAGTTTGACCGGGAGAAGCATCGTGGTGTTTCCTTGGGACGCAAAGGGCAATGTTATGCCCACGCGCGTCATTCAGGGACCGAAGACCATGCTGGGCCACGTGGTTGGTATCGGAGTGGATCCTGCCACTAATCTGATGGCCGTGGCAAACACGGATGACATCTTGATTTTTAATCGTACCGATAACGGCGATGTGGCGCCGCGAGCTGTAATCAAAGGCCCTAATAGCGGCATCAAAGACGAGCCTTGGGAATTGCACGTCTATAAGGGCAAAATCTTTCTCGCATCTTCCAACCATCTGCATGTCAACCTTTATGCCGGGGTTACGTTGAAGGACGGGTATACCAAGGTTCCCGAAGACCCGTGGCTCAATCCGGAGCTCGGTTTTATCGGTGTCTGGAATATCACCGATCATGGCGATGTGCCGCCGCGAGCGGTCATCGGCGGTCCGTTTAGCGGGCTGCTTCATCCCACAGGTCTGGCGCTCGATCCTGCGCATGGAGAGCTTTTCGTCACCGACGGGGTCCGCAACGGGTTATTCACTTTCCTCGTCCCCGACTTTTTCAGATGAACTCTGCCGCGACCGAAATGGCGGAGAATCAACTCTTTTAACCAGATTCTGTAAGGTCTCTTACTTAAGCGGGCCTTTGGGAGCCTCGATCAACCTCCCGCAAAAAATAAATCCCTAAAAGAGCACGTAGGATTATCGAAGAGAATGATTAGGAAGCCAAAGATGGCTGCTATGCCGTCGAACCACATAACCGCTCCTGAACTCCCCTCGTCGGAGGCGAATCGGCGCCACGAGCCGCGTTATCCCACGGCCGATGCAGCTGAAGTGGTGGTGCTTTCGGACTTACCCCTTCCCTTCCCGGCACGCGTGTTGGAAGTCTCCCAGACTGGTCTCCAAGTCTCTTTAGCCGCGTCGCTGGGCGAGGGCACGAAAGTCAAAATAACCTTCCGTCGGCCGGCAATTGTTCTCGGCGAGGTCCGGCATAGCAAACGCGCTGGGGATCTGTTCCACGTTGACATAAAAATCGATGGTGTGCTGCTTTCTCCTAACCGCCACGTCGACGAAGATGAGTTAGCGCTTTACCTAAGCGGAAAAGGTCTGACTGAGCACGAGTTTTTCTACGTCCGGCTACATTTCTCCGAGTGTGAAGCCTGTCAACGCCGGCTGCGGGAACGCGAAGCGCCTGCCAATTAAAATAGGGAAGCCCTCCCGTTTGACCCGCTGAACCAGAGTTTGCTAGGCTCCAAGTGGTTCTCTTCAGCGCAAAACCCCGATGCCCGCAATTACCTACATGTCGCCTTCGGGCGAAGCCGACACAATCGATGTCCCCCTGGGCGACTCCGTCATGGAGGGCGCGGTTCAAAACGGCATCGAAGGAATTCTGGCGGAGTGCGGAGGCAATCTGCAGTGCGCAACGTGCCATGTTTACGTGGATGAGGCGTTCCTCGGCCTGCTCGAACCCATCAAGGAAGACGAGAACGAGATGCTTAGTGTCACGGCTTCGGAGCGAAAGCCGAACAGCCGCCTCAGTTGCCAACTTCCAGTTACCAAGAAGCTCGACGGATTGATCGTCCGGCTGCCCCCGACCCAGAAATAAATGCCAGCGGGAGTCGTAATAGCCGGCGCCGGGCAGGCCGGCTTTCAACTCGCCTTCTCGCTTCGATCGCGTGGTTACGATGGCCCGATTACTCTCATCGGCGAAGAACCGCACATTCCCTATCAGCGCCCGCCGCTGTCCAAAGCCTTCCTCGCTGGGAAACAAGAAATCCGGCATCTTGCCTTACGCCCAGCCCCGTATTACGCCACGCAACGGATCGACTTTCTCGCGGGCGAAACAGTGACGGGTATCGAGCGGGCTACTCACCGAGTGACACTGTCTTCGGGAGGCGCGGTTACTTACAAGACGCTCGTGCTGGCGCTCGGCGCGCGAGTACGGACGCTTTCCTTGCCCGGTGCGCAACTCGACGATCTGTGCTATCTCCGGTCGCTCGACGATGCCGTTGCCATCCGGTCCCGGCTCCAGGATGCCCGCGACGTCGTCGTGATCGGCGGCGGATTCATCGGCCTCGAGCTGGCCGCGGTGGCGGGTGCAGCCGGCAAGCACGTAACCGTCGTTGAAGTGCAGTCGCGTCTGATGCCGCGAGTTGTCTCTCCCGTTATCTCCGATTACTATGCGAAGCTGCACACCAGCCAGGGCATCGAAATTAAGCTCGGCGCGGTTCCATCGGGGATCGAAGGACGCAATGGGAGAGCAAGCGGGGTCGTCTTGAAGGACGCCACGCATATTGCGGCCGATCTGATAGTAGCCGGCATTGGCGTGTTGCCAAATATCGGGCCGGCTCGGGACGCTGGCCTCGAGACCGAGAATGGCGTCGTAGTGGATGCGTACCTCCGCACCGGCGATCCCTGCATTTATGCCATCGGAGACTGCGCCGCGCATCCGAATCCTTTCACGGGAAGCCGCGTCCGGATCGAATCCGTCCAGAATGCCGTCGATCAGGCCGTCTGCGTAGCCGGCGCCATTTGCGGCGAACCGAAGCCATACGAGGACGTGCCTTGGTTCTGGACCGATCAGTTCGACGTCAAGCTCCAGATGGCCGGTTTATCTGCTGGATATGATAATGCCCTGACGCGTGGAGATCCGGGAAGCCGTAAATTTTCGGTGTTTTATTTCCGGGAGGGGCAATTGATTGCGGTCGACTCCCTCAATCGGCCCGCCGATCACATAGCCGCACGCAGGCTGCTGGCTCGACGAGCGCAACTGACGCCTGAGCAGGCCGCCGACGAAAGCTTCGACTTGAAGAGCATCGCTGAATAATCGCGATCGCGTTAAGATCCGGATACCGGCTGTAAGAATAGCGGGCTCGTCCAGCGTCAGGGGCTTGAATGCCGGGGGGTAACGTGCGACACTGCGACCAGCTATAAACCCCGATGCGGAAGGCCGAGAGGAAATCGGAGGTGTAGGTATCTCCAGAGCGCGCGTATTAAGATGATCAATAAGTGAAAACGGAAAAACGTAACGCATTTCGGTTTCGGCACGTGCTTGAAGGTTCCCTAAGCGATCGGGGCGAAATGTCGTAAGCGCACCTGCCTGAGCGCATTCCGCTCTTTCAGAAGTCCGTAATAGATTCCGTCCCTAGGAGTTGTTTACATGGCAGTTTTCCCACGAGAAGGATCACTTCTTGTACTAATCTCACTCTCGTGCGCCTGGATGGGCTTTGCACAGGCTCCGCCAAGCACGACGGTCGAGGTGCCCTTGAACGTAGATTCCGGAGTGCCGCTCCGTCTTTACATCGATCAGCGCCTGCATATGCGTGAAGGAGAAATGGTGCGCGCCAAGCTGATCGATCCTGTCTACGCTTTCGACCGGATCGTAATACCAAGCGGCGTGGATGTGCAAGGGCATGTGACGCGGCTCGATCCGGCACCCAAGATGGTACGAACCCAAGCCATACTGGGCGGGGATTTTACGCCTTTGCATTGGGCGCGAGTTGAATTTACAACGATCGTAATGCCCGACGGCCGAACGATACCAATACACACCGCCGATTCAGAAGGTTTGCGTACCCTCTACGTGCGGCCGAAGCCATCCAGCAAAAAAACCGCCGGCTCTCCGCAGAGCAACTCCGGCGTGTTGGGAACCGCTTGCCAGCAAGCAGCCCAAGAAATACAGGCGATTAAGGCCAAAAAAACAAGAAGTGGTGGATCTCGTCCGCGGGCCCAACAAGAGGGAATGGCTGGAAGATTATCTTATAAAGAAACTGCCGTATCATCCACAGTGGTACCGTCGAAACACTCGTTTCGATGCGGTCTTAGAAGGCCCGTTGACGTTTGGAAAGGCCGAAGTGCCGCTGACGGTTCTGCAGAATGTCGGCGTGCCGACCACTGAGAGCGTCGCGGCGGTGCGCTTGTTGACATCCCTCAACTCGGCCGACGCCGATACCAATACCAAGGTCCAAGGAGTATTGTCGGAGCCGATCTTCTCGGCCGATCAGAAGCTTCTGTTGCCGGAAGGAACGCTGCTGACGGGCCAAGTGCGGCAAGCGCGAGCAGCGCGATGGTTCCATCGAGGCGGGCAATTGCGTTTTACATTCGACCGAGTCGAGCCACCGGCGTCCACCTCTGTTCCACCGCTGCTACTGCAACGTAGGGAGGCGCAGTTAGCGGCCGTCGAGTCGAATCCGCAAGCCAATGTGAAAGTGGATTCCGAGGGAGGCGCGAAAGCGACCGAGTCAAAAGCGCGACTGTTGGGACCGGCTATTGCGCTACTTGTCGCAACCCACGCTATGGACAACGATGAGGGCCGGCACGACATCGGCGGCAGCGGCCCCAATGCCAACCTTGGGGGACGCGCCGCGGGGGGCATCTCGGGATTTGGACTCCTCGGCGCGGCGGCAGCGCGAGCGTCAAAGCCAGTGGGAGCCGTTCTCGGATTCTATGGGCTGGGATGGTCCGTCTATGCCACGGTCATTTCGAAAGGCAAAGAAGTGGCGTTTGAAAAGAACACCGCAATGGAAATAAAGTTCGGCGCTCCCGCGTCCACGCCAGCAAAAATAAAGGGCAATCACCTCGCCCGCGCGGCGCAAGAGTAACAATAGCTGCTTGGTCCGGCGCTTCCTGAGCGCGTTTATTTCTTTCCGGTGCTCTGCTCAAGGGCGCGGGCTGCACGAAGGACGTTTTCTACCGCGTGATTCCCCTCTTGGCAAGCGTACTCATATAGCTGATAATTGTCGTCGCGGGTCAAGGGCATCGCTACTTTCCAGGGTCTGGTATAAACGTTCGCGTCGTCGATTGTGACCTCGTACATGATTGTGTCGGCGGCAGTGCGCGTGAAGCGTTCGACAACATGCAAGGCCTCGCTCTTCGGAATGCCCTTCACCCGGCCGGTGGCGGCACTGGTGGCGATCGAACCCTGGTCGTTGTAATTGGTCGTGTCCACAACAAGCGTATTGCCTTCCCAGCGGCCACGCGCGTCGCCGTTCCATTGCCGGATGTTCGCGGCGACATGAGGGCTCCCATCCAGCGGAATGATGCGAGGCTCGTGAATCATCTCGTAAAGAAAAACCACATACCCGGGTACCTGCATAATTTGGTACGCATTGTTGTAGCCGGCCGGGAACATCCCGCCAGGCACGCCGCGCGTGATACAGCGGTCCCACGCGCTCATATATTCATACGAGTCGGAATTATGAGCCAGGTCGTAGTCTCGCTTTGCCTCCGCCTCCGGTTTCGCCGGGACTCGTCCATCCGGCGGATCTACTACGAGCGACGTCTGCCGGGTGGATACAACCTTGGTTCCCGAATCGAACCAGGCCCGATTGTAGCCACCCACATCACCTTTCTCAGGAGCCCGGTCGACTTCATTCTCCTTCGCTTGCTTTTCGAGCTTGGCCACTTCCTCGTCCGTCAGAAATTGCTTGCTAGCGAGTGCGGCAGGCCGTTCGAAGGGCGTAATGGTGGCGTTGGTCCAGACGCCTTCGAGATCCGGCTGACCGTCCGCGGTGCGCGATGGAGTCCAGGATTTGCCAGACGTTGACTTCGCGGCAATCGCCTTGCCCGGCTTCGCTGGGGTCTGACCGGCGAGGCGCACCGGCGCGAACGACACCAGCATGATCATTGCTGCAGCAGTAGTGACAAGTTGATAGCGCAAGCTTGTGTCCCTCCCTATCCACTTTACGCCTTGCGGAGGCATCTCGGGTGTCCCTCGTTCAAAGGGACTTCGTTAGACGCAGTGGATTCCGCTTACTGACGTGCGCGGCTCAGTCGCGTTAGTACGTTGCCGAACTGCGGCTGTGAGGAAGCGGGCTTTGTGCGCGGGCTATTCCTTCAGGATCGGAACGCTCGCAACTCCAAGCGGAGCCGGGAGCGATTGGATGTAAGCGTAGACGTCCGTCAGCTCCTGATCCGACATGATCTTAGCCCGATAAGGCGGCATGTCGCTGGGCGGCGGGTTTCGGACAAAGGCGATGAATACCGCGACGGGAAATTTAAGTTGCGCCAGCCGCTTTCCCGCCGCACCTCCCTGCCCCACGGTGCCATGGCATTGGTAACAGCCATTTCGCATAAACAGAAGTTTGCCATTCGCAGCGTCGCCGCTCTTGTTTTGAGCGACGGCCACTTGGGCGACCGCAACCGCAAGTAGCAGAACGAGCAAGAGTTTCTTCATAAACCCATGTCCCTATCGTGGCTGGGTGACAACGTCGATGAAGGCAGGCTCGCCCGCTTTCACTCGCGCTATGCCGCGTCGGATCGCCGGTCCAAGCTCCTTGGGGTCGCTCACCGGACCCTCCGAATACATCCCGTAGCCTTTAGCGATCGTGGCGTAGTCGATGTTGGGATCGGTGAGCGCGGTACCGACGTCGGAATGAGTAACTCCGCGGTCGAACTTGTTCCCCATCATCTGTAAGTACATCCGCTCTTGATGGTACGCGCGATTGTTGTGCATCAGCGAAAGATATGGAATGCGGTGGTGAGCGGCCGTCCAAAGCACGGCGGGTGCATAATTCAGGTCGCCATCGCACTGGATGTTTACCGTCAACCGTCCATGCTTACGATTGGCGAGAGCCGCGCCGACGGCGGCGGGAGCGCCATAGCCAATACCAGCGCCACCCTGGCCGCCAATGTACTGGTAATGTTTCTTGAAATCCCAAAGCCGCCCGGGCCAAGCGCTCTGGAAATTATCCGTTGACACTAGCGACCAATCTTCATTCTTGATCTGTGCCCATATCTCCGCCGACAGCCGCGCCGTGGTGATCGGGCTGGCATCCCAGCCCAACGTCGCCAGTTCACGGTCGGCTTCACGCGCTTTCCGATTGGCCTCGGCGATCTTGACGCCGCGCTCTTGGAGCGCCCGTTTGCGATCGGGTGTAAGCAGGCGCTTCACTTCTTCGATTAGCATCGGCAGCGTCGCCTCGCAATCGCCCGTAACGGAAAGATCGAATTCGTCATACCGCCCGAAGTCCTGATAGTTAGACTTGTGATTCAACTCCACAGCGGAGATGTCGATAATCTTCGCGCCAGCTTTCGTGGTCGAATGCGACTCCATTCCGAAGCGATTAAGACCGGTCTGCGAATGGATAAGGCTCCAGAAATCTTGCGTCTCGAGACTCAAGATCACATCTGCATTTGCCAGACTGGCAGTAGTCGCTAGCGGGTGGCGAGTGGGGAAATTCATACGCAGACGTTGGTCCCGCACCGGCGCCTGCAGAGTCTCCGCCAGTTCGACCAGCAGTTCGACGCCCTGGGGCGTGCGCGCCACGCGGCCAGCAACGATAATCGGATTCTCAGCGGCCACCAGCATCTTGGCGGCCTCTTTCACAGCGGCCGTTTCGCCTTGCGGCGGCGTGCTCATCGCCAGCTTGGGGACGCGCAGATTTTTCTCGCTGATCGGTTCTTCCTGAAGCGCGCCATCGGCGACAATAACCACCGGTTCGTAGGGCGGTGTCATAGCGATCTTGTAGGCGCGCACAGCCGATTCGGCGAAGTGCGAAAGCGACACGGGGTTGTCGTCCCACTTGGTGTAATCGCGGACCATCGCGGCGGCGTCCTGCACGCTGTGCACCCACTCGGCATTGCCGCGCCGGTAGGTGACGTCGAGAATGTTACCCGCCACGATGAAAATCGGCACGCGGTCGCAGTAAGCGTTGTAGATCGCCATGGAGGCATGCTGCAAGCCTACGGTGCCGTGCACCATGATCATCATCGGCTTGCCTTCGATCTTGGCGTAGCCGTGCGCCATGGCGGCCGAGGACTCCTCATGGCAGCAGGTGAGCCATTCGGGACTACTATTTCCCCCATAAGTAATAATGGATTCCTGCAGACCCCGGAAGCTAGATCCCGGATTAGAAGCGCAGTATTCGATCCCGAGCGACTTGATGACATCCACCATGAAGTCCGCGCCTGGGCGCTGGTTGGAAGACACTTCCGCGGTGGCGTTCGAGGTTTCCGGTTTAAGGGCTGCTTGCTGCGCCATGGCAATCGGCGGTTTGCCGACCAGCCCAGCAGCGCCTGCGGCCACAGCAGCGCCTCTCAAGAAACCACGACGATCGACAGGATCCTTCTTCGACATGGATTGCCTCCTTAACGCCGGTATCGGCCTTCAGTATACAACGGTTACCTATATTTGAGCAGGCACAACAAGACATGCAGACGCATCGCGGGCGCTTCAAAAAAAGATTGGCTCCCGCGAATTGTTTGCGTCAGCTTTTCTCAGTTCCCTGGCAACCTTATCCGGCGGCCTTCGCTCTGGGAATCGACAAGGCGCCGAGCTGTTCGAACAAAGTGGCGTTATCCGAGTAAATTCTACTTCGAATCGCCTTGCCGTTCCGTACCTCAACAATATTGCAGGCGCGCCAGGTAACGCTTTTATTCGTGGGCGCAATTCCCGCAAAGTTACCTTTATGGGTGCCTGTTAGACGCACACGGGCGATCACATGATCGCCGCTAGCAATGGTTTGCTCAATATCGACGTGCAGATCCGGAAACGCCTTGAGCTGCATTTCCAGCATCTGCCGTACCCCCTGGGGTCCGCGAATTGGACCAGGAGCAATTTCCGATTCTCCTACATAAGATTCGTCGATTAATTGCAGGTAGCGATCGATGTCCCGCGCATTGATTGCGGCTATCGCTTGCTCGGCAAACTGGATGTTGTCCTTATCGGCCATGAGGAATTCCTTTCCCGCCTGGGTTGGCGTCGATGGAAGTATAATCCTTCCCTCGGCGAGGAGCAAGGCTTCATTGTTGTCGCTGTTATCGCGGTCCGATTGCGTAGATGGAGCATGCGTTGTGAAGAGCGGCGCCTATAGTAGGAGAAGCATGAGGTACGACTTGGTAGTCCTATTCGAACATCCGGAATGGCAGAAGCCGCTGTGGGCGGCGCTGGAACGTCGAGGGGTTCGCTATGCCGCGCTCGATTTGAAGCGGGCGGTCTTCGATCCGGACGCCGTGCCCGAAGCGCCGCTCTACTTTAACCAAGCAAGCCCCAGCGCCTATGTGCGAGGTAATACTCGCGCGGTGCCTCTCGCGTTGTCGCTGATGCGTTCGCTCGAATTGGGCGGTGCGCGGGTATTGAACGGTTCGCGCGCGTTTCTGCTGGAACTGAGCAAATCGGCGCAGGCGGCGTTGTTGCGGAGGCTGGAAATTCCGCATCCGCGCTCTCTGGCATTTAACGATTCCGAGGCTGCGCTCGCGCAATGGACAGGCGACTGGCCAGCCTTGCTCAAGCCCGAGCAGGGCGGCAGTGGAGCGCGGATGTTTCTGCTGCATTCAGCGGACGAGCTTCGTAAGCTGCTGCGGGACCAACCTTCGCTGTGGCTTCCCGACAATCTCTTGCTGCTGCAACAGTACTTCCCGGTGAATACGGCTCAGGGGATTGTTCGCATGGAATTTTTGGGAGGGAAGCTGCTGTACGCAATGCGCGTGGTTTCGAACGGCGCGTTCAATCTTTGCCCCTCAGAGGTGTGCAATCCCGAGGGCGGCGGCGAGTCGCAGTGCATAGTCCCGGAGCAAGCGCCGGCTAAATCCGTCGAGTTTTATCCCTTCCCGGAAGTGCCTGCCGAGGCGGTCGAGCTAGGAGAGAAGATCATGGCGTCAGGTGGTCTGGATGTCGGCGGGATTGAATATCTGGTGGCAGCCGATGGCAGAACGATATTCTACGACGTGAACGCGAATTCCAATCTTCGCGCCGCGATTGGGCAGGCGTTCGGGTTCGATCCGTTTGCGCGCGTCGTGGATTACCTGACGGCGCAGATAGAGCAAGCCACAGGAGGCAGGGCGGGGCGCGCCATGCAGTAGGATTTCATGGAAGGTCCGGCCGAGCCTTTTCTTGAATGCCAAAAGGAGGATTGCGAGAACCGCGCCCGGCGTCATCGCGAAGTCTCTGCTCGATCTCTACCGCCCTTTGGCGTTGGGCAACATTTAGCTTGGCTTCGCCAGTATCGAGCGGCTCGGAATGAGTGTCCGGATAGAGGTAAGCATCATCGGTTTGCCGCTTCTGTTGAAGCAGTACTTTGAACATGCCATTCGTCGCGAACTGCTTCAACCACTCGCCAAGTTCAGTAGCGCGATTGGGCAATAACCATCCTGGGTTTTTTTCGTTGAACGAGACGGACGTGCCAATCTGCAATGTTTTTTGCGGCCCGAAGTATACGGTTCGGAAGCCGGCCAACAGCCCTTCTGCCGCCAGATCGCCGAAGTTAACGTCCGTAGTTATGTCATTCAAACTGGGCCAACGATAGGGATCGGGATTGCCCCGGCTGGCGGCGCCAGTCAGCGTGGCGATTTGGCCGAGTTCATTCCATGCAGGCGTCGCCCCCGAGCCTGCACCCTGTTGCCCGATCGAAGCGTGCCCCAATGACAGGTCTGTCAACAAATCAGTCGAGGTGGATTGCTGGCTTCCTGGACCGTAGATCCGCAGATGAGGCTGCGCGACGCTCATGATCCCATTCCAATTCGAGCCGTAGTCAATGGTTAAGACGTACCCTGCCTTCAGAGCATCGCCGGCGCCGCGGATGAACTTCTCCTCGCCGAGATTGATATAGGTCAGCACGCCCTTGCCAATTCGGGCAAGCTCACGGGCGTAGGTTTGGGCGTATCGTTTCAGATGTTCAGTCAATTCTGGAACTGCCCGAACCGGAAGATAGACTTCATGAAAGCGGATCGAGTGGGCAACGCTAGCGTAGTCCTCCGACCCAGCGATCGCTTGAAGAAACAACGGGAGCGTTTCTCGGCTCAGATAGATATCCTCGCTCCGCCTTCCCTCCAGAAATGTTTTCTGGATGGCTTGATCGCCGCTGACGACGGCTTGCTCCGCGGCTGGCTGTAAGTGGACTCTAATCTGGCTCCAGATCTTCCGCGGGAGCAAAGGAACAACGAATGCCACCTCAGCCGAGCCGCTCGGCAGCAGAATGACCTTATGAACCCCGAACACGTCCAACAGTTCGTTGGATAAAAAGACTCCTTTGAAGCTGGCAGGCGGTATGGTTTGGGTGAGATCCGTCGCATCGCCCCGCAGGGCTTCAAACTGGCCTCCGAATCGGAGGTTACGACGCCGCTGCGCCTCTCTCAATGCGGGCGAGCGATCGTAGCAGATGTAAACAGTCTGCAAGTTAAAATCACGCCAACGTATGTCGTTGCTTTCTTGCGACTGGCGGTGTAGATAATCCAAAATGGATTCGGCCAATAATCCGGTGCCCGCGCCGAGTTCGGCGATGGTAAACTTCTCATCGCGCCCCAGTGTCCCCGCTCGACGCATGCCGTCCCACATTCGGAAGATCTGTTGGGCGACCATTTGGCCGAAGTAGGGCGCCAGCGCGTTCGGGAAGGTCCGATAATCATCGGAAAAGTTGACTCGGCCGCTCCCGTAATAGCCGAATTTCGGATCATAGAGCATCTCTTCCTGATACTCGAGAAACGAGGGGAAGTAGCGGCTGACGGCAGTCTCGGTTTCGACAGGCAGTTTGATTTCGTGATAGATATCTGCTGGGTTGACGAGCTGTCGTTTACCAACACCGCGCTCCGCGGCACTGACCGCGAACCCGGCTAAGACCAAAACAAACCCGCAGCTAAAGACCGCGCAACTCTGGAGCCGGCTCATCTCTGAGATTCTAACCCCCGGAGAACTCGATCGGTACGAGGCCGACGAGAAATTTCCTAAGAATAATTCGAAATACACATCCGTTCTGGTACGGCCCTACGTAATCACCTTAGAACCGATCGGGTAACCGCTGGTTCGAAGAAGGAGGGATATGCGACACATCACTAAATTGCAAATGGCCCGAGTGGCCGAACGGAGAGTGACCTTGAAACGAATTTCGAAAGGGTTGATCGCGGCTGGCTTGTTCGTTGCGGCTGGAACCACGGCGTTCGCCTCGAGCCATCGCGAGGCGCTGGCAATCCTAAACGAGCCCTGCGCCGACAACACCGACACTTTTGCTTGGGTATCGCCGGGCACACACGACAAGCTGTATCTGATCATGGACTTCAATCCGCTTCACGAGCCGGGTCAGGGTAACCAAGGGTTGCGCGCCTGCAATGGCTACCGCTACGAGTTCCACATTGCAAAGGGCGCTAGTCTTCAGGACAGAATTGTATATCGCGTCGAGTTCACGAACACTCTCGTGCCCGCGAAGGCTCCCGGTCCTACCGACCCACTGGGCGGCGGCAACGAGCTACTGTGGCAACTTACCGGCGGCACCGAGACCATGACCGTCACGCGCGTCGCGGGCTCGGACTTCCAGACTACCGACGGCGACGTCATACTGGGCCAGAGTCTTCCGGTCCTCCCGAACAACCACGGCCCGCAGACTGACCGGTTGGTCTACCAACTCGGCCCCTTCCAGGGCTACGACTCCGGGACTGCCACGAGCCGTGAAGTGGGGCTCTACGATCAGCCTTTCGTCGACAGCTACATTCAAAAGCTTTCCAACGGCGGGCGGATCATCGCGGGGCAGTTCGACGATCCTTATCAGCTCGATGAGAAAGGGATCTTTGACCTGGTTAACTTGAATACGAACGATCTCGGCGGCATCCCCGGCGCGCGGCGACCTCCGGGCAAAGACGTTTTCGCGGGCTTCAATCTCTTCTCCATCGCGATCGAGATGCCCATGACCGATATCTTCCCGAGTGGCATCCCACACAACGGCGCGGGTCTTCAGAACTCGACTGACAGCTTGCTGCGCGTGTGGGCGAGCATTAGCCGTCAACAAACGCAGACGGTGGATTCCACGAACATTATCACCGGCCTCAAGGGGTCCGGCAACTACGTGCAGGTCGGCCGAAATGCCCTGCCGCTCTTCAACGCGGGCCTGGTGGGAACCCAGCGTCAGACACTCTATCTGCACACGAGTCCGATGAACGACGTGACGAACTTCGGCAACGACATTTTATATCCGGTGCTGGTACGCGATGCCGATGCGCTTGGCATCTACAAGGCCTTGGGAGTTCCTGCCTCCGCTGTGGCTACGCTCAGAGGTCCCCGCTTGGATATCATTCAGGCGATCAACTTGAATCGGCCTATCCCGGTCGCCGACGGCTCTACGGGTGACGTCATTACGCTCGACGCTGCCATCGATTCTCAGTTCCCCAATGGCCGTCGCATGGGGGGCGGTGCAGCGCCGAACATGAATCAGGTGAATGTAAATAGTGTGCTGATCAGCCTGATAGTAGCGGGCGACCCGAATGCCGGCCTTGCCAAGGGCGTCGAAGTTAACGACAAGAACTATCTGGACAGGTTCCCCTTCTTGGCTCCCGCTCACCAGGGTTTGCTGCAGGGACACGGCGGTATCAACGTTCCTACGGAGCCGAACATTCCAACTCCGTAACATGCCTTAGCCCAGCTGGAACGGTCTCCGCTAGACGAGGCCGTTCCACATTTCATACGAGAAGACCATGGCGTCAATATTTCGACGGTTAAGCTCATGCACCACAGTCGCTGCACTGTGCGTTGTTCCGGCGTTTGCGCACGACATGTGGATAGAGCCGACGACCTTCTCCCCGGAGACGGGGGAGATCGTGGGCCTGAAGTTGCGTGTCGGGCAAGACCTCCTGGGCGATCCACTGCCCCGCGATCCCGCGCTCATTGATCAGTTCATCGTGGAGGATGCCGATGGCCGCAAGCCTGTGATTGGCCGGGACGGACGCGATCCAGCAGGCTTTTTACGCGTGGCCATGCCTGGTTTGCTCGTCGTGGGATATCACAGTAACCCGAGCTCGGTAGAATTGACAGCGGAAAAATTCAATCAATATCTGAGAGATGAAGGGCTGGATGCGGTCGCGGCACTGCGAGCGCGGCGCAACGAAACCGGCTCCAAAGCGCACGAGATTTTTTCGCGTTGCGCGAAGAGCCTCGTCCTTTCGGGATCGCCCAGCGGGCCGCAAAGCGATCGGGTCCTTGGTTTCACGCTCGAACTCGTAGCCGAACGGAACCCATACACAATCCGCGCGGGTGAAGAGCTTCCAGTTCGCTTGACGTACGAGAACCGTCCGCTCGTGGGCGCGCTTGTGGTGGCGATGAACCGTCTGAATCCTTCCGAGAAGCTGGCGGTTCGTAGCGACAAGGATGGCCGCGTACGGTTCCGGCTACACCCCGGCGGGATGTGGTTGGTTAAGGCCGTGCATATGATTCCGGCGCCCTCGGGAACCAATGCCGAATGGCAAAGCTTTTGGGCATCGCTCACGTTCGAGCCGGCCGGAAATGCGCAAAGGAATTAGCGGAATGCTCAGGATCCGAGTTCTCGCATCGGCGTGGGTTGCTGTGGCCGCCTTGGTTTACGCTGCAGCAATGCATGCCCATGAGATTGGCACGAGCCGTGTGGCTGTGCTGTTTCAGGATGGCCAAAGCTATCAGGTTGAAATCGTGACGGACGCGACCGCGCTGGCCGAGAAGCTGGAGGCTTCAGTCGGCGCGTCGCTTCCTGCTAACCCGAGCGCGCCTACTCTTCAGTCCTTGATCGCGAATTTTGACGAGCGGTTTCGCCAGAGAGTGAAGCTTTCGTTCGACGGGTTAGCAGTTCGCCCCGCGATCACGTACTCTGTCGAGCCCCCGATCGACGCCGCATCGGCCGCGGCTGCGACCATCCGGCTAACCGGCGAGATCCCACCGAATGCCCGCCAGTTCACTTGGACGTTCGGCTGGACGTTTGCGTCCTACGCGATGACAGTACGAAGAACCGCATCCGAGAACCCCACAACCCAATGGCTGGAAGGCGGTGACACTAGCGCGCCGTTCGCATTGACTTCGCCCGCGCCTCCGGTCGATCGCCTCCACACTGCGTGGCGCTATCTCGTGCTCGGCTTCACTCACATCCTGCCCTACGGTTTCGACCACGTGCTGTTTGTGCTGGGTATTTATTTGCTGAGCGGCCGCGCGCGCTCTGTCTTATGCCAGGTCAGCGCATTCACAGTGGCTCATTCGATCACGCTGGGGCTGAGCATGTACGGCATAGTCACCGTTTCGCCAAGGGTGGTCGAGCCTATGATCGCGATCTCGATTGCGTACGTCGCCATTGAGAATATCTTTCTTTCAGAGCTGAAGTCCTGGCGGATCGCCCTGGTCTTCGCCTTCGGGCTGCTGCACGGCTTGGGTTTCGCGGGAGCGCTCAAGGAACTCGGGCTGCCGCGCTCGGAATTTTTGACCGCGCTAGTGACCTTCAACGTGGGCGTAGAGGCTGGACAGCTCGCGGTGATCGGCACGTCTTTCCTGCTCGTCGGATGGCACTACGCAAATCGGGTTTGGTATCGCAGCCGGATCGTCGTCCCCGTGTCGGCGATGATCGCGTGTACAGCGGTTTATTGGACGGTCCAACGGTTGTCCTTTCCATGAGCCGGCTGCTGGTTTGGTTCGCTCTCGCAGGTTCGGTCGCCTGGGGCCAGTCTATCCGGATTGGAGGACATGTTCTGGATCCGCAGGGCCTGCGAGTCGCCGGCGCGTCGGTTCATCTACTGATTGGCGGCGATGACGTTGCGCAGACCAAATCGGAGGGACAGGGCGAGTTTCAGTTCGAAGGATTGATCAGGGGAGCCTACACGCTGCGGGCCGAGGCGCGCGAGTTCGTACCGATCGCGCAGTCTCTCAGTATTACCGGTGCTGAAGAATTCGATGTGCAGTTCCGCGAGCTTCGAATCGAGCGGCAGAGCGTCGTAATCACTGCGAAAACGCTCGAACCTACGGTGGATCTGCGCAATGCCGAAGTCTTCAACCGAACGCTGTTCACTCGCGACGATCAAGTGCTCCAGCAGTTGGACGCGGGTATCAACGCAGGACAGCACGAAGGCGGTGGGAAGTCTCTCGAAATCCGGCGCTTCGGATTCAATCTGGATCACGGCGGTGTAAATGGCGGCCTGAAGGTGCTTCTGGACGACGTGCAGCAGAACCAGGGCACGCAGGGCCACGGCCAGGGTTACTTGGGATCGCTTAAGGCGCTAAGCCCGGAATTAATTCAGGACGTCACCATCATCAACGGGCCATTCAGCCCGGAGTACGGCGATTTCAGCGGACTCGGCGTGGTCCACATCCGCCAGCGGGAGTTTCTGCCTGATCAGTTCACCGCGCGATTGCAAGGAGGAAACTTCGATACGGGGCGGGGATTTCTTGCCTGGAGTCCGATGGCGAACGCAGTGGATTCGTACATCGCGTATGACGGCTCGTACACCGATGGCCCGTTCGAAAATCCGGGCCGCTACAGGCGCGACAACCTGAATGCGAACTATACGCGGACGCTAGACGAGACGCAGAAGGTTGGCATGCGGATGATTTTCGGCCGGAATGATTTCTACTCGTCGGGACAGATTCCGCTGGACCTGGTGAGCGCCGGAGCGCTGAACCGTTTCGGCTACGTCGACCCGACCGATGGCGGACGGGTGAAACTGGGGACCTTGTCGGCCTACTACAGCAAGTCGTTCGCGAACGGGGACACGTTGAGGCTTGACGGATTCCTCGGACGGTCCTTATTCGACCTGTATTCCAACTTCACCTTCTATCTCAATGATCCGATCCACGGAGATGCATTCCAACAACATGATTCACGGCTCCAGGAAGGCAGCAACGCGCAGTGGATTCATCTGCAGCGGATCGGCGGGATCGCTGCGACATTTACGGCGGGAGCGAACTTTCACGACAATCAGATCAACGTCGGTTTGTATCCGCGCGAGGGGCGGAACCCAACCGGGGTAACCACCAGCGCTCATGCGCACGTGACCAATGAGGCTGGCTATGCGCAGGAGAGCTTGAGTCTGCTGCAAGGCCGCCTGCTGGTGAGCGGAGGGCTTCGCTATGACGAGTTCCGGTACGCCATCCAGGATAGAGTCGTACCGGAACAGAGCGGAACCGAAGCGGCGGGCCGGCGGCAAGGGAAAGGCAGCATCGCCTTCACACCTGTACGCAACGTACCGTTCACCTTGCACGTAAACTATGGCCGCGGCATTAACAGCATCGACGCGCGAGGCGTAGTGCAAAGGCCGGATCAGCCTCGCCTGGCGACGACGGATTTCTATCAAGCCGGAGTGTCGTCGAACATCGGCCGAATCTCTCTGAGCGCGGATGTGTTCTTGATCGATCATTCGAACGAACAGGTCTACATTCCCGATGACGGCAGCTTCGAGTTCAAAGGACCGACGCGCGCATACGGATACGAAGCCAAGGCATCCTTCGAACTAACCCGTCACCTTTCACTCAATGGCGGCATGACCAAGATTGGGAATGCTTTCTACAAAGGCGGGGACCACCGAGTCTATGTCGACAGCGCGCCTCATTTTGTGGCGAACGCCGCGCTCACACTCTCCGCATGGCATAGGTGGAGCGGATCGCTGAGCATGCGAGCGATCGACCATTATCGGCTCGACGGGAACGATCCGTCCATCGTAGCGACAGGACACACCGTGCTCGACCTCGGCATCGCCAGGCAACTCAACCACACGGTCGAACTCAACTTCAGCGCCGACAACCTCACCAACCGGGACTATTGGGAAACACAAAATTATTTCGAATCGCGCATCGCCCCCGACGCACCCGTCATCGCCCGGATACACGCCACGCCGGCCTACCCACTCACCGCGGTAGCAGGCGTTACCGTACGCTTTGGCGGAAGATAACGCCCTCGTAATTGGCATGGACCATACGAGATCCGAGACTCGCGACCAGCCGTGGGAGCGCAGGCGAGGGCTTCGCCAAGACGAGTTTAGGCTCGGTCCCTTATAGAGGCGTGCCTCAGCAGAGGGGCGTCGATTGAAGGTCGCCCTGCAACTTCCGGTCTGGTACTGCGCTCAGGTACTACAACTTTTGACAGGCTAGTCTGCACCAAAAGCGGTCCGTAGAATTTAGTTGTGCGAATGACTTCTGGACCCGTCCGTATTCGATCCGTCATGGCCGCCTTGCCTCTCCTTCTGTTAGTCGACTGTGGCCACAACGCAAGTCGTTACCTGGAAAAGGGTAATAAGCTATTTGACAAGGGCGATTTCCCTGAAGCGGCGCTTAACTATCAGAACGCGGTTCGCAAGGAACCGTCGAACGGCGAGGCGTACTATCGCCTGGGACTTTCTGAGCTGAAACAGAATAAAGCCGCCGAGGCCTTCCACCATCTGAATGAAGCCGTGCGGCTAATGCCTCAAAACCGCGCCGCCAAATCGGAGCTGGAGAAGCTGGCGCTGTCATCCTACTTGGGAGATCCCCAGCGACCCAAGGTGCTTTACGACACGCTTGTAAGATTGAGCGACCAGTGGCTGAAACAAGATCCTCAATCCCCCGAAGGATTACGTATCAAAGGCTACTTAGCCATGATCGACCGCAAGCCGGAGGAGGCGATTGATCTGCTTCGACGCGCGCATCAGTCGAATCCCAAGGAAGAGAAAATTGCACTGGGCCTGCTCGAAGCGTTGTTCCAGAGCCACAAAATCGAGGAAGCCGAGAAAGTAGGGCTGGAGTTCATCTCTACGCAGAAAGCGGCCGCGGACGTGTACGATGCGCTCTATCGCTTGTATATCGCAAACAACCGCCCGGCGGATGCGGAGAACATCCTGATTCGAAAAATCCAGGAGAATCCCGCGCAACCCAGCTTCATTCTGCAACTGGCCGCGCATTATGCGCGTGCCGGCAACAAGACGGAAATGGCCGCCGCGCTTCAAAGGTTTCTCAAAGATGCTGGGGCGGACGCGACAGCTCATCTTCAGGCTGGTGACTTTTATGGCGGCATCGGAGACTGGTCCAGCGCTGTCCAGCAATATAATTTGGGACTCGCGGCGAGCGGCAAGGACAAACAGTTGTATCAAAATAGAATCGCCCGGGCTCTGCTCTTGCAAAACAAGCGCGAAGAAGGGCTCAAGACGCTCAACGCGGCTATAGCGCAAAATCAGAATAACGAAGAGGCTAAGACGTTGCGTGCCGCTTTGCTGCTGGGGGCCGATGCGCAAGGAAAGCCCAACGCGGGCATTCAAGAGTTTCAAGGTTTGGTGGACAAGAATCCCGACGATCTTTCGCTGAAATTCGTTTTCGCCAAAGCAAAAATGGAAAGCGGCGATTTCACGGGAGCCCGAGCCATACTCCAGCAAATCGTGAAGACGGTTCCGAGCTTTCTCGACGCGCACGTCATGCTGGCCGACATCGCCTTTAAGCAGCGAAATATGGTCCAGGCTGTTCAGGAAGCTCAGGCGGCGCTGGAAATAGATCCTTCGAATCTCCGCGCGCAAATGCTCCGGGGGAGCGCTTTGCTTCGCCAAGGAAACCTCGACGAGGCCGGCTTTGTTCTCAACCGCCTTGCTGAACAGGCGCCCCAATCGGTCGATGTGCGGCTGGAACTTGCGTACGTGGCTCTGAATAAACGGAGGTACGCCGAAGCGGACGCGGCGTTTAAGAAAATCCTGGATGGGAGTCCGAAAGAATGGAGAGCAATCGCTGGTGTGGTGGACACGAATTTGGCCCAAAACCGTCCGGAGCGCGCGATCTCTATGCTGGAAGACGAGTTGCAGCGGTCGCATGGCGCAGCTCCGGTACGTTACATGATGGCGACCACCGCTCTGAGAGTAGGCCGGTATAACGTTGCTATCGAGAATCTCCGTCAGCTCTCGGATCAAACCGTCAACGCCATCGATCCGCAGCTTCAGTTAGCCGACGTATATCGGCTGAAAGGCGACCTTCACAACGCGATTACAACGCTGCAAAGGGCCGCTTTCCTCAAGCCAAAGGATCCTCGGCCGACCTCCTCGCTGCCTCTCGTTCTGGAAATGGCAAATCGGAAGGAAGAGGCGAAGGCCATGGCCAGGCGCGCCCTTCTAAAACAGCCGGATGCCGCCGATGCCATGAACAATCTTGCGTACCTGCTGGCTGAGACGGGAGATAGTCTGGATGAGGCTTTGAAGCTCGCGCGACAGGCGGTTACCAAAGAGCCGAATAATCCCGCTTTTCTGGATACACTTGGGTATGTGTATCTGAAACGCGACAAGAATGACGACGCTGTCGAAATCTTCAACAAACTGATTCGGACCTATCCCGACGATCCAACCTGCTCTTATCACCTCGGCATGGCCCTCTATCAGAAGGGCGATATCGCCAGGGCTAAAGCACAGTTGACCCACGCTCTGGATAGAAGACCGCCTACCGAGATCGAGAACTCAATTCACGATATCTTAGGCCATCTCAACTAACTGCACTTAGTAAGCTATCTCTTTAATCGCGCAGGGGATGTGTGCCTTGCCATGCCCCGACTTTTCCATAACAAGTCTGTGACTAATGTACTGGGATACTCTAAGGCGTCTGGCCCGGTACGCGGTGCCTCCTGAATAAACTATAGGTTCTACATGAGATGCCTACCATGTGGTCTATTCTAACTATGTCATAGCGAACTTATACGGATTCTAAGTTTTGTTGCGGTATATCCGCAAGGGAGAAAGGCTTTCATGAACTGGAGATTATATATCGCAGCGCTCGGCGGATTGGCTCTTGCCTCCACTGCACATGCGACCGTCGTTACACAGACGTGGCTTTTTGGCGGAACCCCTGGGCTGGTGAATAACGGAACGGCATATAGCCCAACCTCGGGAACGGGAACGATTACCGTTTATGCCGACCAATCCAACAGTAGCGGCCTGATTGGCACACCGTATAAGTATAACAATACTACTTACACCGAGTCTGGCTTGTTTCAAGTGAACGATAGCGTGAATAATCACGGCGTTGGTATCGCCCCCTATAACCCGACAGAAGGCACATCAGGCGCTTTTTCCGCTCAAGATGGATTGACGGATACAGTTCACGATGCGCCCACGGGAACAAACAATTTCATCATGCTGAATTTGGGTAGCAACATCGCCGCGGGTACAACGATCAGCTTTCTCCTACAGGCTGGAGTAACTGGAGACACATTCGATGTGTACACACAGTCAGGCGCCACGACGCCGACCAAACTAGGGGGAACCGGCGGAATGGTCAAAATGGACAGCACTCCCATCAAGGTCGATGAGACGGGCGGCATTCTGTCCAATGGCAGTTCGCAGCCAACCAAGGCGCAGTACTCGATCGTAAAGACCGCTGGCGTGGAATGGGTTGCCATATCCGCGGACTGCCACTATCTCCTCCTCAACTCGATTACGGGAACTCCGTCCGCCGTGCCCGAACCCCGCTTCTACGGCCTCCTGATGGCCGGAATGCTCGGCCTGGCTGCGGTGTACGCCCGGAAGCGCCAGGCCGCGGCGCAAACGCCTAACGCTCTTTAAGAAATCTCCTCCTTTGGTGTGGAAGCCAAGCCCGGCGCGCGGTCCTCATGGGCCGTGCGCCCTTTTTTATGGCGTCCGTGTTGGGTAGCCCCTCACCGCGGTAGTCTAAAGAGATGAAACATTGCGCTCTGCTGTTGTTCGCCGCGGCAACTTTTCCAGGATTCGGGCAATCGTTTCGACCAGACCCCGTTACAAACCCCTCCGCCAAGGCTAGCGTTCAGCCGAATTTGTCCGTGGCACCCGACGGAAGTGTAGTGCTGAGCTGGGTGGAGCCGGCGCCAAATGGCTCCTATGCTCTCCGCTATGCAGTGCGCCGAAGGACACAATGGTCGGAGGCGCATACCATCGCTTCGCGCCCTCATTTCTTCCGGCAGCCGGCCGAGTTACCCGAGGTGGTCGCCATAACTGACAAGTTGTGGATGGCTCACTGGGTGGAAATGCCTAACGAGTCCAGCGAAGCTGAAAATGTTTACGTTTCCTCCTCCTCCGATGGCGTGCATTGGACCACGCCCAGTATTGCGCACCAGGATCGTAGTCCAGTGCAACATGGGCTGGTGTCGATGGCGGCCAGTGGGCCCGATGAGATCTCCCTGATCTGGTTGGAGGCGCTGCACGGCGAGGACAGTCCGACGTATCTGATGCGAACCATCGTGAACGCATCTGGTAAAGAGGTACGGGAGGAGCGCCTGGATGGGGACGTATGCGCATGCTGCCCTACCACCATCGTTCGTACCGCAAAGGGATTGCTGATCGCTTATCGCGGACACACGCCGCAAGACATACGCGATATTTCTGTCGTTCGTTTTGAAAACGGCAAGTGGTCGCAACCGAAAACGCTAAATGCGGACAACTGGAAGTTGAATGCGTGCCCGACGAATGCCGCGGCTGTGGCCGCGAAGGGCGACCGCGTCGCCGTAGCCTGGTTCACAGGAGCGCAGGACTCGCCGCGCGTCCAGATTGCCTTCTCCTCGGACAGCGGTTCCACCTTCGGCAAACCGACGCTCGTTAGCACCGGGCGCGCGTTCGGCTACACCTCGGTCGCCCTGGATGACGACGGCAGCGCAATCGTTTCGTGGCTCGAACAGGGCGGCCAGGATGGAGCTCGGGTCATGGTCCGCCAAGTAACGCCTGCCGGGGCTGCCGGTCCCGTTGCACGCGTCGCGGAAGGCGGAAGGATGGCGCTGGGATATCCGCGTTTGGCACATTCTTCTTCCGGTACGTTCATCGCCTGGGGCGACCCCAAACAAGTGCAGACCGCACAGTTGAAGAAGTAAGCTAAGCAGGAATGCTGTCCCAGCAAACTATCGCGCAAGCAGCGCAACGCCTGGATCACGCCGAGAAGACTCGCACGCAGATTCGCCAGTTCTCGCTCGAGATGCCCGAGATTACTATCGAGGACGCTTACGCCATCCAGAAAGCCTGGGTCTCGCTCAAGTTGAGTGCCGGCAGAAGCATCCGTGGGCACAAAATCGGCCTGACATCGAAGGCCATGCAGTATTCTTCCAACATCAATGAACCGGATTACGGAGCCTTGCTCGACGACATGTTCTATAGCGACGGCTCAACGCTGCCCATCGGGCGTTTCATTGCACCCCGCCTGGAAGTGGAGTTGGCGTTTATTCTTGCCAAGCGGCTCTCAGGACCAGGCTGCACGATTTTCGATGTTTTGAATGCCACGGACTTCGTCACTCCCGCCATCGAAATCATCGACGCACGCATCCACCAGGTGGATCCGGAAACGAAGGTGACCCGCAAGGTGACGGACACGATCTCGGATAACGCCGCCGATGCCGCTCTGGTTATGGGGGGCCGGCCGTTCAAACCGCTCGATGTGGATATGCGCTGGATTTCGGCCCTCTGCTATCGAAACGGAGTTATCGAAGAATCGGGAGTAGCGGCGGCAGTGCTAAACCACCCGGCGAACGGAGTCGCCTGGTTAGCCAATAAGCTCGCGCCCTTTGGCGAGGAGTTGAAAGCCGGAGAAGTGATCCTGGCCGGCTCATTCACACGGCCGGTTTACGCCCGCGTCGGCGATACCTTTCACATCGATTACGGTGCCTATGGCTCGATATCGTGTCAGTTTGTTTGACGGGTGTCCAGGATCTTCTGAAAAATGGATCTTCTGAAAAATTCTTTCAAAGCTGCGCTTCAACGTCGGCAGCCGCAATTTGGCTTGTGGCTCGGGCTGGCTGATTCGTATAGCGCCGAGATCTGTGCCGGCGCTGGTTTCGATTGGCTGCTCATCGACGGCGAGCATGCCCCCAACGACGTAAGGACCATCCTCGCCCAACTGCAGGCGCTCGCAGCGTATTCAGTGCACCCCGTGGTGCGTCCTCCCGTGGGTGACGTACATCTCATCAAACAACTGCTCGATATCGGTGCTCAAAGCTTGCTGATTCCCATGGTGGAGAGCGGTGACGATGCGCGGCTCCTGGTTTCGGCTACGCGCTATCCTCCGGCGGGAGTCCGCGGCGTTGCCAGCGCCTTGGCTCGTGCCTCGCGGTGGAACCGGGTGCCGAATTATCTCGCAGCCGCCGACTCAGAGATATGCCTGGTGTTGCAGATCGAGACGCGCAAGGGACTCGCAGCCCTGGACGAGATCGCCGCGGTAGAGGGTGTCGACGGCGTCTTTATCGGGCCCGCGGATCTTTCTGCCGCGCTCGGGCATCGCGGCAACCCAGCTCATCCGGATGTGCAGGCTGCCATTGAAAACGCCATTGCGCGGATTTGCGCCGCTGGAAAAGCGCCCGGCATCCTGGCCGCCGACGAGACATTGGCGCGCCGTTATTTATCGTTGGGCTGCACATTTGTCGCCGTGGGATTAGACGTCTCGCTGCTGGCTCGCGCAACGCGGGATCTGGCGCGTAAATTCAAAACTTCGCCAGAAATGCCGGCGCCAGACACCGCAGCCGGCGCGCCCTACTAGGATCTTGGTGAAGAAGGCTTTCACGGGCACGAATGCCTGCGCTACGAATCCCGGTAGCCCGTTTTTCGGCTCCAATACTCCCATACGCGGCGTGTCTCTGAGCCGGCGGGGTCGAATCTTCTTCTCACCACTTCTCCAGCCGAAAGTGTTTTCACTTCGCCCAGCCGCAATGCGGCCATAAGGACACGCGCGTTTTTGGGCAAATATACGGATAATCTCACCGTTTCGAACAGCGTGGGCCCCACTGCGGTGAAGCCGTGCCCTCGCATCAGAACCACGTTCGCGCCGCCCAAAGCTTTCGCCATATCGCATCCGCGCTCTGGGTTTGTCACCAAAAGATCTGTGTCTCCAAACATGTCGCGAATGTCCCAGACCGGTGCTTCGAGCCCCATCGCACTGGCATTGTGAATCACCGGGCGCAAGGGCGTGGAGGAGATGCTGAAGGGCAAAACATCCTCGGCGTGGCTGTGAACCACTGCGTTTACCTCGGAGCGCAATTGGTAAATGGCTCCGTGAATGAAACGTTCTAAGTAGAGGTGGCGGGCTTCGCTCACCACGGGTTCACTATTCAAATGAAATTCTAGAATGTCGGAGCACTCCACCAACTCGGGGCTGCGCGAACACGCCAGCAGGTAGCGTCCGGGATCGATCGGGTTCCGTACGCTGACATGTCCATAGGCGTCGAGAACCTTCTCGTAGG
>Ga0207066_1069_pt1 | contig 26851 bp, 17 predicted proteins | sample Alteio_BWMinCont_24_FD_153490 | JGI IMG/M metagenome (GOLD analysis project Ga0207066, IMG submission 153490) | Enriched cells from forest soil in Barre Woods Harvard Forest LTER site, Petersham, Massachusetts, United States -... | ecosystem: Environmental > Terrestrial > Soil > Temperate forest >...
AAGGCCAGCTCAAGCGCATCACAGCTGGAATGCATGCTGACGTCTACGTGCTATCGAGGCCCGACCTGCGTTTTTCGGGCGTGGTTGACAGCGTAGGTTTCGGCGTCACACCGGACCCGGATGTTGTTGGCTCTTTACAGCCCGGTCTCCCGGACGTGCCGAGAACTCTGAACTGGGTCCATTTGGCTTCTAGATACCCCGTTCGTGTGCGCGTGTCCAACCCGCCTTCTGATTTGTTTCGAATTGGCGAGTCAGCCATCGTCACAATTCGCGGAGACTGAAAATGGTCACTGTTGCTCAAAGCCTACACGAGTCGCCCCGCCCAGTGCCTTGGATCCTCCAATTCCTCAAGGAGGAACTGGCTTCGTATCCGGGGCGAGCAGGAACAGTAACACGGATGGTGCTGGCTGCGACTCTGGTCATGATTATTTGCATGACCTTTCGTATTCCCTATGCGTTCGAGGGCGCGATTTACACATTCATCGTTTCGCGAGAGAGCCCCCGGGCCACGCTGCAATCAGCTGGAGCATCATTCCTTTTTATCGGAATTGGCGCAGCCTATGTCTTGATTTCCGCGGAGTTTGTTATCAGCGTTCCGATCCTGCATTTTCTCTGGGTCATTGGTTCGTTCTTTCTGACTTTTTATGCACTCGGCGCGATGACCAATTACAGCGCAGCATCTACATTCGCCATTATGATTGCCGTCGCCGTTCCAATATGGGATCGCCACGTGTCAGCAGAAACTAACGTGGAAGATACGCTTTGGCTAACGTTGGCGGTATCGGTAGGAGCGATGGTGGCGGCGGCAGTAGAGCTCACCTTTGTCCGTGGAAATCCGGGCGACGATATTGTGCTGCCCATCGCCGAACGATTGTCTGCTGTAGAAGGTTTATTGACATGTTACGCGGAGGACTGTCCTCCAGATGACGCAAGTAAAAACAAAGTCACCAGGTTCGGCATGCTTGGAACGTCCAGCTTGCGGAGGCTCCTCCGTCGCTCTGAGTATTCGGCTCAATACAAGATGCAAATGAGTGGTGTTGTTGCACTGGTTGGAAGGCTCGTCGACATTACCGCGGCCTTGAGCGAACTTAGCTTTGAGCCCACCGACAGTGATACGAAACTTTTGCGTGCTTTGGGATCGACCATAGCAATCATTCGCACCGATCTAATGAACCGACGATTTTTAAGCCCCATTCACTTTGATTCTGACCACGCCTTCTCCCATGTTCCGTTATTGACCGAAATACAAAGTATCGTTTCCCTGCTTCCCCAAGTGCTCACGGAGTCTGAGTCAATGAAAGTGCAACTGTCGCTTTCACGCGACATGCCGCAATCGAAACTTATGCATCAGGACGCGTTCGTCAATCCCGAGCATCTTAAGTTCGCACTGAGAGGGTGTTTGGCCGCTAGTGGCTGTTACATCATTTACAACGCCATTGCCTGGCCGGCCATCGGCGCGCCCGCGATGGCCACATGCCTGCTGACGGCTGTTTCCACGGTCGGAGCGTCTCGACAAAGGCAGATCGTCCGCTTCGCTGCGTTCGTGGTCGGCGGATTTCTTATCGGGATAGGCTCGGAGATGTTCATTCTGCCGCACCTCGATTCGATTGCTGGATTCACTATTTTCTTCATATTTGTCATAGCGCTCGCCTCTTGGTTCATGACATCAAGTCCGCGATTGTCATATTTCGGATTTCAGATCGTTGTGGTCTTCTGCCTCATCAACCTGCAGGAGTTCACGAGGCAGACATCGCTTGCTGCGGCAAGGGACCGAGTCGCTGGGGTTGGCCTCGGACTATGCATGATGTGGCTTGCATTTGATCAGCTTTGGAGTACACCCGTGGCTGCGGAGATGACGGGGACATTCATTTCAACCCTGCGATTCTTGGCCCAATTCGCACGAGAGCCGCTTTCGAAAGATCTGAGAGTTGCCGCCGAACGAACCGTTTCACTGCGCGAGACGATTAACAGCACATTTGACGAAGTCAGAGCGCTCGCCGATGCAGTGCTATTAGAAACTGGCCCTTCGCGTCGGCAGGACCTTGCTTTGCGCAGTCAAATCCTGCGCTGGCAGCCGCGGTTGCGGGTGCTTTTCATAACACGAGTTGCTTTGTGGAGATACCGGATCCGGATCCCCGGTTTTGAACTGCCCGCGCCGGTGGCAGCCGCGCAACAAGAATTCGACGAACATCTCGCTGACGTGCTGGATGGTATGGCCGATCGGATGTCGGGGAAAACCTCGGATAGACGCAACGGTTTCAGAAGCTCGGTCGCGGGTCTAGAAAAGACAATTCGTACCTACGATTCGGGAAACTCGCAAAGGGCGCTTCCGGCACAGCTTGGCGGATTTCTCTCGTTGTCCCGGAAAATCGCAAGTCTGACGATTTCGCTCGATAACGAGATGTCAGTACACGGACAGACTTTGTAGTCTGAAATGGTCGGGCCAAGAATATTGCGGAGAGGCCTGTCGGGATGCGAGCAGAGAAGAAATCGAGGTGGCGCGCGGATGTGGCCACGCCGCTTGCCCCCCACCCGTTGTCGGAGGGAGTTTTCCCTTTACGCTTGCAATCGCCTTTGTACCCGACGAAACGAAGACCCGGCCTCTGTCGCGACAAGACAGAGGCCTCTACTCAGCCGGCTTTCTCTTGCCACCACCGGCCCACATTTGGCCCACAGCGGTTCCTCAAACGCAGCAAAAGCCGACGTTTCCGACGGCCCGACAGTAAGTAGGCATTCAAGCCAAGAGCGCCTGAAACTAAGCGATCAAGGAGTTCGTCGGCTCATTGAGTCTTTCGAGTGGATCTTTGCTCGACCGAAGCCAGCCTTTTCAGAGCTTAAATAACAAGTCTTTTTTAAGGACTTACAAGCGCGGGACTGCCAAGTCTTGAAAGTTATCGCAACTTCAAGCGATTGCGGACTAGAGTTGCGGACTGAAAAAATGCCATCATGAAGCGCCGGTTTGCTCGCCCGATTGCGCTTTGCGGTTCGCCGCTTTCTTCTTCGCGGCGAGATCCTTGAGTCGCTTGCGTTGTGTTGCTGAAGAACCCCACACTTACATGCGTGGTGAGTACATTGACGTAGCCGAAGGGGGCATCTCCCAAACATGCAACCGGACAACCATTGTGCAAAAATCTCCCGGACTTCGTCCCCGCATTTTCGCATCACCTCAAACCAACGACGTGCGATGGTTCCCAATCCGCCTACATGCTGTTTAATCCACGCATCGATGGCTGGATCCCGTACGACGGCGCCGTTGAATCGCAGCAATTCCGTTCTCATCGTCACTCCACTTTCCGTTCTCGACATCTTTGGTTACGGAGCACCTCTACCTTTGCCTCCTGAATCGCTCGTCTGGAACAGCCTTTCCCTCCTGGGAGTATCGGCCCGGACTATCCCCGCAGTCTTTTATAACCCGGATCGCCGGATCGGTGGACCGGAAATTATCCATAAACGGGCTTGGGGAACATCAATGGCGATCTCCCAGAAGCTGACTTCTGGCCCGAATGCTTCCGAGTTACTCGTCATCCGGGACATCTGGCTCAGTCCCGGATTCTGAGCCTCAGACGATTCCCCTTTACTGTTGGGCTATAATTCAAGCGACCTATGGCTCTCAGTGCAGGGATCAAGCTCGGTCCTTACGAAATACAGTCACTCATCGGTGCAGGCGGCATGGGCGAAGTGTATCGCGCACATGACGCTCGCCTTGATCGCACAGTAGCAATCAAAGTTTTGCCGATTTCCTTTTCGGCGGACCGTGACCGGCTCCAACGCTTCGCGCAAGAAGCGCGCTCCGCCGCAGCGCTCAATCATCCCAACATCCTTTCGATTTTCGATATCGGCGATAACCGCGGCGCGCCCTATGTCGTTTCTGAATTGCTGGAGGGAGAGACTCTCCGAGACTGCCTGAAACGTGGCCCGGTATCGCTCAGAAAGGCCATTGATTACGCGTTCCAGGTCGCGCGCGGATTGGCAGCCGCGCACGAAAAGGGTATCGTCCACCGCGACCTGAAACCTGAAAATCTGTTCATCACCGATGACGGCCGCGTAAAAATCCTGGATTTCGGTTTAGCAAAGCTGACGCGCCCCGACTTAGCGCGCGAAAGTGGCGATGCTCCCACCATCCAGGTCGCCACCGAACCCGGCGTGGTCATGGGAACGGTCGGCTATATGTCTCCAGAGCAAGTCCGAGGGAAAGACGCAGACGCCCGCTCTGACATTTTTTCCTTCGGAGCCATCCTGTACGAAATGATCTCTGGGAAACGTGCATTTCATGGTGAAACCGCAGCCGACACCATGAGCGCGATCCTTAAAGAGGAGCCGCCGGAACTCGTCGATCCCCATCTCAATGTTCCGCCAGCACTGGAACGCATTGTGCGCCACTGCCTGGAGAAGAATCCGGGGCAACGGTTCCATTCCATCAGCGATGTCGCTTTTGGTCTGGAAGTCCTCACTGGGATTTCGTCCACGATCACATCAGGCGCACAGCGAGTTGCATCCGCACCTATCCGACGAGGATGGCTGCTACCGGTAGGCGCTGCAATTGCGCTTTGCGTTGTATTGGCGGCCGTCTACCTTGCCGGTCAACATTCTGCTGCCGCGTCGATTCCCCACTTTCATCGTCTGACTTTCCGGCGTGGCACCATCCTGTCCGCCCGGTTTTCGCCAGATGGCCAGACCATCATCTATGGGGCAGCGCTCGAAGGCCGACCGACGGAATTATTCACTACTCGCTTCGACAGCACCGATTCCCGCTCTCTAGGCCTGGAGAGAACGCAACTGCTGAGCGTGTCAGCCAATGGCGAACTCGCCGTGAGCATGGATCAGCACCAACTATCACCCTTTGCGGCTGCGGGGACCATGGGACGAGTGCCTCTCGCGGGCGGCGCGCCGCGCGAGGTTGCGGAGGAAGTCACTTGGGCAGATTGGACACCCGACGGTTCTGATGTCGCGGTGGCCAGGGCGACCGGCCGCAGCATCGACCTTGAGTTCCCCGTTGGAAAAGTTATTTACAAGCCTCGGGGCTGGGTAAGCCATGTGCGTTTCTCTCCCCGTGGCGACTTGATTGCCGTCGAAGACCATGTGCCAACGGGCGATGATGGTCGAGTCGTAATTCTCGACCGGAATGGCAACATCAAGGTCTCCTCGAGCTTCTTTATCACCGTTCAAGGCCTGGCTTGGTCGCCGGACGAGAAGGAGGTTTGGTTCACTGCTTCAAAAGAAGGAAGCTCGCGAGCTCTCTACGCGATGAATCTCCACGGAAAGGAACGCCTGGTGCTGCGTGTTCCCGGCGTTCTCACGTTGCAGGATCTTACGCGTACCGGTCGAGCTCTCTTAACTATCGAAAGCGATAATTTCGGAATTCTTGGCTTCCATGACGGCGACAAAAATGAACGAGACCTCTCCTGGTTTGACTGGAGCTTGATCGGAGACGTCTCCGCTGACGGCAAGAACCTCGTCTTTTTCGAAAGTGGAGAAGGTGTAGGCAGCAATTATTCCGTGTTCATGCGCGGAATGGACGGAAGCCCGGCCGTGCGTTTGGGCAGCGGTGCATTTCCCTCTCTTTCCCCGGACGGCAAGTGGGTGGCTGCCCTTAATCTTGCTTCTCCCGCGCAGATTGAGCTGCTGCCCACCGGTGCGGGCCAGTCGCGGGTCGTCACGAACGATTCTCTGGAGCACACACGGGCGCGCTGGCTTCCATCCGGACACGGTCTTCTGTTCAACGCTTACGACGCCAACCACCCGCCCCGCACCTACTGGCTCGATTTGGAGAGCGGCAAAACGCGAGCCATAACCCCTGAAGGCACTGGTGGACTCGTAGTATCATCCGACAGCAAGTTCGTTCTGACCAGAGACTCGGAGAGGAAGCGCTGGTTATATCCTCTCGAAGGCGGCGATCGCCAGCCGTTCACTGCCACGCTCGCTTCAGGTGACGAAGTTATGCAATGGGAGAAAGATGGCAATAGCCTTCTCGTGTTGAGAGCGGGAGTTCCAGCCAAGGTCTTTCGCGTATATCTGGGATCCTCGAAAGTCGAAGATGTAAAGACTTTTTCGCCCTCCGATCCAGCGGGCGTTGTTACTGTGGGAGGCGTTCGCTTCAGTTCCGATCACAAATCCTATGCGTACGATTATTTTCGAATCCTCTCTGACTTGTACGTCGTAGATGGGCTGAAATAGACAGAATGTTACGCGGCTGAGATCCAATTAACGCTCCCGGCCTGTCGTCGCTCCTTTCGTCTGAGGCGGTTCTGCTGGAGAGACCTCACCAATGAGCAGACACGATCATTGTTGACGGTTAGTCGGCAAATCGGAAGTTATCCCAGAAACGGGATTGGGGCACATCAATGGCGATCTCCCAGAAGCCGACTTCGGGACAACGTCACCGGAGTCCGCGTTCGACGTAACTTCCGGTAGTGCGTCATCCAATCGCGAACAGCGCAAACGCCAATCGAAATGTGCAAAACGAGTACGTAACGCTATTTGAGCTTCGCGAATTCCACCTTCGCTTGTTTCAGAAGGGGAACACCCGGATCGGCGTTCTTCCACAGGCTTAGGAAATCGCTGTAAGCGGCGCGGGCTTTAGGAATGTCACCTTGCAAGGTGTAGGAGCGAGCGAGGCCGAGACGCGCGAGCGCGCCGATCGGCTGGTTCCCAACCACGCTGTAATGGTCCAGAATTTTTTGAAACTCGACCTGTGCGGCTGCGCCCTGCTTCGCCGCCAGGTATGCTTGGCCTCGTAAGTAAACCGGGTGCAAGGCAAAGGTGAAGGAATAGTTCGTCTGTCCCAACTCGTAAGGCTCAGCTTCTGCTAACGCTTCGACCGCTCGTGATGCCTCACCACTATGCAGCGCGGTCGCGGCCCGAATCATTGGCAGGTCGTCATATTGCACTATCGTATCCGCGGGAAAGTTTTTGCGGAGATCATCGGATAGCCGTGCCGCCTGCGCGGAATCGCCTGCCAGCGCCAACGCAATCGCCGAGTACGCATTACCCTGCCTGCTGTCGGATCGCAAGATGGAGGTTTTGGCGTCCTGTTTCGCCGCATCCATATTGCCTACCAGCGCCTCCCGCACTGCGGAGTGCCCCAGATATTCCGCCGCGGTTTCGTTTTCGTTCGTTCTTTCAGCAGAATCGGCGGCGCGGCGTGTCAGTTCGCGGCTCTTGGCGAACTCCCCGTTATATGCGGCCGTTTCAGATTCCAGGAAGAGAATTTGATCATCGACTCCCGGTTTTCCCGTCGCATCGGCGACTTGCCGTTCCATGCCGGCGGCATCGTGTTGAAGAAAATCGACGTTGTAAAGAAGCAGAGGAAACCAAGGTGAATCGACGTTGTGGGCGCGCGAGTCTTGTGCTGTGGCCTGGGCCTGATCAAGTTGGTTGATCCACTGATAACTGTAGGCGAGATTTACGGAGTTATTGCCGCTGTTCGAGTTGATCTTCCAAGCCTGCAGCCCCGCGGCATGGGCCTTCTCATAATTTCCGGTCAAGGCATAAATGGTCCACAAATTGGTCGGCGGCTCATCGTCACGGGGATAGCTTTGCGCCCATGCCTGATACGAGGTGCGGGCAGCCTCAAGATTTCCCGTGACGACCATCTCGTAGAATGAGGAGATGGCAAGCCGTTCGCTCTCGCTGGCCCGCCCCCGCAATTCGTAAGCCTTACGAGTGTTTTCGGCACAGCGGGCGAGTTCACTCAAGGGCTGATAAGCCTGGCCAAGCCGCAAATAAGCCATCGCGAAATTTGGATCCAGTGAAATGGCCCTTTGATAAAGAGGGATAGCCGCCGCGTAGTCGTTGGTTACGTTGGTGGTCCGATTGCCGAGGGTATAGGCCTGCAGCGCCTCGAGTGACGAAGTGGTCGCGCTGTCTGGCGGGACATCATATTTCTGCACCGAGGCTAGCGATTCTCCCAATCTTGCCCGCAGTTTCGTTGATGCGGTCCCAAGAGCGTCGAGGACCTGTTCCTTGCCGTTCGCCGTCACTTGTTCTTCGGAGAGCAGGTCGCCGGTGCGGCAGTTCACAGCCTTCAGACCCAGAACATACTGGCTGCCTAAACTCGAGATAGATCCCTCAATAGTTGCCGCGCTGGCCGTGCGCTGGCAAACGTCGCGCGCCAGTTCTGGCGTCAGCCGCGCCTGTTTCGACTGGTTCATCAGTGTCAGTGTTTGTGCAATGCGCTCGTCCGAAACCAGGCTGAGAAACGGTGACTGCTCCAGTTGCGCCGCGAGCCCTTGCCGTAAAGTGCCATCGAAAACGGCATCGCCCGTGCCATTGGCGAAATCGGCGAGCACGACGGTGTCTTTGTCGGTGAGAGCTTTTGGACGGTGCGAGCGGTAATACAGGCCGCCTCCAATTAGCGCAACAGCGATCGCGGCGACTGCGAAATAGGCTATCCTCGCCAGTTTTAACGCTGGTCCTGAACGGGCGAGACCGCCCTCCCCCGCATAGTCCGAATCGGCTGCAAGCCGCCCCGTCTCGGTATCCCGTTTTAGCCGTTGCAAGTCGGCGCGCATCTCGGCTGCACTCTGATACCGCAGGTTGCGATCTTTCTCTAGCGCCTTTCGGATAACGGAACGCAGAGCCGCAGAAATATGTTGGCTTATTTCAGATGAAGGCTCCTGGTGCAGAATCGCTCCGCAAATCTCTCCTGAACTTGATCCTTCAAAAGGCATCCTACCGCTGGCCATTTCATACAGAACCGCGCCGAACGAGAACAGATCGGTGCGCGCGTCCAGTTCCTGGGCCCTGATCTGCTCCGGCGACATATAGGCCACCGTACCCAGCATGGTCCCGGGGTTGGTGAGGTGCCGCGCTTCAGAGGCGAGGGTCTCGGCATCGTGACCGCTCGCTCCGTTTTGGATGACTTTCGCCAAGCCGAAGTCGAGAATCTTTGCGTGTCCGCGCTTGGTGACAAAAATATTGGCAGGCTTGATATCCCGGTGGATGATCCCTTCGCTATTGGCCGCATCCAAGGCGTCAGCGATCTCGATGGCCAAAGAGAGAATCACGTGCGCGTCCAGCGGACGGTTGCCGATGCGATGCTTGAGCGTCACACCGTCGAGATACTCCATCACGATGAACGCTTTGCCTTCCTGTTCATCAATCTCATGGATGGTGCAGATGTTTGGGTGATTGAGCGCGGATGCGGCTTTGGCTTCCAGTTGAAAGCGGGCTAGTGCCTGCGGGTCCTTGGCTACATCGTCGGGTAGGAATTTGAGCGCGACAAACCGACCGAGCTTAATGTCGTGGGCCTTGAAAACGACACCCATGCCGCCGTCACCGAGTTTCTCGACAATGCGATAGTGAGAGACGGTTTGGTCGATCATGGTGCCGAAAGGAATACCGGAATGGCAGTAATGCTACGGGGGAGCCGTAGGCTAGTCAATTGAGATTAATGGGATAGCAGTCGAACGATGGGATTATTGGAAAGTGGTTGGCAAACCGGAAGTTGGCCAGAAACGGGCTTCGCGGAACTCTGGGCTGCAGCGAGATTCGAGTGCAGCGCGTTTCCCCCGAGCCGACTTCTGGCCCAGAGTAATTTCCGCTTTGCCGTTGACCAGACGCTATTGCCAAGGTCCAGAACAACCACAGCTCCAGTTTGGCAGCCTAGTATCCGCTCCCGATCAATGGCATAATCTCGTTGCATGCTTCGTCTCACATCTCTCTCCGTTTTCGTTTTTGCGGTCTCCCTGTTGTCGACAACCGACGCCATCGCCCTGCAAACGCTGCGTTACACGATCATGAGCAACGGCAAGACGGCAGGAAGTGAGGTTGACACCTACAGTGCAGATGGCCACATCGATTCCACATTCGAGTTCAACGATCGCGGCCGGGGACCCAAGATCGAGGCGTACTACACAGTTGCCTCGGATGGGTCGCCTCTGCGCACGGACATAACCGGTAATGACTACCTGAAGGCTCCGGTTGACGAACACTTCTCCATCGAAGCCGGCGTTGGCCATTGGAAGAGCACCTCCGAGAAGGGAGAGGCTCCCGCACCCGGGTTTTACGTAAGCAACAATGGACCTGCAGCCGAGTCGGCTCTGCTGGTTGGCGCACTGCTAAAAGCGAAGGATGCTCGCGTCAAACTGTTCCCCGCGGGCGAGGCCAGACTAGAACGAATGACGGAAGTGACCGTCGAGAGCCACGGGCAAAAACTGCACCTGACCGAGTTTGCGATCACCGGACTCTCCTTCGAACCGCAAACCATGTGGCTCGATGATGATCAGCATTTTTTCGGGTTTCCGGGCAAGTGGTTCGCATTCCTCAGAGAAGGCTGGGAGGATACGAACGATCAACTCTATGCTCTCGACCGCGCAGCTCGGGACGAACGCTACGCTCGCCTGGCCCATGAATTGGCACGGCATCCAGATCATCCAGTGGCCGTGGAGCATGTGCGCCTGTTTGATTCCGAGCAGGCCACTGTTCGGGAAGACCAGACGGTTGTCATCCAGGGTGAACGCGTCACGATGGTCGGTCCATCTGCGGCTGTCAATGTTCCAAAGGATGCCGAGATCGTCGACGGAGCCGGCAAAACGCTCGTGCCAGGGCTGTTCGACATGCATGCTCATGCTCAGGCTGGAGACGGAATTATGAACATCGCCAGCGGCGTCACTACCGTTCGCGACATGGGCAACGACATAGACGAACTGAAGCACCTGCAAGACCGGTGGGAAAACGGTACCGCGATCGGCTCTAGAGTCTGGAAGGCTGGCTTCATTGACGGTCACGGTCCATTTCAGGCGCCAACAGGTCTATACGCCGATACCGCCGACGAGGCACAGGCTGCCGTCATTCGCTACGCCGACCTGGGTTACATCCAGATCAAGCTTTATAGCTCGCTTAATCCCGAGTTCGTACCTGGAATCGTGAAGACTGCTCACGCCCGCGGACTTCGCGTTAGCGGACACATTCCGAACGGCATGATCGCAAGTCAGTTTGTGGAAGATGGAGCCGACGAGATACAACACATTAATTTCATTTTCCTCAACTTCCTCGCCGATAAGGTAAAGGATACTCGCACACCGGAACGCTTTACCGCTGTGGGTGCCAATGCAGCGAAGCTCGATCTGCAGTCGAAAGAGGTTAACGATTTCATCGCACTACTCCTCCAGCATCACACCACCGTGGATGTGACCCTGGCTACTTTTGAAGGCATGTTCATGGGGCGTCCGGGAAAAATTTCTCCGGATTTCGCCCCCGTGCTGAATCGACTGCCGGCACAGGTTCAACGCGCAGCCTATAGCGGGGGCCTCCCGGTGACAGAAGAAAACGACCAACTCTACAAAGACTCTTATCAAGCAATGTTGCGGATGACCAAGCGCATGTACGATGCGGGCGTTCCGATTCTCGCGGGGACGGACGCGACCGCCGGAATCATGTTGCATCGTGAACTGGAGTTGGAGGTGGAAGCGGGGATCCCGGTGGCTAAAGCATTGCAGATTGCTACGTTCAATGCCGCCCGGCTTCTGAAGCAGGATAAAGATCTGGGCTCGATTGCGCCGGGAAAGCGCGCTGACCTCGTTCTGGTAGACGGGAATCCTAGTGAACACATCAGTGACATTCGCCGCTGCCGGCTGGTGATGAAGAACGGAGTGCTCTACAAGAGCGCCGATCTTTATAGCGCAGTTGGCATCAAGCCAGCTGAATAGCTGGATCTCCCCCCACCAATCTCAGACATGAGAGACCGGATTCCGCTGTTCTTCCCGTGTGCCGGATCGCACTATTGTAAATGTGTCGTCGCCTAACCAGAAACGGGCTTCGCGGAGATCGGAACACCGCAGACGGTCGACAGCATCACGCTTCCTCCAAGCCGACTTCTGGCTAACGTCCGTTTTGAATCGGTCGTCGGCCCTAACTTCTGATTTGCTCGTCGCCTGGGGTGCAATTCCACGAAGTATCGGTACAGAAGGTGTGGTGGGGTCACTTCGACGACGCACCGACTTTTCGGCAAGGTGAGTTCCCTGATTTTGCGTTTCGATCGCAAGCGATGTCAAAACTGGTCTTCCCTAAAACCAAACTGCAAAGCTCCTCCAACCGCTCACTTCCACCTCTAAACAGTGGCAGTTTCGTCCCTTTCCGGCTTAGAGTAGTGTCTGACGCAGCCCGGAGTCGGCGCTATGAAATCGGCCTGCGATAGGACATACCTCGACCTCTCGAATCTAATGGGGCCGGGAAGGACAATTCATGAAGAGAGCATTACAGTTTCCCGCAAAAGTCTTATCGCGGGATGCACGGTCGGAACACGAGTTGGGGCTATTTTCGACTGAGTCTGTCCTCAACCTGCAAAAATTGATTTTTGCGGGCTCTCCTCTGTCCGAGGTTCTAGCGAACATTGCTCAGTTGCTTGAATCGCAAGCCGAAGGCATGTCTTGCACGATTTGGCTTCCCGACGAAGACGGAAAGGAACTCTATTGTGCCGCTGCGCCCAGCCTTCCTGGATTCATCGCTCACGTAGGAGCCATGGCCGTTGGTCCGAAAGGCGGATCTTGCGGCACAGCCATTTATCGGAAGGAACCGGTATATGTAACCGACATTCTGACCGATCCCGTCTGGGAGCACTATCGCAACCGCATGTTGCCTTATGGAATTCGTTCCGTTTGGTCACGCCCGTTGTTCACGAATGAAGGCAAAGCTCTCGGCACATTTTCTATCAACTATCGTGAACCACGCAAGCCCAGTGCGAACGAACTCCAGTTGATCGAGAATGCCAGCCCCATCACTGGGATCGCGATTGAGCGCCACATGAACGAACAAGCACTGCAGCGCGAACGCGATCGGCGGCGATTGCTTCTGGAAATCACAAGCAGCGTCACGTCGAGGTTGGATCTCCGGCAAATGGTTGAGGCACTGTCGACGAATCTATTCAGGGTAATGCAGTGTGACGTGTCCGCTTTGCTGGTACCCGACTCCGAGAGCGGCGCGTTGCGCGTCACTCTCTTGCACAATCCCGACATGAGAGGCCCCTTCCGCGAGGGATCGTTGGTGCCGATGAATAGTTCGATTTCGGGTCAGGTATTGCGGAAAGGCAAGAGCATCCGGATCGATAGCTTCGAACAAGTTCGCGACGATCCTGAAATCTTTGGGAATCCTGACGGCCGGCTTCTTTATGAGCGCGTGATCGAGGAAGGCCTCAGGACGGGGTGCTATCTTCCGCTCATCGGCCGTGATCACGTGGTTGGCGTTTTGATGCTCTGTAGGCGTTCGGACAATCATTTTGCGAAAGACGACGTCATCTTGCTCGAACAGGTGGCCTGTCAGGTAGCGATCGCCGTTGAGAACACATTGGAGTACGAACAGGCGACAAAGGATCGAGACAAGGAGACGAAACAAAGACGCTATCTGGAAGAGGAAATTCGCGCCGAGTTAGGAGAAATCGTAGGAGAGAGCGCAGCATTGAAGACCGCGCTGAGCATGGTATCGGTCGTTGCCCCAACGGATTCGAGCGTGCTGATCCTAGGAGAGACGGGCACCGGCAAAGAACTGGTTGCGCGTGCGATACATAAGCTGAGCAGTCGCAGCGAAAAGGCGTTCGTGAAACTGAACTGTGCCGCAATCCCTCTTGGACTTCTTGAGAGCGAGCTTTTCGGGCACGAAAAGGGAGCATTTACCGGCGCCATCGCCCAAAAAACCGGGCGACTCAGGCATCTGCGCAAAGTGGCAACCAACAAAATCAAACTGACCAGAACCAGGCCAGCTCGAAATCCGGCGAAATGTCGGGGAACGTCAGCTCGAACGGCAAGACTTTCACCAACGACAAGGACAGCAAAGACTATAAAGTCGATAACCCCGATGCGCTCAAAGGTCACGAAGGGCAACACGTGGCGATCATCGTACACGTAGACCCGGATACCGGTGTAATCCACATCATGCATGTGGAAGTACCGCAGCAGCCTTTATGTTGCCCCCCGCTGAGTGGGTCAGTTTCATCAGGCAGTGAGCTGGCCCATGTTGGCGGCCCGTCCCCACGCCAACGTCAGTTATTGTGACTTTTTGCGCCGCAGTGTCTTTAATCTGTTGATGGTGGCACTCATAACCCAACGAGCGCACTGCAAACTGCCAATCGCACACAAGGATTTGACCGTGATATGACCCGTATCCTGCACAAAAATGGCTGTGACGTCTCGATTCGTCCCGCCGAACTAACCCGGTACCGAGACCCGCGCCTCATATTATCGATCCCTACGCTTCAAGAAGCCCGAATGTTTGCGTGGACGGCTCTTTAACCTCCTACCACTAATACCGTTTCACACGTCTTTTAGGGTTGATTGCAGGGTACGGCGGGCGACGGCGGAGACTCTAGGGTAAGAAACAAAATCGCTTGAAACCCGCATAAACACAGGCTATACTGGGGTAAGTGGTAGTAGGTTCTGGTACTTGCTGGAAATGGCGTAAGCGAATCCCCCTTCGCCGGGAAGATTTTGTCTGGATCTCATCTAACTCCGAGTTGACCAACTCCGATGATCTCTGATCATTTCTCTGAGGGCCTTCGACCGGCTGCTTTCTGGTCGATCACCATCGTTTTTCGGGCGGGAGTGGTAAACATCCGCGTCTTTGGTCTTAGTCCCGGAACCTGCTTGGAAAACCGGTTCGCGCGCGTACTGGAATTTGCAAGACGAACGCCAATGAGAAGTCATCAATCCTTCAAGCGGTTACAGCAAATCATCTGGCCGGACGGTTCGTTCGTCTTGGCGCGCATGTCTTGCAATGCAAACATGCATACTAGTCGGTATGATCGGTGCAACCGTCAGATAAACCCCCGCACGCACACTACAAAAACTCATAGCGCGATCAAGGCACCCCTACTGATACCCATATAAATCGACGCGTGACGCACCGTTGTCTCTTCGGGGAAATCCGCCGCCACGTTGCCTCTTTTTGTTAACGTTGTGCCCGAATTCAACAGGCTCCCGTCATTTTGCGTCGCATGTGGACATCGGCGTGCACGATTTCGCCCTGAACCAAGAGGCTGCGGCCTCTGTTGTTAGACCGCGCTGAGAGAACGCGGCGTGCATCGCCACTCATCTCGGCACGGAGACTTTGCTCGGACGAAAAGGAGAAGACATGAGCGCAGTAAGACGATTGCGGAATTACTGGATACTGTGGGTTACGACGATGGTTCTGGCATCTTTCAGCAATGCAGTTGCGCAAGCGGGCTACAGAGTTACCGACTTGGGCACTGAGGGGAGTGACGATCTGGGTTGTGCCATGTCCCTCAATAATCAGGGTTGGACGGAGATCATGGCTCAGAACGTGCAACCAGGAGAGGTGGATAATATATTCGGGAAACTTCTAAGCGGACGCGCGCTGATAGACGTCGACGGATTCAAGCTTGACCTCGGCACGCTCGGAGGAACGAACACTTCGATGAACTGGGGCGAGATCAATGACGCCGGACAGGTGGTAGGTTTTTCCGAAACCAGCGTCCCAGACCCGAACGGCGAAGACGTTTGCGGCTTCGGCACACACCTTGAGTGTCGCCCGTTTCTTTGGCAATTCTTTCAAATGAACGCTCTCCCAACGCTCGGGGGAAATAACGGGCAGGCGAGCGCGATCAATAACCGTGGAGAAATCGCAGGATTTGCGGAAACCACTACTGTCGACTCGGGATGCCCCCCTAATCTGATTAGAACGCCGGTGTTGTGGGAACACGGCGGAGTCCGACCTCTTCCGACGCTCGTTGGCGATACCGACGGGGACGCATTCGGGATCAACGATCACGGCCAGGCTGTAGGCGACTCGGGAAACTGCAGCGGCGCGATTATTCACGCCGTATCGTGGGAAAACTTCACTGCCTCCCAGCTTCCTGACTTCGGAGCTGGCTCTATCGCGCAATACATTAACAACCAGGGCCAAATTGTTGGGATAGTGGGCAGCGCGGACGGCACAACCCAATATGGCGCGCTTTGGAAGAACGGTGTACTCACAAACCTCGGTCTTCTGCCGGGAGATTTTGGCGGCTTAGCCAGCGGCATCAACAGCAAGGGACAAGTGGTGGGAAGCAACTTCGATTCCAATTTCAACTGGTCGCATGGCTTCATCTGGCAGAACGGAGTGATGACCGACCTCAACACCCTGATTCCCGCCAGCGCCAACCTCTTCGTAACCATGGCTAACGAGATCAACGAGCGCGGACAAATCTCGGGCATGGCAATCGTACTCAGCGGGCCGGATGCGGGCAACATCCACGCTTTTCTGGCAACCCCCGCACACCAAAGCATGGGCCGGTCAGTTGCAGAGGTCGCACCTACACGCCCGAAATCCAGTTTGCCCGCGAATGTTGGTGAACAGCATTTGCAGAGATTCGGACTCGTCCACTCCGGGCGATAGCCGCGTCCAACAAGGATTCATTTGAACCCTTGACTCTGGCCTGTCAGGGAGGGCCGTTTTGCCCTCCCTGTTTTCGTATCTGTTCATGACCGGCACACGAGACGCACAACGTGAAACGCTCGGCTCGACACCTCCCACTTGAAGAGGCATACTGGCAAGTATGTCTCCTGTTGGAAAACGCTCGCGACGCCACGTGCGCACGCCGCGCGATCCAGAGCGCACACGAGTACGTTTGTTGCAGGCTGCGTTCCAGGAGATACACCGCTCAGGATTTCGGAGCGCTGACCTGGATGTCATTCTGGCCAATGCGGGCGTGACTAAGGGCGCGCTGTACTATCATTTCGACAATAAGGAGGCCCTTGGTTATGCGGTGGCGGACGAAATCATCGCCAGTAAGGTTCACCTCAAGTGGGTGCAGCCTTTACGGAACGCAGAGAACCCGATCGACGTTCTGATCCGCATTATTCGCTCCGAATCGCTGAAAAGAGAAGACGTGCAGCGTGGCTGCTACTTGCTTAACCTGTCTCAAGAGATGTCAGGTCTTGATGAGGGATGGCGCAAAAGGACGGCAAGAGTTTATAAGGACTGGCACGACGCCATGGCGGAGGCGCTGCGCGAGGGACAGAAACGCCGGATGGTGCGGAGTGATATAAACGCGGATGAAACGGCTACGTTTGTGCTCGCGGCGTGGGAGGGGTACGCCGTTTTAGGAAAGAATTCGCAGGATCCCCGGGTACTGGAATCAGGCCAAAGAAGCGTGATCCGTCTTTTGGAGTCGCTTCGCGGGAAAGGTGGCCGGACCAAGGGGCGGCGGGTTAAGACTGCCTAGCCAACCGGTGTTTGCTAAGTGCTTTTTAGTCTCATGACATCCATTTTAGCGTGCATTACATCCATACCGGTATGTATGATCTTGTTTAATTCTCGTGGGAGGAATCAATGAACCAAAAGACCACCAAAATAATCGCGTGGGGAGCTTTTGCACTGGTCATCGTCCTCGGCGAGTGCTGGCCAGCGCAAGCGCAGGACCCAAAAGGACCGTATGCGAGTATGGCTCCGCTTGATCAATATCTGATGGCAGATCACAACGCTGAGATTGCTCTGGCGCGGAGTGCGGCGCCTGCGGCAATATCAAGCGATGCCGAGGTCTTGGTCCTCGGGCGGAACGGCTACGAAACCGCGGTGAAAGGCAAGAACGGCTTCGTCTGCGTGGTGGAGCGAGGCTGGATGGGCCCATTCGACGGTGAATCTGCCGCTAATTTTTGGAACCCTAAAATTCGAGGTCCGATCTGCTTCAATCCCCCGGCTGCCCGCACCATTCTGCCGATGACTTATAAAAGAACGGAGATGATATTGGCCGGTCAATCCAAAGCTCAGATCATCGGCGGCATCAAGATATTTCTAAAGCAAGACCTGCCGCCCCTGGAGCCTGGAGCCATGTCCTACATGATGTCGAAAGAACAGTACCTCACGGATGGCGCCCCCCACAACTGGATGGCTCACCTGATGTTTTACACGCCACTCATGGATGGTGCGGTGTTGGGTGCCGATCTGTCGAAATCTCCCGTCATGCTGAATCCACAGTTCAACGGCGCTCCAGAACCAATCGACGTATTCATGGTTCCCGCGGGTTGGTGGTCGGACGGATCCGCCGACCCAGTCAAGGTCAGGTAGGGTCGGCCAAGCCGTGGACGACCCGTTAATGTTGAACTCCAAGCTCCGTCACCGCTAGCTGCTATCCGGAGAGCATTGGTTCATTTTTCAGAACGCAAAGATCTGTCCAGTACGGATGGTTGCATGGGGATTAATGGATGAGCCGGTCTTGATTCTTTGCGAGTAGGCGAGCGGCCCACAATCGGTGTCGCGGCCTTTTGCTCCTACCGTCGGACATACTGCCTCGACAGTCGCGCGAAATGGTAAGCCGTAATTCCAATCTCCGTCCATGCTTCTAAGGCATCGGCACCGGTTTTAATAAAGTATGCTCCAGGAACGCTACCAACGCTTAGCGCTGCAATCTAACTAGGTGATCTGAGCGAACCCGAAAGCGACTTTGGGCGGAGGTCATGCCTGACCTGCATGGGTGTCAGATCAAGGAGGCAGTCTATGAGTTCACCAGTTGTTTTAATCACCGGCGCGCTGACAGGAATTGGTCGCGCCACGGCCGTGGCCTTTGCGAACGATGGAGCGCGGGTCGTTGTTTCCGGTCGGCACGATGATGAAGGACAGAAGTTAGCCACCGAGCTGCGTAACCTCGGCGCCGAGGCCGAATTTGTACGCACCGATGTGCGCCATGAAGACGAAGTCAGAAATCTCGTCGACCAGACGATCGCTCGTTTCGGTCGCCTCGACATTGCCGTCAACAATGCAGGCACCGTGGGCACTCCGGGTTCGGCTGCCGATGTAACCCCTGAGAGCTATCAAGCTATTTTCGACACGAATGTACTTGGTGTGCTTCTGTGCATGAAGCATGAGATTCGGGCCATGCTTCGGCAAGGCAAAGGCAGCATCGTTAACATTTCGTCTTCGTACGGCAAGGTTGGCGGCCCCACCGCCGCAGTGTATGTCGGCAGCAAACATGCGGTCGAAGGCATCACGAAGTCCGCGGCCATTGAACTTGCCGGCACCGGCGTTCGGGTCAACATCGTTGGTCCCGGTCCGACGGAAACAGGGATGTTCAACCGCTTTGCTCAAACGAAGGAAAATAAAGCAAATTTCATCGAGGCACAAATTCCTAACAAGCGCATGGGCACGCCGGAAGAGATTGCGAATGCCATCGTGTTCATTGGGTCTGACAAGGCGTCTTACATTATCGGCGCGTCGCTGGCGGTGGATGGAGGGATGCTCGCAGGGTGATTCAAGCTCGCTGGCGGACACGGGATATCCGCCAGTTTTAGTACTTGCCGCGCAACGATGCGGACATGTCGTTGCCGTCGTGAAGCAAGTTCTAAAGTCCGTGCACTTCCGGTCGATTGAAAAAAGCTTGTATCGGAAGTGTGCAGTTAAACATCACACATGGCGTCAGGAGACTTGATGCCGGCGACGAGCGTTCTTACCGCGGGTTGTGACGATCAGGTGTGTCTTAGAGAATTTCGAGGGGCGCCAGCGTTGCAAAGGGGGCGGAGCGGTGAACTTTAAAAAAGGAGAAACGAATGTGAACAACGTCAAAGGCAAAGACGCGGTTTCAAATTCCATCTATGTGATTTTGGGGGCGAGCGGGAACACCGGCTCGATCATCGCCGATTCCTTGCTATCGAAGGGCAAGAAGGTGCGCGTGGTGGGGCGCGAGGCGGGGCGGTTGCAGCGCTTTGTGCGCCAGGGCGCGGAAGTGTTCACGGGCGACGTGAGCGACGCGACTGCGCTCAGTAAAGCTTTCAGCGGCGCGCGTGCCGCATACTTGATGTTGCCGCCGATTACCTCCCGGGAAGACCAAGAGCGAGAGAGCGATGCGATCGCGCAGGCCGTAAAGGAGTCGGGCCTGGGTTACGCGGTGCACTTGAGCAGCTACGGGGCTCATGTCCCCGAGGGCACCGGGCCAGTCACGGGGCTGCATTCTGCGGAGCAAAAACTCAATGCCATCGGCGGGTTGAACGTTCTGCACCTGCGCGCCGCATATTTCATGGAGAACAATCTGGCGGCGATCGGCATGATCCAGGGGATGGGAATCTTCGGACATGCACTGCTGCCCGACCTGAAGTTGCCCATGACGGCGACGCGCGATGTCGGCGACTACGCCGCGCAGCGCCTCCTGGACCTGGATTTTTCCGGCAAACAAACCCGCGAGCTGCTTGGCCAGCGCGACCTGTCGATGGCGGAAGCCACCGCGATCATTGCGCGTGGCATTGGCAAACCGGATCTGCGTTACGAGCAGTTTCCCTACGACCAGGTGCAGCAGGGGTTAGAGCAAATGGGCATGTCGCGGAAGAAAGCCGCGGTGTACATCGAGATGTTCAAGGCGATCAACGCAGGTGTCCTGGCTGCGCTGGAGCCGCGTTCGCGGGAGAACACCACACCGACATCGTTTGAGACATTTGTGCAGGACGTTTTCGCTCCTGCATATCACGGGAAGCCTCGCGCCGCTTAGGCTCAGCGTCCGGGGGGCGCCGGTTGCGGCTGTTGGCAGGCAAGAATTCCGGCAAGCCGTCTCTGAAAATTGTCGATGTCAACCACGCGGGCATTGAACACGCTGCAGGCGGCGGGTCCACGACCAACAGCAGCATTCTCAGAAAATGCGACCTTTAGCGGGATGGGATCATCAACGATTGAGTAGCGCCAGCCCGCAACCCCACACCGAATTTGTGGTATCGGAAAAGGGCATGAACAATCTAGCACCTGTCATCGAGCGTGAAACGAGCAGCCGTCGTTATGAGGCTGTGATGCGCATCAGTGAGGCGATCGCGGCTTGCCGTGAACCCGAAGAACTGGCCAGCACTGTTGCCAACGAAATTGACGATTTTCTCCACTTCGACCACCTTTACCTCACTGTCTTGAAGGAGAACTCCAGGGAAATCGAATATCTGGTTTGGGGTAAGGGCTCTTTGCCTTTCCCGGACCTGCCGATTGAAGAGTTGCCAATGTGGCAGGCTATGACGAGCGGGGATCCACAGCATACCGCCGATTGGGATACGGAGGAGCGGTTTCCGCAATTCAAGGAGTGGGCCCGGAAAATGCGGCTCGGCTCGGGGGTCAGGGTGCCGTTGACGACGCCGCATCGCCGACTCGGGGTATTCGGAGTCAGCCGCGACACCGTGAATCCATTCAGTGAGGAAGACATATGCTTTCTCCGGCTGGTGGGGCGAGTCGTCGCCTTCGCGCTGGATGATGGTTTGAATCTGAGGCGCGCGCAGAGTGCACGTGCCTGCCTGCAAAGTCAAAACGAGCGCCTCCAATTGCTTCTCAACCTGACCAATCGAATCACATCGAACCTTCAGCTGCGCGAACTGTTACGTGCCGTCACAGCTAACATTCGCGAGGTCATGCAGTGTGATGCGGTTGCGGTTTCGCTGGTAGATTCGGCTTCAGGCACGTCCAAGTTATATGTGCTTGATTTCCCTCAGGGCAAAGGTCTCATTAAGGAGGAGCGGATCCTCACAATAGCCGGCGCCGCCAAGCGCGCTCTGGAGACACTGAAGCCTGCGGTTGTTAACAACGCCGATCCTTCCGAACTTCCCGCGGAGATATACGATCAATCGGTCGCCGAAGGTCTGAAGAGCAGGTGTCTGTTTCCGTTGATTAATCGGGGTCGAGCGCTCGGGATCCTGACCATAGCCCGGACCACCGAAGCTCCTTTCACTCCGTACGACGTCGAATTTCTGACACAAGCTGCGGGGCAGATAGCAATCGCGATCGAAAACGCATTGGCGTACCACGAGATTTCGGAACTTAAGGACAAGCTCGCTCAGGAAAAGTTGTACCTCGAGGAAGAGATCCGCGGCGAGATGAACTTTGAGAATATCGTGGGAAACAGCCCGAGGTTAAAGCATGTTTTGGAACTGGTTGAGACCGTCGCTCCCAACGACTCTACCGTGCTGCTGCTCGGCGAGACAGGTACGGGCAAAGAATTGATCGCTCGCGCCATCCACGATCGCAGCCGACGCAAGGATCGCACGTTTGTAAAGATGAACTGTGCCGCCATTCCAACCGGGCTACTGGAAAGCGAGCTGTTCGGGCATGAAAAAGGAGCATTCACTGGTGCCATCGCACAGAAAGTCGGGCGGCTGGAGTTAGCCGATCAGGGAACCCTCTTCCTGGATGAAGTGGGGGATATTCCGATCGAGATTCAACCAAAATTACTGCGCGCTCTGCAGGAACGGGAGTTTGAGCGTCTGGGCAGCACCCATACCCGCAAAGTGAACCTACGACTGGTGGCGGCGACCAATCGCGATCTGGAAGAGATGATTGCCAAAAAGGAATTCCGCAGTGATTTGTACTATCGCCTCAACGTGTTTCCGATCCGCATACCGCCTTTGCGGGAACGCAAGGAAGATATTCCTCTGCTGGTGAGCTACTTTGTGCAAAAGTTTGCCAAGCAAATGCAGAAGAAAATCGAAGGTATTTCAGCGGTCGTCATGAAAGGGCTGACGGCATGGGAATGGCCCGGGAACATTCGTGAGCTGGAAAATTTCATGGAGCGTGCCGTGATCCTGACCCGCGGCAAATCGCTTGAGGCGCCGCTGGCGGAACTTCGCAGATCCAACACTCATGAACCCGCTATTACGATGCAGGGTTCGGGCAAGGAAGACATTGCACGAATCGTGAAAGAGACCCTCCATCTGCTCAATGGGAACAAGGCTGCCCCCGATGAAAGGGCTCAGAAGCAACGCGAGGAAATTGCGCGTGCGCTTGGCGAAAGCAAGGGTCGGGTTGGTGGCGCCAATGGAGCGGCTGCACGCATGGGCCTCAATCGGACCACGCTGCTGTCACGCATGAAGAAATTCGGCATCGACCCCGGCCAGTATGCCTAACCGGGGGCTCCGCTCCAAATAACCTTGACAAGTAGATTGATCTCCAGGAGCCGGCTGAAAAACAGTCTGCTGTCTCATCGCATCACCACTCATACGACGGCGCTCTGGACTACTTTTTGATGGGAGTCCAGTAAGCAGCTGCGCTCTGCAGGGCACTGCGAGATCGGATTCGCGACGAGACCGATTCGTATTTAAAATCAAACGCGCCGCGAAAGCGTGCGACCGAGTGGTCGCAACTGGAATTCCACCTCGAAGAGGCAGGATCAGAAAATGTTGGCAGAGCAAGAAATCCGAACAAGGCGGGCAGGACCGATTCTTCATCTCTCGCAAGCTCCTCTCGGATCAAAAATTAGCTGAGCCTTCAGCCTGCTTGCCCGCATCTCAAACCCATCGCTGCGCCTCGGATGCGGCGAACCCAGATTGTATGCGCGGTCAAACTCAAGCGCCTCAATTTATCGACGGGCTGTATGAAAAGCTGATTGAGGGAGGTGTCGGCTACTTCTTTCCCTCGGCAAAGTTTGAATCGATCGAGCGCGATCCTGCCTCGCTTCAAGAGCCAGTCACTTCAGGAACCGAGGGTAGATCCGTAACCATGAACTGGCTCGGGTCGCGCTGCTCGTTGACCCGCGACGAACCCTTTTCAGACTCCGAGATAAGACTTCTTACCAGCATCGGCGCGGTGTTAGGTGCGCGCTATCGAATGATCCAGGATGCAGATCGAGTCGAGCAGCGATTCGAGCTATTCCGCGGCCTGCCCGAAGACCGCTACGTTTCCGCATACGTCGACCGGGCACCATTTAGTCAATTGGTGTGGAAGGGACCGGATCGCGTCGAAGATGCGATTGAGGTTCTGCGCACGACTTCCTTGAGCACCTACGAGAACCGGCGCATCTCGACAGGAGCGCTGCTGTTCGGAAGAATGCCGGATCCGTGCCACGAGCGGCCCGCTACACCTCCGGGCGCGTTACGTTATTCTCCCGCGTTGACCTCGATTCGCACTTTCTATCGCTTGTGTGACGGACTCCAGACGCTCGCCTTGGTCGATGAAAACGGCTTTCTGGCCGAGATCATGGATGTCGAGGAATGGGCTCAGGCTTACTCCGATATTCCTCTGCCGGTGCCCAGCGCTGCGCGCTATCGAACCCATAGCCGGGCCACATTATGCGGCGGTCATGTGTGCATGATCCTGACCCCCAACGGAGAAATGAAGATCATTGCCGATGGCGTACAGATCTTCCGATTCTGGGATGGGCGATGGAGGCTCACCGATGCCGAGCGCAAATATCGGCTGTGGGTCGAAGCGGTGGGGAATTCGGAACTAGCCGAACGCCTGTTTGTTGCCGCCCTTAATCTGGCAGAAGATCGGCGTGGTGGGCTGCTGGTTGTCCTCGATGACCCTCGTAACGCACGCAAGCTGGTTTCGGTGACTGATCTCCTTAGCCACTTGCCGGGCAACGGACCGCAATCCGTGACCAGCACAAAAGACCAGCTGCACTACCTGTTGCATCAGAAACGGATGCTCGACGTACCCGGTTCGGTTTTAGAAACGATCGCGCGTATCGATGGTGCGATTGTTTTGGACCAGGACGCCCAACTGCTGGCTTTTGGGGCGATTCTGCGGCACCGTGATTTGTCCGAGCTACACCCCGAGAATATTGAAGGGGGCCGTACGACGGCGGCCATCGCCGCCTCTGAGTTTGGGAACGTGCTCAGGATAAGTGAAGACGGGCTGATTTCATTTTTTCAAAAAGGCAAATGCGTTTGGGAAGTCTAAAACTGCAGAACCTGTGTCCTCATTCTCCGGATCTTGCGCCCCGTCAGCAGACTGTCAACGGTGTTTTCGACATCGTCAACTCTTAACACCGGGCTTCCACTACCCATGTTGAAAACTCATTGGCTTACAGCTCGTCGGTTTGGCACGAGCGTTGCCCTTACAACTCACGAAGAAAAGGGTCATTCTCAGGACCGTATTTGCTGGGGTCCCCAATCGGGGTGGATTTGAAGGAAACCCTTGACGCAGGGCCCAAAGCTGTCGAAGCGGCAGTCGCTTCTTGAGTGACAAGAAAGGCAGTTGAAATGAAAAACAGGCTGGTTGTCATCTTAGCCCTATGCATTGTTATTCCCTCGGTCGTGCTGTCCGCTACCGACGACGCGAAGGCGAATGATCAAATTAGAGTCTCTGGGTCGCTTGTTTCTGACTCCGAGAACCCGAATTCGATAATCCGCTCAGCGAGTCCGGATGTCAGGACGAGCGAGCAGGAGGAAAAACCTGAAGATTACGAGGGGGCGATGTTGGCAATAACTCAGAGGTTCTCAGCCACACTCGCGACAATTGCCGAGGCCGTGCAACAAGGAAAAATCAACAGCAAACAAGGGAAGGAAATGAGCACCGAGCAATATCAGCTGACGCAAATGCAGTTTGAACTGCTGAGCCTGTGGCGTCAAATCGAGCAGGAAGACGTGGCGCAAATCCCCGATGCTACGGCAAAACCCGCTTCGACACAGGACAGCGAAATCGTGATGGTGGCTCTCCCGTTCTCGTCTCTTCAGCTGAATCCTTCGCTGGCGGAATATCTAAGCCTGACGCCAGCGCAGGTCGCGGCCATCGAGCAGGTGATGGTACGTGAACGGCAGAGTTTACAGCCCTTGATGACACAGCTACACAGCACGAGGGAGAAGCTGCTTGCGACCAGCGGTGATCCCACGAATGAAAAAGAGATCAAAAGCCTGGCCCAGGCCGAGGCGGCTCTACTGGCGAAACTGATCGTAGCCAACGCCCGCATGCAGTCCAAAATCTACAGAGTTCTCAGTCCAGATCAGCAAAAGAAACTCAGCGATCTGGAACGAACCCAGGGATCGTCCGGCGCAATTGAAAGTCAGTAGCATTTACGGGATGTCAATGACCTTCGACACTTTCAACCTGTCAGCACAATGCGCATAGTCCATCTCTCCTGGCGGTTCTGTGTTTCCAGCAGATTGCGGGTGCACGGCTCGTAATTTGTTTGGCATGGCGGTTGCTTTAAGGTCACTAGTTGGAGGTACAGAGCAATGACTCCGCAAATCAGCCAGGCTGCAGACAAACATATCGAGTCCGAGATTGATCGGCTTACGTATTGCGCCTACCTATTGACACTCGACCCCGAGGTGGCGGTTTCAGTCGTGATGACGGCGATTGATGGATCACTCGAGGAAATCACCACCGGGCCGGACTTGCTCGAACGAACGGTCGAACTCGCATTGGAACAGTTACGCCGTGAATCCAGAATGGCAAAGGATGGCGAGTCATCGGTCTTCGATGCTGTGCTTTACGGACATTCCGCAGCGATCGACTCACCCCCATTTCAATCCCTCAAGGACTTGAGCGGCAACCCCATTCTGTTGCTCGATTCCACTTCCCGCATAGCCTTCGTTCTGCACCACGTGCTCGGGTACAAGCTTGGGGAAGCGGCTGCGAAGGCGCAGATGGACGAGACAGAATATCGCGCGCAGTTGCGAAAAGCCTACCTGCGATTGGCATTATTGCACTCCGAGGAGCAGGACTCAGGCGGCAAATTTCTCGAGGAGCCGGCGCTGGCCTAGGAGAAAAACTATGAGCTGGCTGAGTTGGATTTTGGCTTACTTGTTTGATTGCATCCATCCGCACACTACCTGGCCGCGCCGTGACCGGGGTGGATTCACCTATGTCGCGTGCCTCGATTGCGGCAGAGAGTTGCCCTATTCGCTGGATCGCATGAGTATCCTAACCAGAGTGGAGCTATTGGCAGATCATGAGCGGGGCGCATGGCCAGGAACTTGGCGCCCCGAGCGCTTTGCCCGCTGAGCCTCACGACTATTCCGCACGCCAACCTGTGACTCCTCCTATGCCGGCCCGGGCTTAGTTGCCCGGGCTCCTGCCAGTGATATGGACACAATCCGAGGCGGGTGCGCGGGGGTCATAGACACTTTCGACAATTTCAACTCTCGACATAAGTTGACGAAAACCAGCATTGCAATCCTTGCATTTAGAGTGCGGGAGGTTTGGCAATCTCCTTGCCTGTTTCCTACGTTACGGAAAGAACCCATGCTCA
>Ga0207066_1070_pt1 | contig 26824 bp, 21 predicted proteins | sample Alteio_BWMinCont_24_FD_153490 | JGI IMG/M metagenome (GOLD analysis project Ga0207066, IMG submission 153490) | Enriched cells from forest soil in Barre Woods Harvard Forest LTER site, Petersham, Massachusetts, United States -... | ecosystem: Environmental > Terrestrial > Soil > Temperate forest >...
CGCAGCCTTTCCACACGGTCGTTCAAAGACATCTTGGCGGCGTCCGATGAGAATTACGTTTTCGATTTCATCGATTCCAATGCGCCTTTTGCGCTCATGGGCGCAGGTTCTTTCATCGCCAGCGCTTCGGTGATTGCGCCCGCGGTGCTGTTCGACGAACTGGAAATCGAGCCCGTCCAGGAAGAAATCCCCAAGCCGCCGATCGTTCCTCCACCGCCGCTCGGTGGCGAGTCTGGCAACACCCAGGGAACCACTCCCAGCGCCTGACCATGGGGCTTTTCAAGAACACGCGCAAAACGGAGCGCGGTGCGAAGCATTTCCTTGCCAGGAGGATGGTGCGCGCCGCACCCTTTGCGCTTCTAAGCCGCGCTATCTTTCGCGAAGTTGCGAGCAGCGCCCTGCTCGGCACGGTGCTTTTCACATTCGTACTGTTCTTGCAACGCGTCGGCCGGCTGTTCGAGATTCTGGTGCGCAGTTCGGCTCCGCCGCAGACAGTCGCGCATCTCTTTGCTCTCGCAATTCCATTCACGCTCACTTTTACCGTTCCGCTCGGCGTGTTAGTGGGCGTGCTGATTGCGCTGAGCCGGATGTCCACCGACGGCGAGATTACCGCCATGCGCGCGGCCGGCGTGCCCAGCCGCAAGGTGATTGCGCCGGTGCTGACATTCGCCACTCTGGCGATGTTGGTAACAGCCACGGCCTCGCTATGGCTCACGCCGTACTCCACCTGGAGGACATACAAGATTCTGAATCAACTGGTGGCGGCCGAACTGACGGCGGAAGTGCAGCCGCGCGTTTTTGAAGAGCAGTTTCCCAATCGGATTCTTTACGTAGGCGACGTTCTTCCAGGCCCGCTGACTCGCTGGCGCAATGTATTCATTGCCGACATCACGCCGGAGGGAGAACGAAAGAAGGAAGATCACGAACGCGGCGAGGGGCCGCGCATCACCGTAGCGTCCGATGCCATCGCGGTGCCCGATGTGGCGCGCAACGCCATCCAGCTCTCGCTGCAGAACGGCGCGAGTTATGAAGTGGGGAAGGATGTCCAGGAATACTACACCACGGCCGCGCCCAAGGGCGATCAAATCCTGGAAGCTACCAAGCCGAATGAAGTCCACGCCAAGGGTTACACCGAGATCGACACCGTTCCGCTGTATCGCATCGCTTATCGCGATCCGAAGCTGGATAGCGACAGCGTTATTCAGGCTCGCATCGAACTGCACCAGCGGCTGGCGCTTCCGCCCGCCTGCTTCCTGCTCGCTCTGATCGGGATTCCGCTGGGCGTTTCGTCGCGTAAGGGCGGCAAATCGAGCGCCTTCGTGTTGACGGTGGCTCTCGCGTTTATCTATTGGATGGGTTTGATCGCGGCCAACGGCTTGGCCAAGCAACAAAAGCTATCGGTTGGCGTGGCTATGTGGATTCCCAATGCGGTCTTTGCCGTAGTCGGGATTATTCTGATCTTCCGCTTGGAACGTCCCGGCGATCGGGATCTGATTGGCGTGATTACCAATCGGATCGCATCTCTTTGGGCGCGCCTGCGTGGAAGTTTGCCGGCCGCGCTCGCGCAGGCCCGGACGCGCCGCGCCGCCTGGCGTCCGTTCCTCGCGCCTCAGGTGGTGGATGGTTACGTCCTGCAAAGCTTCTTGTTTTATTTCTTGCTGCTGCTCGTGAGTTTCGTGCTGATGACGCACGTCTACACGTTCTTCGAGCTGCTGAGCGACATCGTGAAGAACCATGTCACGATGTTTCGCGTGTTCACCTATCTGTTCTTCCTGACGCCCCAGCTCATCTACGACTCGGCGCCGATCAGCGTGTTAGTCGCGGTGCTCATCACCTTCGGCATTCTCACTAAGCACAACGAGATCACGGCGTTCAAGGCCAGCGGGATCAGTTTGTACCGGCTGGCGATCCCTGTTCTCGCGATCGCGCTGGTGCTGAGCGGCGGGCTGTTCGCCTTCGATCACTACTACGTTCCGGAGGCCAATCGGAAGCAGGACGCGATCCGTAAAGAGATCAAAGGCCGGCCCGTCCAAACTTATCTGCACCCGGAGCGCCAATGGATTTTCGATCCGGGTTCGAAGGACGATCCGCGCATTTTCTACTACAAATATTTGGACCCGGCGCAGAAGGTGATGGTGGGGCCGCAGGTCTATGAGCTGGATCCCGCCGGTTTCCGCGTCCGTAAACATATCGCCGCAGAAAAAGCCCGCTGGGAACCCGCCCTGGGTACCTGGATTTTTGAAAATGGCTGGAGCCGCGACTTCACCGGACATCGCGAGCGGTTCGACAATTTCACCGGCCAGGCCGCCACCTTCAAAGAGATCGATGAAAGGCCGGACTACTTTTTGCAGGAGGTCCTGCAAGACCAACAGATGAACTTCCAGCAGCTGGCCGCTTACATTCGGGAGCTGCAGCGCAGCGGCATCGACACGATCACGCTGCAAGTGCGGTTCTACCGGAAGTTCGCGCTGCCGCTGTTTGCGCTGGTGATGGCGCTGATTTCGGTGCCGTTCGCATTCCTGGCCGGTAACCGGGGAGCCATGGCCGGAGTAGGGGTTAGCTTCACCATCGCGATCGCGTATTGGTCGCTGGGCAAGCTGTTCGAGCAGCTCGGGGACGTCAGTCTGCTGCCGGCGGCCTTGGCGGCTTGGTCGCCGGACGCGCTGTTCGCCATGGCGGGAATGTATTTTTTCACCCGCATGCGGACGTAGCGCACGCGCCTGAATGTTCCGCATTCTTTCCTGGGTGCTCGGTGGGATCTTATGCCTTGCTATTTTCTTGGCAGCAACCGCCGTGATCGCCAGGCGAAGCAAAAGGCGTAAGGAGTGGGCGCCTGTTCTGGAACAGGAGACGGCACGCTGGTCGGCCAAATCGCATGAGCAGTTGTTGTCCGAGTTGAGGGAAGGGCAAGCCTATGAAGTAACCCTCAATTCCAAGCGCTACACAGTTGAGGTGGAGCTTCTGGAAAATACGCCCACCTATCTCAATGTCGCTGTAGCGGTGGATGACGGGAGTATGCCTGCCTCAATCGCTCCTTTGACAACCAACTTTCTGTGCCGAAAGGACGACTCGGGCGCCGGCGATTAGCGAATCCGATAGGCGATTCCGTCTTCGATGAATCGATCGCCGAACAACTGGCCGCCTATCCGTCTTCCTTCAACGGTCTTTGCCTTTCCATATGTTCGCCGCAATTCACGAATAGACGGATCTTTCATCGGTAGAATCAAGAGGGAGGGCGTTCTTTCCAGAGGAAGCCCAGCTCGGTCGAACGCATCGTGGACCATTCCATAGGCTTTGGGAGGTCGAACTGCATCGAGGCGTCGAGAAGACAAGACGAACCGCCAGTTTTCATACTCCGGCAGGTAGACCCATATCGCTACGCTAACCCCGAGGTCGGAATCGTCCAGAGCTTTCAACCACTCTGTTCCTCTGGCTAAATCGATTGTCACCAGTGCTGCTTTATCCATGCCATGACTCCGTACGCCCTGTCGTTTACTGCAGCGATAAACTCTTTTGCGGTCTCCAAATCGTGCTTTTTGTAACGACTCAGTTCCGACCAAGACTGCACGATTTCCCAACTGGTTCGAAAACGAGAATCGATCCTCACCCGCTCCGACCAGGCTTCTTCCAGCTTAGCTACCTTGATGAGTTTTTCCAAACTATGTGTGTGGCTGTCGTCTACTTTCTTCTTGGCTGGAAAATCATGGCGCACAGTTGCCTTGGCGATGCATGCCTTTAGCGCGCACTCAACCGCGTACCCAGCCAGATAATAAGCGCCGTCTGGATATTTCATTCGCAGCAGCGCTTTTGCTTCGTTCAATCTGGTTCGAGAGAGATCTTTGCAAGTCTCTTCGATTCACGGATATTTATGGTATCGAACTGCCTGCCAAACTAGCATAACGAGAGGTGTTCCTCATGCAGGGAAAATCTGACGAATCCGTATGTCCTGGGAACCACCATTTGCCAGGAGGTTGGATTCCCCGTCGATCTACGGGATTGCAACACCTGCCACGGCAATGGTTCTTATCCGGTGGATAACGTAGGCGCGACAGCGATGGGGGCAACCACGGGTGGATTTATTCCCAACCCTGGGCTGATCGCAGCTGACGACGATAAAACTAGCGCCGCGCACGCTCTGGCAAACACGACCCAGCTCGGCGAGAGCTGCCTAGTCTGCCACGGAAGCAACGCCGAACTTCCCGCTCACAAAGTTCGCGCCAGAGCTCAGTAACTCGCCACCCATATCGGCACCGGGTCGCTGGAGGGTCGACCCGGTGCATTGCGTCTACCGTATCGAAGAACTGGTGGGCCCGATGGGTGTCCCAATGATATCGCCCGAAACTACCATCTCCACCCGGCGGTTGTTCTGGCGGCCGGCTGCCGTGTCGTTGGACGCTACCGGATTCTCCTTCCCGAATCCCCTGGCGGTGACGTTATCCTGCGCCAGCCCTTGACCCACCAGATAATCCCGGACCCCGCCCGCGCGTTGTTCGGATAGCTTCAGATTGTAAGCATCGCCGCCGATGCTATCGGTATAGCCGTCCACTTCCAGCCTCAGGCCAGGATGGGAAAGAATGATCCCCGAAATCTTGGCTAACTTTTCTCGCGCGGCCGGCCGCAGGGTGTACTTATTGAAATCGAACAGCACATCCGAAACGTTTACGATCAAGCCGCGAGCCGTGTCCCGCGTTTCCAGGATCAAGTTGAATTGTTGCAGCAATTGTTGCCGTAACTGCTGTTGGGCCTGCTCGGCCTGCAACCGCAAGCGTTCGGCCTCCTGAGCTTTCTGCTCGGATTGCTGCGCGGCCAGACGCGCCTGTTCAGCCTGCTGCTGTTGCAGTCGGGCTGCGGCGTTGGCCTGTTCGGCTTTCAAACGTTCTACCTCCTCGCTTGCTCGAGCGGCCTCCGCGACAACCTTTGACTCGGCGGCCCGGCGCGCCTCTTCCGCGGCGCGCCTTGCCGACTCAGCCGCTTGCGCATCGGCTAAAGCTTTTTGCCGCGCCGATTCCTGAGCCTGACGCGCCGATTCGTCCGCCTGCGCGCGCGCCGCGGCTTCGCGATCCGCAGCTTCCTGTTTCTCGTGAGCGATTCTCTCGTCCTCCTGCCGCTTCATCGCCAATATCCGCGACGTTTCCGCGTTTTGGACCGCCTCCCGCGAAGTCATGATCACCGGCTTCGAACCGGCATTCCGCGCCTCATAGGCTTCTGCCTGATTCAACAAGCTCTCCGCGCTCTGAAAGGTATCCTGGGCGTACCGGTCCGCATTGTTATATCGCGCGATCTGTACCGCGTTCTGCGCCTCGATGAGCTGCAATGGGATCTTCTTGTCGGTCTTAACCGCCTGGAACTTTCCAGGCGCGACGTTCATGAGATAGGTGCCGCGTTTCAACAGATCGTATTTGACGCTCGTCTGCTCGATCTTGCCCAAGGTGTCTTGCCGCACTATGTTCTCCATCACCACAACATCGCTCGGTTGCGTCACGCCGAAATACGGTTCAGCCGTTACGATCAACGCGAACGCCTGCAGATCCGTGGTCACGTCCAGATGAGAGTTGCCGTCATCCAGCACCACCTCGCCCAGATTCTTGGACCGCCCTTCCGGTGTAATCGCCCACAGCACGTATGTCAGGTATTCGGGACCGAAGCGTTGTGCGGGCTGCAGATGATGCATTTCGGCCTTCGCTTCGATATAGCCGGGCCTGCTATTCACGTCCGCGTGACCGGTCGCCTCGGGTGCCAGAGGAGTGCCACGCAAGTCGACTTTCGTCCACCCGCTTCGATGGCGATAACTCACGGCGTTTGTAGTTCGCTCGACTACCGTGACGCGGAAGATCGGTTGCGACTCGTTCCCGAGCGGCCCACTCGGTGTGTTCGGCGCTTGCGCGCACAGTGTACCGGCGACCATTAGTACTAAGCTCAGCTTTTGCATCTGGAGGTTGCTCCTTCGGCGGTGGACACATGCAACTCAGGTTCCATCAGATAACGTCTTTTGTTTGTTGGAGGCATCGCAGTGTGCCGGCAGCGTTTCATGGTATTTTTTCCAGGGTGTCGCGCTGGAACAGGTGTCTATAAATGCGGCATGCGTCTAGGTGGAAACCAGCGAAGAAAGTCATAATCGCTTAAGCCCCCTGGTGTTATACTGGAAGCGGTCGACCTCGAGGGCGGGTGAAAAAGAGTGGCGCAGAGCTTACCAAGCGTCCGTAGTTACAGTATTCTGTTCACTCTCATTTCGTTGCTGTTCGCGTCCGGGAGATACGCTCTCCCAGCCGCGGCGGACGACGAAAACGTTCTGATCACGCCCCGCGTTAAGCCGAACTTTCCTGAACCGGCCAAGCCTTCCGAACTCGAACGTGGCCCCGCCAGCCTGCGCATCGATACCACGCTGGTACAAATCAACGTCACCGTCACGGACCCCTTGAATCGCTTTGTTACTGGCCTGGAGAAAGAGCATTTCAAGCTATTTGAAGACAAAGTAGAACAAAACATCCTGCAATTTTCAAGCGAAGACGCGCCTCTGTCGATTGGTCTCGTCTTCGACACTAGTGGCAGCATGGGACCCAAGCTCCAAAAATCGCGCCAGGCAGCGGCGCAGTTCTTTAAAACTGCCAATCCGGAAGACGAATTCTTCCTCATTGAATTCAACGACAGGCCCGAACTGGTAGTCCCGTTCACCGGCGACACGGAAGAGATTCAGAATCGCTTGACCTTCGCGCAATCCAAGGGCAGGACCGCGTTGCTCGATGGCGTTTACATGGCCATGAACCAGATGAAGAAGGCGCGCAACCCGCGCAAGGCGATCCTCATTATCTCTGATGGCGGCGACAACAACAGCCGATATACGGAGAGCGAAATCAAAAATACTGTCCGCGAAGCTGACGTGCAAATCTACGGAATCGGTATTTTCGAGGCGATGGGAGCGCGCGGACGAACTCCGGAAGAGCTGTCGGGACCTGGCCTGTTGAACGAAATCGCCGAATTGACGGGCGGCCGGAGTTATAATGTGGAGAACCTGAATGAACTTGCCGATATTGCAGCTAAGATCGGCATCGAGCTCCGGAACCAGTATGTCCTTTACTACACCTCGAAAAACCAAGCGCGGGATGGAAAATATCGTCACGTTAATGTGAAGCTGGTGCAGCCACGTGGCCTTCCTCCTCTCAAAGCCTTTTTCCGTCTTGGGTATTATGCGCCTGCTCAGTAAATATCGCGCACAACGCAGCGGGCCGCGATGGTTTACAGCGGTTAGCGAGCGCGTCCCGCGCTGTGCGGTTCCCGGCAGTCTCTGCCTCCTGGCCTGCCTTGCCTGGGCGCAAAGCTCGCCGCCGCTGGCGAAGCCCTCCTCACCCGACGAGGACCCCATCTTCAGTGTGGGAACTCGTTTGGTTGTGCTGCCCATCAGCGTTTCCGACAAGGGCGGAAAGCTGATCACCGACCTTCAGCAAAAGGCGTTCAAGGTTTATGAAAACGGAGCCGAACAGCCAATCAAGCTGTTCAAGCGCGAGGACGTTCCGGTGTCGCTCGGGATCATCATCGATAACAGCGGCAGCATGCGCGAGAAGAGGCAAAAAGTCGAAACGGCCTCGCTCGATCTGGTCAAGGCTTCCAACCCGCAAGACGAGGTCTTCATTGTCAATTTCAACGATGACGCTTACCTCGATGTAGAGTTCACCAATGACATTAAGAAGATGGAAGAAGGCGTTGCGCGCATCGATTCCCGAGGCGGTACGGCAATGCGCGACGCGATCAACAAGTCCATCGACTATCTGAAGGACAAGGGCAAACGGCAAAAGAAGGTTCTGCTCGTGATCACAGACGGCAACGACAACGCCAGCCGCGTCAGCTTGGAGAAATTGGTCAGCCGGGCTCAGCAAAGCGAAGTGCTTATCTACGCCATCGGGCTGTTGAACGAAGAAGAGCGTCGTGAGGCCAAGATTGCCAAGCGTGCGCTGGATTCCCTGAGCCGGGAATCGGGCGGCCTATCCTTCTACCCCAAAAGCCCAGCCGAGGTCGATGAGCTGACGCTGCAGGTGGCTCATGAACTCCGTAACCAGTACACCATCGCCTATTCACCCACCGTGCAGGAGATGGACGGAAGCTTTCGGCAGATTAAAGTCACGGTCAACGGGCCCGGCCGTCCCATTGTTCGTACCCGCACGGGCTACTACGCAACTCCCGACTCCGCAAAGAAAACCGTCAGCCAAGTCCGCTAATGTTGGGGTTCCTCTGGCGCGCGACGCGAGGTTACCGGCTGTGTCCCTGGAAGAGCCCGCTACTGCGCTGGCGTATGGAAACTTATTGGGGTACGCCGGCCGGCGAGATTCAATTCCGCGACTTTTGGCGCTTCGTCTGGCAACACCGCCGAGAGCTGGCGCGGTTCCTGGTATGGGCTGAGCGCATGCGCTAAAACTAAACAGAGCATCGTAAGTGATCGGGGCCGGCTGCTGACGCGCGAGGCTCCGTAACAAAACCGCGAAAGTAACCGAGCCGCGACCAGAGGGAGCGGACAACCTAGTTCTTCTCGGGAGGCTGATCCTTGCCAAAGTACTTAGCCAGGTAGGCAACGATGGTCTCGAATTCTTCATCGGAAGCTTTGGCGCCCCGAGCGGCCATTTTATCGACCGTGTCGCTCCATTCCTCTCGTGTCTTTCTCTTGGCGGTGATGCGGGCTAGCTCGTGACACTGCGTACACACATTCATCACAAGGTCCTTCCCGGCGCCATCCGGCAGATCTTGTGCCTGAACGGCCGCGGCCGGCAAGAATGCCGCAAGCACAGTGGCAAGCCCAGCTCGTTTTGCGATCATTAGCGAATCTCCCGAGTTTAGTTTCTGGCCCACGGATTTGAAGTCTATCAAATTTTGGCGAAGCGTGAGCGGACGATGCCTTTACGACTGTTCTGCCATGAGGTCCTGTGGCCGAAAACTATGATAAAGTGGCCGACGTCGGCCGTACGTTAAACTTCGTCACCCTCCGGAGGAGAGCTCGTAATGAGAAACACTAGTGCGTCTTTTGTAGTAGGCTTGTTAGCCGTTTCGTCCCTGGCGTTCGCGCAAGACACCATGAAGAAAGGCGACAAGGGCTGGACAGATTTAGAGAAACAGCTTGCGGACATTAACGACCAGTGGGTATGCGCTCATAAGTATCACAAGAACCACGCTCAAGATTGCGTCGACTTCAAGAATTCGATTTGGCCCACCACATTTTTCGAGATCAGCATGCAAGGGGAAGTTACCGACAAACAAGAAATGGTCAAAAGACAGACCGCAACCGCCACCGCTCACCCGGTTTCCCCTGGCGACGCTGGACCGAATCCGCAGGACTTCAAGTTGATGGCTGTCTACGGGAACGTCGCGCTCGCCACCGATCGCACGGTTTTCAAAGTCGCGGACGACAGCGGAAAGATAGCCGTCAGGAACCAGGCGACAGTGCTCCGGACCTTCGTAAAGCTCAACGGCAAGTGGGTGCCTGCGGCGGCCGCATTAGTGCCCGTGAAGTAGCCTGCGCTTGTCCTGACCCATCGTTTTGTCGTCGAAAAGCTAAGCGCGACTGTCTGCCAACATCGAGACTTGGAGAAAGGCTCATACTATGCGAACTTGAAAGCAGCTGTATGCGTCTTCCATAAAGGAGGCATCCATGACACCCGAAGAGCGAGAAATGCTCACTGAGCTTGCGGACAAGATTGCCGCGACACCCGCCCCGGCCCATGATCCGGAAGCGGATGAGTTCATTCGAACCAATATCGGCAAGCGGCCCGATGCGCTATACATCCTGACACAGACGACCTTGATCCAGAACCTTGCAATCCAGCACGCGCACCAGGAAATCCAAGAATTAAAACAACGTTTGGCTCAGCCCGGAGCGGCGCAACCAGCCTCGAGTTTTTTGGGCGGCGGCATGACACCCGGGGCATCGCGCCCTGCCGGTGTACCCGGATCTTCGCCGTTGCCCTCGCCTGCGCCTCCGTCGATTCCCCAGAACGCCCCGCCGGCTGACGAGAGGCCGAGCTTCTTGCGGAGCGCCGCGCAGACCGCGGCCGGAGTTGCGGCGGGAGCCTTTGCTTTTGAAGGGATTCGTGCTCTTTTTGGAGGCGGAGGCTTCGGCGGATGGGGTGGCCCGCACTTGGGAAGTATTGGCGGCGGCAGCTTCCTCGGGGGAGCGCCCGGTGGCGAAACAATCGTCAACAACTATTACGACAAGCCCGACGCTTCCGAGCGCGATGACAAGAGTTTTGACGATTCATCTTCAAATGACGCCGACGCTTCCGCGGCTTCCGACGATACAGCCTCCGACTCTGACGATAGCTCATCCGACGACGATACCTCTGCCGACGATGCCAGCTACGACGACGGCGGTGGATCCGGAGGCGACGATTTCGCCTAGGTGCTGGGCCGACGCAACCGGCATGTAGCCGGAGTGAATGCCGATTCGGGATCAAACTATCAAATTCGCGTAACTCAGGAGCAATCCATAAATGAGCGCCAAGTGTCGATTAGTAAACCCTTGACGGCCAGGCAGGATCTATTTCCCCGCGTGCCTTCTTGAGGACCTCGAACGGCACAAGTCAATGCCGACTTCCGTCCAAATTGCAACTTCCAAACCGACTTGTGGAAGGCATTGTCTTTTGAGAGCATTATGCTGCTAAGAGTTTCCGCGATCTCGTGTCTGTTACCTCAAGACGTGACAAAACGCGGCGGCGCTGCCTTGACCGTAGAGCCCCGCCGCGATCACGCGCTGATTGGATCCCTGCCGGTGTCCACTAATGCTCTTTCCAAACGATCTCGCCCTTGTGGTTGATATAGGCGATTCGTTTGTCAATTTCGACTTGAGCCAGACCGTCGCTGAAATGTTTCGCCGCATCGAACGCCGGCGTCAATGCGTACGTCCCGTCCGGGTGGATGAAGCCCCATTTAGTGCCGCTTCGCACGGGAGCCAGCCCTTCACTCATCTCTCCGGCTTCATCGAAACGCGCCGGGATTACTACCTTTCCGGTTTTATCGACGTATCCGCTCTTCCCATTGACTCTGACATTAGCCAGTCCTTCACCAAAGCTGTTCGCCATTTCGAAACGAGGCTGGATAGCGAAATCCCCGTGCTTATCGATAAAGCCCCACAGAGCGCCGGATCGAACAGGCGCCAGTTCTTCGTTGAAGCCATTGGAGTCGTCGAACTTCATCGGGATAATGAGTTTCCCGTCGAAGCCGATGTATCCCCAGTGTCCCCCTTTGCGCACCCGCGCGACGTCATCCTGAAAGCTCCTCGCAGTCTCGAACTGCAGCGGGATCGCGAACTCTCCGGTCGGCCGGATGTATCCCCAAAGCTCGCCTTTTCTGACCGGCGCAATGCCATGATGGAAGAATCGAGCCTCGTCGAACTGGGGCGCGAGGACTACCTGCCCCCGCGGATCGATGTACCCATAAAGCCCGCCGAACTTTACTGGCGCGAGACCATCGGAGAATTCCAGTGCATCCTGATAAGCCGGCTTGATCGCGATGTTGCCGGTTCCGTCCATGTAACCCCACTGCCCGTGGTCGCGAATCGGGAACAGCGCACCAGGTTCCGCGGCGGCCAGGACAACACTGCCGACGGCGGCAAATACGAAGATTCGACAGGCATTGGTCTTCATGAGGGTCCTCTAGAACGCGAGGCGAAGCATTAACTGAAACTGGCGTGGCGTTCCGGTTCCTGTAGCGCCGGGATTAAGCGGCTGAGTGATGGTTCCGAAACTTCCTGCCGCCGAAAAGTTGCCATTGGGCAAACCGAACTGGGAGTGATTCAGCAGGTTAAACGCTTCGGCGCGAAACTCCAAACCTATCCGCTCCGTGATCGGTGTGCGTTTGGTCAGGGCCGTATCGATTTGCCATAGGCCCGGCGCGCGCACAAGGTTGCGTCCCGCATTGCCCCACGTCCCGTTCGCCGGAATGGAGAATGCCGCGGCATTAATCCAGTCGCCGGGCGTTTGGCCGCCTGGCGGAATCACCGACACTCCGGAGACCAGATTCGGCCGCTGCGGCGAGGTCGTATTGCCGTCCGGAACAGAGGACGCGCTGCGTGAGATCGTCACGTTTATGGGAACGCCGGTCCGCGCTGTCCCGGTGCCACTCAGTTCCCAGCCACCGAACACCTTCCCCGCAAAGCCGTTTCCGCTGAGATACTTCCTTCCGGGTCCGAAGGGCAACTGGTAAATTGCACTGGAGGTGAAGGATTGACGCACGTCCTGATCGGAGCTGGCGCGCTCGCATTCCAGGCAGGCGATGTTTTCCGGATAGTCCGCTTCACCGCCGCCGGTGCCGGCATCGTCGATGCTGTGGGACCAGAGATAGTTCGCCCCCAGTAGCCATCCGGAACTGAATTGCCGCTTGAGCGTAACCGAAAGGGCGTCGAATTCGCTGTTGCCGTCCATCCGTTTGTAGTCGGTAAGACCAAATCCCGCCAGCGGACGCGCACCGGTAGCCGGATTGATGGCATTTGCCTCGGTACGCGTGAACATATGGGTTCCTTTGTTTCCCAGGTAGCCGACGTCCAGTAGCATTTGCGCCGGCAGTTCCTGCTGAACGGAGAACCCCCACTGACCGATTTGCTCATTCTTCCGGTTTCGGAACAGGGCGCGCGGCGCGTTACCAATGCTTTGTCCCAACGCAATGAAGGGATCGACCGGATACGTCAGGCTAGGAATTTGTGCGCTGGTCAATGTAATACGGCTAGTAATGTTATTCAACGGTCCAGTAAGATCGCCTAACTGGGCTTCCCCGTAATAGAGTCCATAGCCTGTCCGGATCACGGTCTTGCCGTGAAAGGCCTCCGGCGCCCACGTGAGCGCTACACGCGGGCCCACACTGTCAGGATCGCCATTGTACCAGGACGCGTTGGGAGCACAGAAACCACCACAAGTCTCCGGGTCGAATGCCCGTGCCCGGCCCTTGATCTCGGAGAATACTCCGAAGTAGTCGTAACGGACACCCAGACTAAGCGTAACGTTGGCCTTGAGCTTGATTTCGTCCTGGAGAAACGCGAAGTATTCGGTTTTGCGGGCGCCGGAGTCGGGCACGGACGCCAGGATAGCGGCGGAATCGAGCTTGTCCGCAGCGAAATTGTTCGCGTTCGCGTACGTCAACTGAGTCTCGGCGCTGTTGCCTAAATTGATTTCGACTCTCCGCAGGCCGGCGCCGGCCTTGAAGTTATTGCGCCCGTGAACAAAGCTGAGTGTGTCGGCCACCGAGTAGGTGGTGGAGTGCTGTAACTGTTCCAGATTGTCGTGGAGAGTGGTGAGCCCGGCGATCTGAACCTGAATCGGGAGCGCGCTCTGGTTGTTTGTGGTAAACGGGACCCGGTTCACGCCCGCTGTTGTTTCGTTAATGAGAGTCGGCGAAAACATGTGCAGAAGTTCGAGGATTCCGTTCTTTGGCGAATCGCTGGTCAGTACGGTGTCGCGCAGGTAGCCGCTGCCGTCCCCGTTGGGCACCTGTAATTGACCCTGGTCGAGATTGAATCGTCCGTAAGCGGTGGTGCTCTGGCTGAAACGGTGATCGACCCTCACTAGACCGAAGTCCTCATTTTGAACCTGACGGCCGGCGCCGGTCCAGGCAGAAACGTTGGGATTTGAAGTGGCCTTCTGTCCGAGCGGGTACGCGTTCAGGATGGGTTGAAGCTGCGGTGAGGTCGGCAGCACTTGTGCGCGGTAGCTGGCGCTTGGCACAAACCCGATCAGTGTCTGCCCGAGCGTCTGTCGCAGCCCCTCGTAGTCTACAAAGAAAAAGGTGCGGTCCTTGATGATCGGGCCTCCGAGACTTCCTCCAAATTGATTCAGGTGGAAGGCCGGCACGGTGGAAGGATCGAAAGGCGAACGCGAATTCAGCTTGTCGTTGCGGAAGAATTCGAACACACTCCCGTGAAAGCTGTCGGTACCGCTCTTCGAAACCACATCCGCCTGCCCGCCACCCGCGCCTCCGAATTCCGCCGAATACAGCGAGGAGTCCACGCGGAATTCGGCAATGGCTTCCGATGAGATCTGGAGCCGGAGGTCCGTCTTCTGCGACTGCCGCAGGATGCCCGTGGCATCGGTCCCGTCAAAGACGAGCTTGTTGTCGTCCAGTCCGTGGCCGGCGAAGCGGATGCCGGTCTGGTTCCCGATGCCCGTGTTGATCGCTCCCGGTATAAGAACCATGAGTCCGGCCCAGTTGCGCCCGTTGATGGGTAATTCATTCACCTGTTGTGGATCGACCACTCCTCCCGTTTCCGCGGAAGCCTGTTCCAACTCGACGGCAGAGGCCGTCACCTGAATTGTTGCAGCCGCCGAGGAAACCCCAAGGTGAAAATCCAAAGTGCGGTTCTCGGCGACAGTAAGTACGAGGTCGTCTACCTGTTGCGTCTGAAAGCCCTTGCTTTGAACCACGACGCGACACAGGCCGATCGGCAGTGCGGGAAACGCATAAGTTCCCGCATCGCCGCTTTGTACGGTTCGCTTGAAACCGGTGCCCGCAAAAAATACATCGATGGTGGCTCCGGGCACGACGGCGCCGGATGGGTCTGTCACCGTACCGTTCAAACTCGCCCGTTCTACTTGGGCGAGCATTGGAACGGCCAGCGATATCAAAATCAAGATGACGCATAGCGTCCTGGGCATATCCCTCGTTTCTCGTCGTTTAAGAGGTCCCGACTTGTGTCATACCGGGGTCAGCGGCTCCCTGATTCTTCAAGAGCGCAAGCGTTCGTCGCTCTATCGAGCCACTAGTAATCATGCGCCGGAACGGCGAGGGTTTCCAATGAATGTTTGGTGAACTTGATTTCGGAAAAGTGAATTTGCGGGGTAGGGCGGCTCATGCTTGGAAGCGGACTCGCCAAGCCCGCGATTGAGGCTTTGGCGCCGGCAGCTATGGCGACCCTTCCTCCACGGTTTTGGGCTGTGGCTATGCCACACCTGATCAAGCTGCCGGCAACCCGGTGCTGAGATCCGGGGGAAACCGCGCGATTCAGTTGGGGCTAAAGTTGATTTTCTGACATCGGGCGAAGTGGTCAGATCATGCGTTAATTCGACCGGACGGATCACGCGGTAAGACCAGTTAAAACTAGACGATGCATTGACTTTGGGGTTTTTTTGAGCTATCATCCAAACGTTTTGACACCTTAATTTCAACATCGGGGGGTTCGCGTATGTTGAGGAGTTCGGCTAGGTCGATCTCTTGTCGACTGAGTGTCCTGTTGATAGCGGGTGGCTTCTCTGCCGTCAGCGCCCAACAGCAACAATCCACGAATGAGCACCCGTCCGCTACCTCCCCGCAGCGCGCCCTCATCAATCAATATTGTGTCGCCTGTCACAATAACAAGCTAAAGACGGGAGGCCTCGCGCTCGACACCGTCAATCCGGAGAACACGAATCAAAACCCCGAAGTCTGGGAAAAGGTCCTCCGCAAAGTGCGTGCCCGTTATATGCCTCCGGCGGGCCTGCCGCGGCCGGATGAAAAGACCTACCAATCCCTGATCTCGTACTTGGAAACATCGCTCGACCAGGCGAGTGCGGCCAACCCCAATCCGGGCCGGCCTGCCGCGCTCCGCCGGCTTACTCGAACCGAATACCAAAATGCGATCCGCGACCTTCTCGGGCTTAAACTCGATGTCACGCAGCTCCTGCCGAGCGACGATTCCAGCTACGGTTTCGACAACATTACGGTCGGAGAGCTCTCGCCGACCCTGTTGGAGCGATACCTGACGGCAGCGCGAAAAATCAGCCGCTTGGCGATCGGAGCTCAAGTTCGTTCTCCGGGCGGCGACGTAATCTTAGTTCCGCCAGACCTCACGCAAGAGGAGCACTTCGACGAACTGCCCTTCGGCACGCGCGGCGGGACCGCTGTTCCCTATATTTTCCCGCAGGACGCCCAGTATGAAATTCAGCTTCAACTCACCCGGGACCGCAACGAGCATATCGAAGGCCTGGGCGAACCGACCGACATTGAGCTCATGTTGGATGGCGAGCGGGTACAGATGTTCACGGTGAAGCCGGTTAATAACGTCACCGGGATTCGAAACGCCAACAGCATTCCCAATGATGATCTGGTCGACAAGCATCTCCACATCCGCATTCCAGTTAAAGCCGGAACGCACGAGCTGGGGGTTGCCTTCCCCAAGAGTAGCCCCACGCTGCTGCTCGAAACCGAGCGTCAGCCCTACCAGGCGCATTTTAATATGTACCGGCATCCCCGAATCCATCCGGCACTCTATTCGATCACCGTGGTTGGCCCCTATGACGCGACGGGCGCTGGAGACACGGCCAGCCGCCGCCGGATTTTTGTGTGCCACCCGGCGAAACAGTCCGAGGAAGAAGCCTGCGCCAAACAAATCCTTTCGAACTTTGCGCGGCGCGCGTATAGGCGGCCGGTGACCGATGCGGACCTTCAAATCCCGCTCAAGTTCTACCGGGACACGCGGACCGGCTCGGAATTCGATGCCGGCATTGAGAGGGGCCTGCGAGCTCTGCTGGTAAGTCCGGAGTTCTTGTTCCGAGTCGAGCAGGATCCGGCCAACATCGCGCCGAATACCGCCTATCGGCTTACCGATCTGGAACTGGCCACGCGCCTGTCGTTCTTCCTGTGGAGCAGCATTCCCGACGACGAGTTACTGGACCTGGCAATTGCGGGGAAGCTCAAGGAGCCTGCGGTACTCGAAAAACAGGTGCGCCGGATGCTGGCCGACGCCCGATCCGAAGCGTTAGTGAACAACTTCGCCGATCAGTGGCTCTACCTGCGGAACCTGGAAAATATCATTCCGGATGCGCGCTTGTTCCCGGACTACGACGACAACCTGCGCCAGGCCATGCGGCGTGAAACCGAGCTCTTTTTTGAGAGCATCATGCGCGAGGACCGCAACGTGGTCGATTTATTGAGCGCCAACTATACCTTCCTCAATGAGCGGTTGGCCAAGCACTACGGGATTCCGAACGTGTACGACAGCTACTTCCGGCGCGTCACATTCGACGCGAACAACGTCCGCGGTGGGCTGCTCGGTCAAGCGAGCATTCTGACGGTGACTTCCTATGCCGACCGGACCTCGCCCGTGATTCGCGGCAAGTGGATTCTGACCAACGTCGTCGGCTTGCCTCCACCGCCCCCGCCGCCCAACGTTCCGCCGCTCAAAGACAACGGCTCCAACGGTAAAGTGATGACCATGAGAGAGCGCATGGCTGCTCACCGCGCCAACCAGCCCTGCGCCGGTTGTCATAGCCTCATGGATCCGGTGGGCTTTTCACTCGAGAACTACGATGCGGTGGGCCGCTGGCGGACCACTGACGAAGATTCGCCTATCGACGCCTCCGGAAATCTTCCCGATGGCGGTAAGTTTAAGGGAGCGTCCGGACTCCGGCAGGCGTTGCTAAGCCGTCCTGAGCTGTTTGTGGGCACTCTCACCGAAAAGCTTCTCACATACGGCTTAGGCCGAGGGCTTGAATCTTACGATGAGCCGGCGGTTCGCAAGATCGTGCGGGATGCCCACGCTAACGACTACCGTTTCTCGTCGCTTATTTTAGGGATCGTCAACAGCACTCCATTTCAAATGAGGAGATCACAATGATTATCACCAAGAAGGCTCTACCGCGGCGGACGTTTCTGCGGGGTACGGGCGTTGCCTTAGCGCTACCTTTCCTGGATGCCATGATTCCATCCTTTTCGGCCGCTGCGGACGTCGCGAGTTCGGTGCGCCGCCTGGGCTTTGTATACATTCCGATGGGATGTAATTGGTTTCAGTTTTTCCCGAAAGAAGTGGGGACTATTAACGAGCTGCCGCCCACATTGAGCGCGCTCGCCCCAGTTCGCGACCAAATCACGGTGATTTCGAATTTGGAGCTGAAGAACTCGTATTCGCCGGGCAACCATGCGACTTCCAATTCCGGGTTCCTGAGCGCCGCGAGAGCGAAGATGACCGAAGGCGCCGACTACGAGTTGGCCATCACGGTCGATCAGATAGCGGCCAAGCAGTTTGGCAAGGATACGCGGCTGCCGTCGCTGGAACTGGCCGTGGATGCGACGACGCCAATTGGCGCCTGCGATGGCGGCATGTCCTGCATATATGAGAACTGTCTCTCTTGGTCGGGGCCCACCACGCCGCTACCCACAGAGGCAAACCCGCGCGTAGTCTTCGAGCGCCTGTTTGGCGATGGAGGCAGCGCCGCGGACCAGCTCGCTGCGCTGCGGGAAGACGGCAGCCTGATCGATTTTGTGAGCGAGGATATCGCGCACGTTCAGAGGAAGCTCGGTCCGGGCGACCGCACCAAGCTCAGCCAGTACCTCGACACCGTTCGGGAACTGGAGCGCCGCATTCAGAAAGCGGAGCAGCAGATGGCCAAGAACACAATGCCCGACCTCAGCCGTCCGCTCGGCGCGCCGTCGGCGTATGCGGACCACGCCAAGTTGATGTTCGATTTGCAAGTGCTGGCTATGCAGGCCGACATAACCCGGGTCATTACGTTCCAGTTGGCTCGGGAAGCGAGCACGCGCACCTATCCTGAAATCGGTATTTCGGAAGCGCATCACCCCATCTCGCACCACGGAAACGATCCTGAGAAGCTGGGGAAACTGGCCAAGATCAACGCATATCATGTGTCGTTGTTCGCCTACTACCTGGAGAAGTTGAAGTCCACTCCGGACGGCGATGGCTCGCTGCTGGACCATTCCATGATCGTCTTGGGCAGCGGCATGGGCAATCCCGACGTGCATAACCACGTGAACCTTCCGATCGTCGTCGCTGGCGGCGGCAAGATGAAGGGCGGTCGCCACATTAAGTACGCTGAGCCGACCCCGCTGGCCAATCTTCACCTGACCCTGTTGGACAAAGTGGGAATCCACCAGGACAAATTCGCGGACAGCCAGGGAAAAGTCAGCGAACTGCTCTCTGTATAAGGAGGCAACACATGACGTCTAATGCACCGCTAACTGACGCACGTGTCACCGACGCACGTCCCACTAACGCGCCTGTCACTAACGCTCATGTCGCTGACGCTCATGTCGCTGACGCCCGTAACAGAGCCGCGACCAGAGGGAGCGGTCTTTGGCTGTTAACCCCGCTACTCCTGGCTACGAGCCTCATCGCCGCGAGTACCGATATCCGTCTCGTAGAGGCCGTGAAGAATTCCGATAAACCCGCCATCCACACCCTGCTGCCCCAGCACGTTGACCTGAGCGCTGTCGACACGGATGGTTCAACGGCTCTGCATTGGGCGGTACGCCGCGACGATCTGGAGACAGCCAACTTATTGATCGGCGGCGGCGCAAACGTGAAGACCGCGAATCGCTATGGAGTCACACCGCTCTCGCTAGCCTGCCTCAATGGGAACGCCGCTATGATCGAGGCGCTGTTGAAGGCCGGAGCCGATCCCAACTCCTCGCTCCCAGGAGAAGAATCCGCGTTGATGACGGCGGCGCGCACGGGCAAAGTGGATGCCGTGAAAGTATTGATCGCCCACGGCGCCAACGTAAATTTCAAAGAAAGCCGGCGCGGCCAGACCGCCCTGATGTGGGCGGCCGCTGAAGGCAACACCGCGGTTATGGAAGAGTTGGTCGAGCGCGGCGCCGATATGCACGCAGCCACGAAAGGTGGGCTTACACCTTTGCTGTTTGCGGTGCGCGAGGGCCGGATCGACACTGTCCGGGCAATGCTAAAATCCGGAGCAAGTGTGAATGAGACTTGGAAAGCTGGTAGGGGTACGGGCGTCAACGGTATCAGCGCCATGGTTTTGGCGGTCGCCAACGCCCACTACGAGCTCGCGTCAATGATGCTCGACGCCGGTGCCGACCCCAATGCCGCGGCCCAAGGCTGGACCGCCTTGCATCAGATCACCTGGGTGCGCAAACCCGGCCGTGGCGACAACGACCCCGCTCCGGAGGGTTCCGGAAGTATGTCCAGTCTCGACATGGTGAGAAAGCTGGTAGCCAAGGGCGCGAATGTGAACGCTAAGATGACCAAGCAGGGGAATGTCGGTCGCACCGATCTGAATATGATTGGCGCAACGCCATTCTTGATGGCAGCCAGAACCGCGGATGCTCCCATGATGCGTCTCCTGGCCGAACTAGGCGCCGACCCGCTGATGCCCAATGCAGACAACACCACGCCTCTGCTGGCTGCGGCGGGACTCGGTACCTATTCTCCAGGAGAGGACCCTGGGACAGAAACCGAAGTGCTGGAGGCCGTGAAGGTGGCCTTGGAACTCGGCGGCGACGTGAACACGGTCAATAACGACGGAGAGACAGTAATTCACGCCGCAACCTATAAGATGGTTCCTTCGGTTGCCAAATACCTGGTTGACAAGGGCGCGAAAATCGAAATCTGGAATCAAAAGAACAAGACCGGATGGACGCCCTTGCGCATCGCCGACGGTGTTATCTATGGAGGGGGAAACTTCAGGACTTCGCCCCCCATGTCGGAAATGCTTCGTCAAATAATGAGCGCGGCAGGAGTATCGACGGTTGTGGAAGCCGACATACTTCGAGCCGGCCATCCGATCAAATAAGAACCCAAACGGAACTATCCTGACGGCGTTCGAGGACCTGGCCTTGCCCGCGTGCGCCGTCGCAAACGCACTTCCTCCAACCCGAGCTTCACGAGCGGCAACGTCGGCAATGCGGGGCATCCCGGCGGCTCAAAAATTTCTTCGACTGGGACCCGGACCTCGCCCGGGAGCATGCTTCTCCCCGTCTGTCGGCGAAACATACGTGCTATCTTGCAATTTGAATTTCAGCTCAAGAAAGGCAGCTATGAAGACAAAAATATTCATCGCCTTTTTGCTCGTCTCAGCTCTGACCGCGGGCACTGCGTCCGCGCAACCGGAAACTGGCGAAAACGTGAAGGTATACGCGGCTGCCGTCGTAAAGACTCCCCTCACCGCCATCGCTGCCGACTACGAAAAGACGACGGGCAACACGGTCACGCTCGTTTTCGATACTGCCGGCGCCACGGCCCAAAGGTTTCGAGCGGATCCCCAAGCGGCATTGCTGATCACCACCGTGCCGCTGATTCGGGACGCCGAAAGCACGGGCGCGCTCCGGGATGGAACCAGCACCCTCTTGGGCAGCACGGTAGCCGGCGTGGCGGTGCCTCCAAAATCCGCGAAACCCGATGTCTCCAGCCCCGAAAAATTGAAGGCCGCGCTGCTCGCGGCCAAGCGCATCGCTGTTTCGGATCCGGCGCGTGGAGCGACCGTCGGGACTCACTTCATGAAAGTGATCGAAGCGCTGGGAATCAAGGACGAGGTCCTCCGGAAAACCACGTTCGCCAGCGACGGCCTCGCAACCATGCGTCTCGTCCTCGAAGAAGGAGTCGATATCGGAGTATCGCAATCCAGCGAAATTCTGCAGGCCGACCCTGACGCCATGGCGGGACCGTTTCCCAAAGAGTTTGCGCTGGCCACGGATTTTTCGCTTTGGCATCGCAACAACATGTCTCCGGCGGTCAAAGACTTCGTTGCAGTGCTGACGGGTCCCGCTGGCCGCGGAAAACTTGCCGCGGAAGGAGTAATGCCTCCCGCCGCCCGCTGAAAGCCGTGCGCCCCCCGCTTCCGCGTCGGCCCGGACGAGTCACTCCAACCCCATCACTCCGATTCCTCCTCTTTCAACAACTTCCCCAATCCCAACCGCTGCCCGCCTGCCCGCGCGTGCTATCCAGAGCACGGGAGAAAACCTATGACCCCGGCACAACACTCCAAACCAAACCACCGCGCCGCCAGCAACCGCGCCAACTCCCGCCACTCCACCGGACCCCGCACGCCAGCCGGCAAGCAGCGTTCTTCGCTCAACGCCTTGCGCCACGGGCTCACCAGCCGTACAGTCGTCCTGCCCTCCGAAGACCTCGCCGCATATCGGCGCCTCACCCAGGAATTCTTCGGCGAGTACCAGCCTCAAGGCCCCACCGAAAAGCAACTCGTGCAAGAACTCGCCGCAGCCGCTTGGAGGCTCAACCGCATGCCTGCCCTCGAAGCCGACCTGCTCGCCCGCGCCACCGCTCCGCCCACTCCGGAATCCGCCATCGCATTCGACATCGTCGACGCCCTCCGCGCCATCGCCAACCTGGGCGTGTATGCCGACCGTCTCTCCCGGCAGTTTCACAAGACTCTCGAACATCTGCGCGAGATTCAGTCCGAGCGCCGAGAAAACAACCAGCGTGAATTAAAACACGCCGCGGCACTGCTCGAAATGCACAAAGTAAAAGGGATTCCCTACGACCCGGCCCAGGATGGCTTCGATTTTTCAAAATCCGAAATCGAGGCCTTCAGTCAACGCCTGATGCGTCTCAACCAGTCCCGGCACATTGAATATGTGCGCTTCCACGCATCGTTTTGCGCTCCGTCGGTTACTGCCTCACTGAACAGGCCAATTGAAACAGACCGGAAGTCGACGCTCAGTGCGCCAGAATGTCTTTGAAGAAGCGCGTCATCGCTACCTTGTATTCGTCATCGGCACGCACCTCCGATGGGTTCTGCGGCCGCGTAAATCCGTGCGTGGTGCCGCTATACAGGTTCACCTCGAAGTCCACCTTGGCGGCGCGGAACTGCGAGATCAGAGAATTGACCTCCTCCAGCGGCGCCACCGGGTCTTCAGCGCCGTGCAGAATGAGGACGCGCCCCTTGATGTTCTTGGCGGCTTCCGGCGTGAACTTGTTGAACGAGCCGTGTACCGATACGAAGCCAAGAAGCGGCGTGCCAGTTTCGATGAGCTCGATCCCCACGGTGCCGCCAAAGCAATAGCCGACCGAGGCGAGCTTCGTCGCATCCACCATCGGCTGCGCCTTGAGGACATCGAATCCGGCCGCGGCGCGCGCACGCATCAGCGGACGGTCTTCGTTGTAAATGGCGATCAGTTTCGTCATCTCCGGAACGTCCTTGGGCACCACGCCTTTCCCGAAAATGTCCTCGGCGAACACCACATAGCCGAGCTTGGCGATCGTCTGGGCATCCGCGAGAGTGTTCTCCGAGAAGCCGGAGCGGTCATGAATCATCAACACACCGGGGCGCCGCCCTTGGACAGCGTCGTCGTAGATGAGATAGCCGGACAGCGCCGTGTTGCCTTGCTTGTAGTCGATCCAGCGGGTTTTCATGGCAGCTTGCGCCGCGCCGGCCTGCAGGATCACGGCAACGGCGGCCAGGATGAAACATTTCAGACGTGCGATTTTCATTTGGCTCCTCCCGAATGCGTTTGCATAACTGCTGTATTGTCCCATTTTGGCAGCCCTGAAGACATTGCTACCAGCGACGCCCTTCCCGCACGGCCTATCACTGCGCTTCTGAGTAAAACTTCTTCACGCCGTTGCCGAGCAACCCAGTGTTCCCGTACTCCGGGTAGCGGGTTCGAAACTCTTCGACCAACATCTTGACGGCCTGGTCGGCCGACGCGCCTTCCGATTTCACTTTTCGAGTGCGCGTCTCCAGGGCTTGGAGCAGATCTCGCTCCCGCGCGATCGCTTCGATCGTGTCCACCTCACCGTGCCCCGGAACCACCGAACGCGGTTGGAGCGCGGCCAGCCGGTCCAGCACCGCAATCCAATTTCTCCCGTTCGAATCCCCGTCGGGCAGAATCGGGAAAAAGCGGTTGGTGATCACATCGCCGCCGAAGAGCACCTTGTCTTCCTTGACCCAGATGAAATTGTCGCCCTTGGTATGGGCCGGGCCGAGCGTGAACAAGCGCACGGTAACGCCACCTAGATCGATTTCCACCGAGCCGTCGAACACCATGTCCGCGGGCCGGAGCACCGCGCCTTTCAGCAGCTCCGCGTTGGCCCGCGACATGCCTGAAAACTGAAGAAGCATGCCCCGTCCCTTGCTATTCAACTCCTCCTCCTGCACGGCCGGACGAATCAGTTTTGCGCGCGGTGGAAAAACGTGAAAGCCGGTGACGTGCTCGGGATGAAAATGCGTGGTTGTCAGATACAGGTCCGCGTTCTTGCTCACCTTTTGTAGTTCACGCAGCGTCGTCTGCCCGTTCCTGTCGCCCATCCCCGAATCGATCGCCAGTGTGGCCTTGTTCCCCATGACGAAGCCGATGTTCGGAACCAGGTTCACGCATCCATCCGGGATCACCCAGACGTGCTCGGAGATCTTCACCGTCTTTCCCTCCTGCACGTAAGGCGGCGGCTCGGTCTGCGCCCACAACAACGGGCACGCCACCAGAGGGAGAAGAGATCTCATGGAGCCATAATCCCACATCGCCGACCGTGTAACGCAGCGCCAGCGGTTTAGGTATATACTGACATGAATCGGGGACGCTAAAGTAGAAACCCCGGTCCATACTGAGGCCCGGCGCGAGGCCGGGGGCTGGTTCGTAGCGGCGCCGCCAAACATCGCCGCACAGAAGGAGATCGATTATGAGGAGCAAGTTCGGATTTCTGATCATCGCGCTCGCGTGCGTTTTCGCCGTGAGCGTCCTGGCCGATGGGCCGCCACCACCATGGGCCTACGGATTTAACACGCCTCCGGGAGCTCCCGCACCGGCTGCGGCGCCAGCGGCCGCGCCTGCGGCCCCCGATACTACCCCGAAGCACGTTCCCGGTAGCGACAAGGAATTTGTCCGCCAGCAGATCGCTAATCAATACGGTCCGGCCGATTGGTTCCCCGGCGATCATGGCCCCATGCCCGACATCGTGGCGCATGGGCGCCAGGAAGCCATGATTGCCGCCTGCAGCCTGTGTCACTATCCGAACGGCAAAGGCCGCCCCGAGAACGCCGGCGTTGCCGGTCTTCCGATTGCCTACTTCATCCAGACGATGCACGACTTCCGGGATGGGTTGCGCAAGAGCGCCGACCCGCGCAAGGCCAACACGAACCGCATGATTTCGTTCGCTAAGAACATGACCGACGACGAGATCAAAACGGCCGCCCAGTACTTCGGCGCCATGAAGTGGTCGCCGTGGATGACCAAGGTGGTGGAGTCCAATATGGTTCCTAAGACTCGCCCCAACAACGGTATGTTCCTCATGCTCGAAGGCAACGAGAAGGAGCCCCTTGGCCAGCGCCTGATCGAGACGCCCGTTGACGCCGAAGCCACCGAGCTTTTGCGCAACGACCACTCCGGTTTCATCGTTTACGCGCCGCCGGGAAGCTTGAAGAAGGGCGAAGCGCTAGTGAAGACCGGCGCCGGACGGACCACCGCGTGCGGCCTTTGCCACGGAGAGGATCTGAGAGGGCTTGGCCCCGTGCCCGGTCTCGCGGGCCGCTCCCCCAGCTACCTCGGGCGACAGCTTTACGACATGCAGGCCGGCTTCCGCAAAGGCGAATGGACCAGCCTGATGAAGCCCGTGGTCGCCCAGCTGACCGACGAGGACATGATCGCCATCACGGCTTATATCGCCTCGATGACGCCGTAAGTGACCCTTAAGGGATTCGTTTTGGGCGGTCTTGAGATTGGACCGCCCTTTTGGTTTTAGTGAGCGCGTCTTGTTGTAGAGTGGGCCCCGACCGGCGAACTCGAATCCCGCCGCCACGGGCCTCTCGTTTGTTGGGTCACGCGGTTCGGATACCGGGAAAACATCGATCAACTCACATCCTTTGCGGCTCTAACGTGATGGAACCGCGACGCCGTCACCGAGCCCCTGATCCTCGGGCGTTATAATCACGCCAGGATGCCGGTCATCTTCTGTCGCGGTCGAACCCTTTTGTTCCTGCTCAGCATGTCCCTGCTTCCGGCGACGGTCCCTGCTCAGCCAGTCAGCGCCGCGCCCTCGGAAACCACAGCACAACAAGAGCAGACACCGCACCCGTATTCCCTTCCCCCGGACAAGTTGCAGAGAGCCATCGAATACTCCCGCGCACGATACTGGCTGCACTTCGCAGGCGAGCTTTACGGCATGGCGGTTCTGCTAGCGATCCTAGTCCTCGGCCTTTCGGCCAGATTTCGCAACTGGGCCGAAGCCGCATCCAACCGGCGCTTCACACAGGCGGTCGTCTTCGTTGCGCTTCTGATGTTCACTAATGACATTCTCAGTCTTCCGCTCGGTGTTTACGGCCAACATCTGGAGCTCGCCTTCGACCAGTCGGTGCAAGGCTGGCCCTCATGGCTTTGGGACTGGACCAAAGGCGAACTGATCGAAGTCGCGCTTGCCATCGTCGTTGTATACATCCTCTACGCTGTCATCCGCCGAAGCCCGCGACGCTGGTGGTTATATTTTTGGCTGGCTACGTTGCCCATCCTATTCACGCTTATGTTTCTCGAGCCGCTGGTCATCGAGCCCATGTTCTATCGCTTTGACCCCCTGGCCGCAAAGCACGCACCCTTAGTCGACCAATTAGAAAAAGTAGTAGCGCGCGGCAACCTCGCGATTCCGCCCGACCACATGTTCGAAATGCGGGCCAGCGAGAAGGTGAAGTCCCTGAACGCTTATGTCACCGGCCTTGGTGCGACCAAGCGCGTAGTGATCTGGGACACCACGCTCGACACCATGCCTACGCCGGATATTCTATTCGTGTTCGGACATGAAATGGGGCATTACGTGTTGGGCCACGTTCGCGATTCAGTGCTCTTGCTTTCGCTTCTATTCCTTGCTCTCCTCTTCGCTGGCTATCATGTTCTCGGCTGGCTTATCCATCGCTGGGGCGGCAAATGGCAGATCCGAGGAATCTCGGATTGGGCTTCTCTTCCCGCCTTATTGCTGATTACCGCGGTCGCCACCTTCCTCACCGAACCTCTTGTTAACGGTTACAGCCGCTGGCAGGAACATCAGGCCGACATTTACGGCCTCGAGGTCACTCACGGCATTGTTGTCGATTCTAAGTCCGTGGGAGTTCATTCTTTTCAGCTCCTCGGCGAAATCGGCCTCGATGAACCGAATCCCAACCCATTCATCGAATTCTGGTTATACTCGCAC
>Ga0207066_1063_pt2 | contig 26614 bp, 25 predicted proteins | sample Alteio_BWMinCont_24_FD_153490 | JGI IMG/M metagenome (GOLD analysis project Ga0207066, IMG submission 153490) | Enriched cells from forest soil in Barre Woods Harvard Forest LTER site, Petersham, Massachusetts, United States -... | ecosystem: Environmental > Terrestrial > Soil > Temperate forest >...
TCGTAGGTTGCATTCTTTGATGCGAGTTTTAATTTTTGGATTTTGAAACCAAATTTTGGCAGCCATCTTTTGTAATCGTCCGGCGCGTAAAATAATATTTGCGAAACAGTTCGATTTCATTTTTTCCAACGCCGCATTGCACTGGGTGGATGATCATCAGGCGATTTTGCGCGGAACGGCTGTCATTTTGAAATCCGGCGGAAGGCTCATCGTTTCCTGCGGCGGCAAAGGCAACGCGCAGGATGTGTTCATCGCGTTGCGTCCGGAAATGCGGTTGAAGCGTTGGCGCAAATTTTTCCGCAGGATGCCAAAGCCGTATTTTTTTTACGCGCCGGACGATTACAAAAGATGGCTGCCAAAATTTGGTTTCAAAATCCAAAAATTAAAACTCGCATCAAAGAATGCAACCTACGAAGGCGCGGAAGGTTTTGCAACGTGGCTGCGCACGACGTGGATTCCCTACGTCCAGCGCGTGCCCGAAAACTGGCGCGAGGAATTTATCGTCGCCGTCACACAGCGTTACGGCGCCAAGCATCCGCCGGATGCGGACGGAAAAGTTCATGTCAAAATGGTTCGTCTGGAAATTGACGCGATAAAAGTTTGAAAACTTCGCGCGGCTTCCGCAAATTTTTGCTCGCAGCAAAATGAAAAAAATGTTCAAAGAAATTTCCGGTTCCATCGTCGCGCCCAAAGGCTTTCTCGCCAGCGGCGTTTTTTGCGACATCAAAAAAATCGGCACGGGCAAAGGCTCGAACAAAGGTCCGAAGCGCGACCTCGCGCTCATTGTTTCTGGAACGCCCGCGACCGTTGCCGGGATGTTCACGACTAATCAAGTTTGCGCCGCACCGGTGAAAGTTTGCGTTGAGCGCGCGAAAAAGGGAACAGCGCAAGTCGTGGTCGCCAATTCCGGCAACGCCAACGCCTGCACCGGCAAACAAGGTTTGGCTGACGCGCGCGAAATGGTTTCTTTCACCGAACGCGCACTGAACTTTCCGAAAGGTTCGGCTCTCGTCGGCTCGACCGGGCGCATCGGCGTCACAATGCCGATGGACAATGTCCGCGCAGGAATCATCGAGGCCGCCGTTGAACTTGGTTCAACTATCGAACACGCCGCGCACGCCGCCGAAGCCATCATGACAAGTGATTCGCGCCCAAAGCAGATTGCGATAGAATTCAAGCTGGGCGGCGAGAAGATTCGCATCGGTGGTATCTGCAAAGGCGCGGGAATGATTCAGCCGGGAATGAGTCCGACCGGCGCGCGTCCGGCAACTTTGGCGCATGGCGGACTTCATGCAACGATGCTGTGCTTCATTACGATGGATGTGGCGATTGACGCGAAAATTTTACAAACGACATTGAAAGAAGCTGTCGCCAACAGTTTTAACCGCATCACTGTGGACGGCGACATGAGCACGAACGACACGGTTTTGGTTTTGGCGAACGGGCTGGCGGAAAATAAAAAGTTCGGAGTTCGGAGTTCGGAGTTCGGAGTTTTCCAGGCCGGGCTTAACTATGTTTGTCTGGAACTGGCAAAGAAAATTGTGCGCGATGGCGAGGGCGTTCATCGCATTGTGACTGTGCGAGTGAATGGCGCGAAGACGATTCAGGATGCCGATGCCGCCGCACGCGCGGTGGCGAACAGCGCGCTGGTGAAGACAAGCTGGCACGGCGGCGATCCGAATTGGGGACGCATCATTGACGCGATGGGTTATTCATCCGCGAAAGTCGTAGAAGAAAAAGTGGACATTGGTTACAGCGCGAGCGGCGGCAAAAAAATTCTTTGGAGTTTAAAACGCGGGCAGCCGACGAAGGCGACGTTCAAAGAATTATGCAATGCCGTTGCGCCGAAGGAATTTGATTTGCACATCAATCTGAATCTCGGCAAGGCGGGCGCGGTGATGTATGCCTGCGATTTGACGGAGGAATATGTGGACTTCAACAAAGGCGATGTGGGCAATCCGACTACTTTGGGAGGGTAGTTTACAAATCGTTCGTTACACCAACCCTGCCTTTTTCATCGCGACGTTGAAATCGTATTCTGGTTTGCGTGCCTTGCGTTCGCGCAGCGCGTTCGCCGCGTCGTCGCCGACGAACATTTCCGTCGCGGCGTCCCATGTCAGCTTGCGTTTCAATTTCATGCCGATCCATGCGGCGGCACACGCTTCAAGACTGCGGGCGGATTGTTGGATCGGCGCGATGGGCTGGCGGTTGGCGACGATGCTTTCGAGCCAGTTGCCGTGATGTGTCCGGCTCGGTATCCAGCGCACGGCGTTGCCGTCGAGCGGCGAAAGGATTTTTTTGTCGCTCGCGCGCAAAGGCGAGTGGGCGTCGGCGGGTGAAGTTGGGTCGCTCGCGGTGACTTTCTCCGCGCCGCGCGTGCAAAAAATCCAGCCTTCGTCGCCTTCAAACCGGATGCCGGTTTCAAATTTGTTGTCGAGGATCAACTGCACGTTTTTTGGATATAGCATCTCGACGTGATAGCTGGTGTGAACCGTCCATGCGTCGTTCTGCATGAATTCAGCCTGCGCGTCAACTGTCAGCGGCCCGCCGAGTTCCTGCCCCATCGCCCACTGCGCGATGTCAACGTGATGCGCGCCCCAGTTCGTGATCATGCCGAGGCCGAAATCTTCCGTGGTGATCCAGCCGGGGCGGGCGTCGAGGCTGTCCTGCGGATGTCCGCGACGTTCCATGTAGGGCTGTTCGGGCGCGGAGCCAAGCCAGTGTTCGTAATCCAGATTTTCCGGCACGGGCATCGGTTCGGGCGCGTGGCCGCTGGGCTTGTCCATGCCAACGCCGATCTTGATGGTTTTCAACTGCCCGATACGCCCGTTGCGGACGGCTTCGCTCGCGGAACGAAAAGTCATCCACGGATGTTCCGACCGCTGCTGCGAGCCGGTCTGCAAGATGATTTTCTTCGCCTCGACCGCGCGCTGCAGGCCGATGGCTTCCGCGATGTTGTAAGTGACGGGCTTCTGGACGTAAATGTGCTTGCCCGCAATCGCCGCCGCAATCGCCAGCCGCGCGTGAGAAAAATCCGGCACGGTGACGACCACCGCGTCAATGTCCGGCGACGCCAGAACGTCGTGATAGTCGTGAAAGGTTTTTACGTTCACGCCGGACTCGCCCTGTTTCGAGTAAAAGTCCTCCGCCATTTTTTTGCCGGCGGCGAGGCGCTTGGAATCCAGGTCGCACACGGCGACGACGCGGGCGAGCGACTCGTTCAAGACATTGCCCATGTCGCTGCGGCCCATGCGTCCGCAGCCGATTTGCGCGACGTTGATTTTTTTGCTCGGCATATCCGCCGCGAACAGCGAGCGCGGCATGATGTTCGGAAGAATGGCGAGGCCGACGCCACCACGAACGGCGGCTTTAAGAAAACGGCGGCGGGATTGATTTTTCATTTTTGTGCCGTAGCGGCTTTCGGCAGAAAGCCGGATTTTATTTTTCGAATTCGCGGCGCTCTGCCGAGCCGCCGCTACAATTTTAATTTGCCGGCAGCACGCGGAATTTAACGTTGCGGAAGGAAACTTCGCTGCCGTGTTCCTGCAACAAAATATGACCGTCCGCCCATTCGCCAAAGCCGGGAATGTCCTTGAATTTGCTTTGCGCGACGGCGGCGCGGAACACCGCCGAACCGCGCTCGAATTCAACGGTCTTTTCGCCATTGAGCCAGAACTCCACGTGGTTGCCCTGCGACAAAATGCGCGCGTGATTCCATTCACCGACCGGCATGACTTTTTTGCCGGCGGGCGCCGGAATCAAATCGTAGAGCGAACCCATCGTGCGGTCGCCGTCGCGGCCCAATTTCGCGTCGGGATGATTTGCGTCGTCGAGGATCTGATATTCGAGGCCGATGGCCGAACCGACGCCGGTGGGTTTGCCCGTGACTTTGTCAATCGGTGAAATGTCCGGCTGCACAAAAATCTTGATGCCGCTGTTGCAGCCAAACGTCGTTTTGAAATCCGCGACAAGTTCAAAATTGGAATAGCGTTTGCGCGTGATGATGTCGCCTCCAGCCTGCGCTTCGGCTTCGCCGTTGGTCAAACCGGGATCAACCGTCAGCACACCGTCTGCGATGCCCCAGCTTTTCACCGGAAATTCATCAGACTTCGGACTGCGCCAGCCGTCGGTGGTTTTGCCGTCCCAGAGCAATTTCCAGCCGTCCGCCTTTTCCTGTTCAGTCAGCGCGTTGGGTTCGAGTTCGTGAATGCGGATGGTTCGGAAAGAAACTTTCAGCCCGATTTTATTTGTGGCGTTGCCGATGCCGTGGACTTGCAGGCCAATCACGCCGCGCGGCGTGACATTGTCGCAAATTTCCGCGCGCGGCACGCCGTTCAGCCACGTTTGAATCGTCGGCCCGTTCGCGACGATGCGCAGCTTGTTCCATTCGCCATTTTTGCTGACCGTCCGGCCTTGCTCGGAAAACGCCAGGCATTGCGCGCTTTTCTCGCCGCCGGTGGGAAACAGCCAGCCGCGCCGCGCCTCGTCGTAAATGCCCGCCGACCACATGCGCGCGCGCGCGGCATCCATGTCAATCTCGCATTGGTAGCCGTGGATGCGGTCCGCCGTGAACTTGAATTCCTTGCCACCAATGATAGCGTTCGTGGCGTCGGGAAAAACTTCGCTGCGGATTTGCACGCCTGAATTCAACAGCGCATCACATTTGTATTCGACCTCCAGCTCGAAGTTTTCAAACGTCTGCGTGGTGCAAAGAAAACTGTTGCCCGTGCCCGAAACGGACTGGCCGGTCAGCACGCCATCTTCGATCGTGTATTTGGCCTTGCCGCTGTGCTCGGCCCAGCCGTCGAGATTTTTGCCGTTGAAAAGATTGATCCAGCCCTCTTCCGCCGAAGCCGGCGAAATCGCAAGGGCGGCGATGGCCAGACTGATGAATTGAATGCGCATAATGTCAAAACTGCCGAGTGGAATCTGCCGACATAATTCCACTCTGCCGCGACAAGCACAATATTTTTAATGGTGGATTGAGGATTGTGACGGCGAGCTAAAGGCATCGCATTCTTTGCCGAGACGCTGCCAGGAGTTTTGACGGAATAAAAAGCCGCCGGATTTCTCCAGCGGCTTTTGTGTTTCAATCGGAAATCCAAAATCGCAGATCAGTAAGCGGCCTGTGTGCCTTTAATTTGCCGTTTTTTCATCCACGGCATGAGTGCGCGTAATTTCGCGCCGGTTTTTTCAATAGGATGATTTTCCCCCTTCTTTAGCAGAGCGTTGTATTTTTTGTAGCCGCCTTTGTATTCAGCGACCCAGCCTTTGGCAAATTTGCCGGACTGGATGTCTTTGAGCGCGGCCTTCATACGTTTCTTCACGCTGGCATCAATGATCTTCGGGCCGACGCTCACGTCGCCCCACTTGGCGGTTTCGGAAATCGAGAAACGCATTCCGCTGATACCGGCTTCGTTCATCAAATCCACGATAAGTTTCAGTTCGTGCAGGCACTCGAAGTAAGCCATCTCCGGCGAATAACCGGCTTCAACGAGCACTTCAAATCCGGCCTGCACGAGCGCGCTCGCGCCGCCGCACAGCACCGTCTGTTCGCCGAACAAATCCGTCTCGGTCTCTTCCTTGAATGAAGTTTCCAAAACTCCGGCGCGCGTGCCGCCGATTCCTTTCGCCCAGGCGAGCGCGATTTTTTTCGCGTCCTTGCCGGGATTTTGATAAACGGCGATCAAGCTCGGCACGCCTTTGCCTTCGACATACTGGCGGCGGACGATGTGGCCGGGACCTTTCGGCGCAACCATGATGACATTCACATTTTTCGGCGGAACAATGGTCTTGAAATGAATCGAAAAGCCGTGCGAGAACAAAAGTGTCTTGCCCGCGCTCAAATTCGGCTCGATATCTTTTTCGTAAGCGCGCGGCTGCTTGGTGTCGGGAATCGCCACCATGATGACGTCCGCCTGCTTGACGGCTTCCGCCGTGCTGACGACTTCAAATCCTTTTTCTTTTGCAACCGGAATGGACTTGCTGCCTTCGTAAAGTCCGATGATGACCTTGAGACCTGAATCCTTGAGGTTGAGCGCGTGCGCATGGCCTTGCGAACCGAAGCCGAGCACGGCGAGCGTTTTGTTTTTCAATACGCCGAGATCAGCGTCTTTGTCCGTGTAAACTTTTGCAGGCATTTTTATTTTTTGTTGATGGTTGAAAATTGCGAGACGATTTAACGATTTACGATTCAGCGATGTAACGAATTTATTTCCTCGGCAACGCCACTTGCCCCGTGCGCGTCAGTTCCAGCACACCGAACGTCTGCATCAGGTCGAGAAATTTTTCCACCTTGCTGGCGTTGCCGGTGATTTCAATCGCCAGCGTCTTGGGCTGCACGTCCACGATTTTGGCGCGGAAAATGTCCGTGATCTGCATCACCTCGGCGCGCGACTTGGAATCCACGCCGACCTTCACGAGCACGAGTTCGCGGTCAACGTATTCGCCGTCGCGAAAGTGCTGCACCTTGATGGCGTTCGGCAATTTGTTGAGCTGCTTGACGATCTGGTCGAGTGTCGCGTCGTCACCGGTCGTGACGATGGTCATGCGCGAGAGATCGGGATCGTGCGTTGGGCCGACGTTGAGCGTGTCAATGTTGTAGCCGCGGCCGCTGAACAGCCCGGCCACGCGCGTGAGCACGCCGAACTTGTTTTCGACCAGCACTGAAATGGTGTGTCGCATAAAACCGTTTGGAAACGGATGAAAAGCCTAGCAATGCGAAGGGAAGCGGTCAATTTACAAATTTAAAGCAGCAGTTTTCACCAATTTTCAAAAGAACGGATTGTGTTCCTTTTCTTCCGCGACCGTCGTCAACGGGCCGTGGCCGGGGCAAAGCAATGTTTCCGGCGGCAGCGATAAAATTTGTTCACGCACTTTTTGTTTTGCCAGATCCCACGCGCCGTTGCCGTTGCCCATCGAGCCGGCGAAAATCGTGTCGCCGACGAGCGCGATGAGCGGCGCGTCTTCCTGCCAGTTGCCGACCATGTAAGTCACGCCGTCCTCCGCGTGGCCGGGCGTCTCGCGGTGCGTCACGCGCAGTCCGCCGAGATGGACGATTTCCGCCGTCTTGTTGCGCTGGTCAACGGGCGCGCTTTTCGACCCGGAATGCAAACGGACTTTCGGCCACGCCTCGCGGATTTTCGGCAGCGCCTCGACGTGATCCCAATGCGAGTGCGTGATGAAAACGTGTTTGAGTTGAAGTTGTTCGGCGACGATACAATCGAGAATCGGTTTTGCGTCGAGTCCGGTGTCGAATAGCGCCGCGTCGCGCGTGACTTCGTCCCAAACCAAATAGCAATTCACGGCAAGTCCATCGCCCGCCGTTATGAACACGCGAACTTCGTGCCACACGGACAAATCTTTCGGCGACGGTAGCCAGCCGTTGGCGATGGCTTCGAGTTTTTGCGGATTGAGTCCGACAAGATTGCCGAGCGCGACGAAATTTGTTTTTTTAGAAAATTTTCCGCTTTCTTCGAGCGTGGATAATTCACTTTCTGAAATGCCTGCGGCATTTGCAGCAGCCGCAGTTGAAATATTGCTCATTTTTCTGGCTTTACGGATGATGTCGCCGGGATGGTCTTCAAGATTCATGTGCGAAACGTTAGCCGCGTTCCGCTGCCTGTCGCAAGCTTCGGATTGCATTGCCACGGCCAATGACGCAATTTCAATCCGTGAAATGCGCCGAACACAAAGCCGAAGCCATCGCCATTTGCGCTTATTGCGGACGCGCATTGTGCGCTGATTGCGCCAAACCTTCCGCGACGTCGCGCATGGTCTGCTCGGACGCTTGCGCGACAGCGCTTTTGCAGAACGACAAGGCCATGCAACTGCTGCTCCAAAAAAGCACGCAAAACGCGCAGGCCAGCGCGTTTTATTGTTATCTTTGCGCCGGATTATCACTGGCGGCGGCGGTTGGTGCTTATTTTTATCTGCCTTCGCCGTTCCTGATTTTTTTCACGGCGGGTTGTGGTGTCGTCTTTATCATTTCAGGAATCTGGTATGGCCGGATGGCGGGAAAACAAAAATCTGATTCATAAAATGTCCGACGCCTACAATCAACTGCTCGATGCGACGATTCAGCATCTCGAAGATTTGAAATCGCGCGGCGTGCGAAATATGACCGTCGCGCCGGAAACGCTTCGCGTTTTGTCACAGCCTGCAAAAGCAATTGCCACAACAGCTTCAATGCCGAAACCAACCGAACTTTCACTCGCTTTGCCCGGTGAAACAACGCCGCTTCCGCCGCTCGATCCAAAAGAAAAAGCTGCCGCCTTCGGCGCGCTGCGCGAGCGAGCTTTGGTTTGTGTGAAATGCCCGCACCTCGCGTCGTCGCGCAAAAATGTCGTGTTCGGTGTCGGGAGCATTGACGCGCAACTCATGTTCGTCGGCGAAGCACCGGGCGCGGACGAAGATGAACAGGGCGAACCGTTCGTCGGTCGCGCCGGACAATTGCTCACCAAGATCATCGAGACGACGGGCTTGAGCCGCGCGGACGTTTATATCGCGAACATTTTGAAATGCCGGCCTGACACACCCGGCCAGTCCGCCGGGAATCGCAAGCCCACGTCCGACGAAATGGCGACGTGCATTCCGTATCTGCACGAGCAGATTGATTTGATCCGTCCCAAGGTTCTCGTCGCCCTCGGCGCGACGGCGGTGGAAGGTTTGCTCGGCAAGACCGTTGGCATTATGAAATTGCGTGGGAATTGGCAGATATATCGGGGCACACCGTTGATGCCGACATTTCATCCGGCGTATTTGCTGCGCAACCAGGCGATGAGCGAGAAGCGCAAAGTCTGGGAAGACATGCTGTCCGTGATGGAAAAACTCGAAATGCCCGTCAGCGAGAAGCAGCGGAATTATTTTTTGAAGGCGTGAAAATAATCCGCGAATTTCGCGAATGGCTGCTAATTTAACTTTTTAATTCGTGCAAATTCGCGTAATTAGCGGATTCGATTTTTGCACCAATGCTTAAAACTTTTTTCCAGCCGCTCATCGCGTGGTATCTCGCCGCGCTCAAGACCGCCGGTTATCCGGTCATCGTGCTGCTGATGACAATGGAAAGTTCCTTCCTGCCGCTGCCAAGCGAAGTCATCATCCCGTCCGCCGCGCATCTCGCGGACACGGGACAGATTCCGCTGGGATTCACGGGCATCGTCATCGCGGGTGCGTTCGGGTCGTGGCTCGGCGCGACCATCATGTATTGGCTGGCGCGGATCGCCGGTCGTCCGCTCATCCTGCGTTATGGCCGGCTTGTTTTGTTTCCACCGGAAAAACTGGAAAAGGCCGAGCGCTGGATGGCGCATTACGGCGCGATGGGCGTGTTCATTGCGCGACTGCTGCCGGGCGCACGGCAACTCGTCGGCATCCCCGCCGGCATCGCAAAAATGGATTACCTGAAATTTTCAATCTTCACGCTGCTCGGCTCGACGATCTGGTGCTCGGTGCTTTGCTACGTCGGCGTCAAGGCGGGTCAGGACGCGCAACTCATGCACGGCGAATTGCATCACGTCGCGCTCTGGCTCGGTGGCGCGATGATTTTTCTGGGCGGACTGTATTATTTTTTCGTTCACCGGCACATGAAGAAAAAACTCTGACACGGATTTCACAGATTTGCGCGATTCAATCCGTGAAGATTTGTGTAATCCGTGTCTGAATTCTTCGTCGCGGAAAATTGACTCACGCTGTAAATTGTCTCGTGCCGATAAGTGATTCCATCCGCAAAAAAGTCAGCGCATTGCCGCACAAGCCGGGCATCTATTTGATGCGCGACCGGTTTGGCACGGTCATTTATGTCGGCAAGGCGCTCAATTTGCGCAAGCGCGTCAGCCAGTATTTTCAATCCAGCCGGCGCATGGGCTGGGACTTGAAATTCAACGCGCTCGTCGAGGCAATCTGCGATTTCGATTTCCATGTCGTCCGCAGCGAACCCGAAGCGCTCCTGCTCGAAAGCAAACTCATCAAGGAATTCAAGCCGCGTTACAACATCAGCTTCCGCGACGACAAACGCTTCCTGATGCTGAAAGTGAACTTGAACGACCCGATTCCGAATTTCACTTTTGCGCGTTTCAAAAAGGACGACGGCGCGCGTTACTTCGGGCCGTTTGTCAATGCGGCGGCGGCGCGGAACGTCGTCACGCTCGCGCAGCGGCAATTTAATCTGCGCGGTTGCCGTGTGTTCACGCCCGGCGAGAGCGATTACAAGCATTGCCTTTACGCGCATTTGAAATACTGCGCCGCGCCGTGCGTGGGCAATGTTTCGCGCGAGCAATATCTGGAACAGGTCAAGGCCGCGTGCAATTTCCTCGAAGGGCAATGCCGCGAAATGCAGGAACAACTCGAAGACGAAATGAAAAAAGCCGCGGCGTCGCGGGATTACGAAAAGGCTGCGAACCTGCGTGACCTCGTTCACGATTTGAAAACGACGTGGAAGAAAACGGAAAAATTTGCGCGCATTCCGTATTCGTTGCCGGGAAACATCCAGCCGCAAAATGATCTGGTCGAACTCGCGAGCGTCCTTGATTTGCCCAGGCCGCCATTGCGCATCGAAGGTTTTGACATTTCAAACATCAGCGGCACGTTTGCCGTCGCGTCGCTCGTCAGTTTCAAAAATGGCCGGCCTGACCGCGCGAATTATCGCCGCTTCAAAATCAAAACCGTGGAAGGTCAGGATGATTTCGCAAGCATGGCCGAAGTCGTGCGAAGGCGTTACACGAGATTGCTGAATGAGTCGCCATCTCAAAAAACGAAAAACGATGAAGTTGGCGAAGCCGTGCCGGAGGAATTGCAAAAATTAGTAAATGAAACGAGCCGGAAGGTGCGAAATAGAATTCCAGTGAAGGATTCTGAATTACAAATTGGGAATTCCAATTTGCCGGATTTGATTCTCATTGACGGTGGCAAAGGGCAATTGAGTGCGGCAGTCGGCGAATTAAAAAAACTTGGCCTCGAAGAAATTCCCGTCATCGGGCTGGCGAAGGAATTTGAGGAAATTTATCTGCCGGGCAAAAGCGAACCGTTGCGGCTCGGCCTTGCCCATCCGGCGGTGAAATTATTGCAGCGCATCCGCGACGAAAGTCATCGCGTCGCAAATTCCTACAACGCGCAGTTGCGGCTCAAGCGGATTTCCGAGAGCGTGCTGGACGAATTTCCCGGCATCGGCGAGCGGCGCAAATCGGCGTTGCTGAAAAAATTCGGTTCGGTGCAACGATTAAAAACTGCGACGCTGGAACAACTCGCCGCCGTGCCGGGTTTCGGTGGCAAAGCGGCGAAGGAATTGAAGAAATTTTTGGAAGCCAGATCGGTTCTCACGGTTTGATTGGAACAATCAAGTTTGGAGAAATAGCTCTCGCTCCAATCCAAATCGCGCTAGATTGGGAAAGTCGAAAGACATTGCATGACACCAAAATTATTTTCTGAACTCGGCCTGTCCGCCGAAATCCTGAAAGCCATTGACAAGCTCGGCTTTGAAAAGGCCGCGCCGATTCAGGCCGAAGCCATTCCCGTGCTCATGAGCGGACGCGATGTCGTCGGCCAGTCGCAGACCGGTTCCGGCAAGACCGCCGCGTTCGCCATTCCGGCGATTGAAAAAACGAATCCTGATTTGAAAGCGGTGCAGGTGCTCATCCTTTGCCCGACGCGCGAACTTGCCGTGCAGGTTTCCGAGGAATTTCACAAGCTTACGATCTTTAAACGCGGCATCACGGCGTTGCCGATTTACGGCGGCCAATCCTACGAGCGCCAGTTCTGGGGACTCAAGCAAGGGGCGCAAATCGTCATCGGCACGCCGGGTCGCGTCATGGATCACATGCGGCGCGGCACTATCCGCCTCGCACAAATCAAGATGGTCATCCTCGACGAAGCCGACGTGATGCTCAACATGGGGTTCCGCGATGACATTGAAACCATTTTGAAAGATGCGCCGAAGGAACGGCAGACCGTTTTCTTTTCCGCCACAATGCCGCGTCCGATCCGCGACCTGATCGAAAAATATTCGCGCGAGCCGCAAAACGTGAAGATCGAGCAGAAGGCGATGACCGTTCCGACCGTCGAGCAGGTTTATTACGAAGTGGATCGCCGTTTCAAAGTGGATTTGCTCACACGGCTCATTGACATTTACGACCTCAAGCTCGGAATTATTTTCTGCAACACCAAGCGCATGGTGGACGACCTCGTGGATCATCTCGAGGCACAGGGCTACATGGCCGACCGATTGCACGGCGACATGACGCAGGCGCAGCGCGACCGCGTAATGAACAAATTCCGCAAGTCCGGCCTCGAATTTCTCGTCGCCACCGACATCGCCGCGCGCGGCATTGACGTGGACGACATCCAGGTCGTTTTTAATTACGATTTGCCCTACGATGGCGAAGATTACGTCCACCGCATTGGTCGAACCGGTCGCGCAGGCCGGACTGGTCGCGCGATTTCGTTTGTCGCCGGGCGCGAACTGTTTCAAATCCGCAACATCGAGCGCTACACGAACACGCGCATTCAACGCGCAAAAATTCCGACCGTGGACGAAGTTCACGAAGTCCGCGCCAGCCTGTTCCTCGACAAACTTCGCGCCACTCTGACCAGCGGCGAATATAAAAAACAGGATCATCTCATCGAACGTCTGCTCGAAGAAGGTTTCAACTCCACCGACATCGCCTCCGCGCTCATCCATCATCTGCAAGGCGGCGACGCCGCGCCCGCCAAACCTGCGCCGCGTGAAGAAGCAATTTTCGAACGCCCGGAACGTCCTTCTTTCCGCGAAAAACGTGAAGGCCGTTTTGAAGATCGCGCGCCGCGCAATGCCCGTTTCCACGATGATGACCGCCGCGAACGCGCGCCCTATCGTGAAACCCGCGAGCAACGCCCGCCACCGCGTCGCGAGCCTGCAAGACCGGTTGCGCCCGTGCCGGTCAAACCCAAGATTGTTGCCCCAGTTGCAGCCACAGCTCCGATGAAAGCCGCCGTTCCGCCCGCAGCCGAAGCGATTTTGAAACGTGAGCCGCGTCCGCCACGCACAAAGCGTTCCGACCGTTCCGAACCGTGGCTTGCCACCAAACCCAAGGCCAGCCGCGCCACGCCCGCGGATTTCACGCGGCTCTACCTCAACCTCGGCGCGGAACACGGCGTCGCAACGGGCGACATCGTCGGCGCGATTTTGGGCGAGACCGGCCTGCCCGCGAAGACCGTCGGCGTGATTGATCTCCGCGAACGGCACGCATTCGTGGATGTCGCCGCCGGGAACGCCAACGCCATCATCGCCAAGCTCAACCGCGCGCAGATCAAAGGCAATAAGGTGAAAATAAAAACGGCGTGAGCGATTTTATTTTTCGCTCGCAGATTTGACAGCTTCCAGTTCCTCCCAACGCGCATAAAGCTTGGTTGCATTTTTCTTCGCCGCTTCGAGTTCATCCGTGAATTGATTCACTTGCGCCGCATGTTTACGGAAAAATTCCGGATCGGCGAACAAACCTTCGATACGCGTGACTTCGGCTTCGACTGCATGGATTTGTACTTCGATGCCCTCGAGTTCTCGCTGTTCCTTGAAGGAAAGTTTGCGCAGTTTAATTTTCGGCGTTGCGGTATCTCGGGAGAGTGCTGCCGATTTATTGGTTGCGAGAATGGCGGCGCTCTCACGAGCCGCTGTTACAGTCGCGCGCTGTTTCTTTTCCAAATAATAATCGTAGTCGCCGACGCTGTGGGCGATTTTGCCATCGCCCTCAAATGCGAGAATGTCCGTGCAGACGCGGTTGAGAAAATAGCGATCATGACTGACGACGAGCACCACGCCGGGAAATGCGATCAATGCTTCTTCCAACACGCGCAACGTCGGCAGATCCAGATCGTTCGTCGGTTCGTCGAGAATCAGAAAGTTCCCGCCGCTTTTCAAAATACGCGCGAGCAACAAACGGCTGCGTTCGCCGCCGCTCAATTTTTTCACGAGCGTCAGGATGCGGTCGTCCGAAAATAAAAACCGTTTGAGATACGAGCGCACGGAAATTTTTGCGTCGCCCCACTGCACGAATTCCGTGCCGTCGGCAACCTCGTCGAGGACGGTTCGCTCTTCGTTCAACTGGAGACGCCCTTGATCCACGTAATTAAATTTCGTGAGCTGGCCGGTTTTCACCGTGCCTTCGGTCGGCGGCAACTGGCCGATGATGGCTTTGAGCAGCGTGGTTTTGCCGAGACCGTTCCGCCCGCAAACACCGATGCGCCGGCCGTTCGCAAAACTGAACGTGAAACCGGAAAATAATTTTTTACCGGCAATGCTCATGCCCAAATCCGTAACATCCACGGTGCGATTGCCGAGTTGCGGCGGCGGCGGAATAACAAGTTCCACATCTTCTTCCATCACCGGTCCGGCCTGCGCGGCGGTGTCGTAGTAACGCTCGAAACGATCTTTCTGTTTGCTGCGTTGCGCGCGCGGACCCTGACGCACCCATGCGAGTTCCTTTTTCAGAAACATCTGGCGCTTGTGTTCGACGGTCGCATCGGCTGCCTGGCGTTCGGCCTTGGCGAGCAGGTAATCGGTGTAGTTGCCTTCGTGCGAGAAAAATTTCCCGTCGGACAATTCGATCATGCGCTTCACCACGCGATCCAGAAAATAGCGGTCATGCGTGACGACGAGAAACGTGCCGTGAAATTCTTCGAGAAACTCCGCAACCCACTCGATGGATTCCGGGTCGAGATGGTTCGTCGGCTCGTCGAGAATCAGAAAGTCGGGCAGCGAAACAATCGCGCGGCACATGGCGACGCGGCGTTTTTCTCCGCCGGAAAGAGTTTCGATGCACCGGTCACCGGCGGGACAATTCAAGTGCGCCATCGCGATTTCGATGCGGGTGTCGAGCGTCCAGCCTTCGAGCGCGTGGATGCGATGCTCCAGTTCCTCGTGCCGTTTCGAGTCGTGTGGCAGCGATTCAAATTCTGCGATCAAATCCAGCACCGGCTTCGCTCCGTCGCGGATGTTTTCCTCCACGGACTTCGTCGCATCGAGCATGAAATCCTGCGGCAGATAACTGACGACGAGATCGCGCTGCCGCGAAACTTCGCCGCTGTCGGGCGATTGCAGACCGGCAAGGATGCGCAGAAACGTCGTCTTGCCCGCACCGTTGCGACCGACGAGACCAAGGCGTTCGCCTTCCTGGATGCCGAGCGTGGCGGCGGCGAGGACTGCGCGGTCGCCGTAACGAACGGTGATTTCGGAGGCGGAAATGATGGTGGACATTTTATTTTGACCGCGAAGCACACGAAAGCTAGCAGAATCAAATGCGGGAACAAGCGGGCTTTTCCAAAAGAACTTCGTGCCATTTCCCGAAATTCCTGTCTTTATCTCCGCATGAATATTCAAGTGGCGGTGCTCTGCGACGCGGCAACCGAGGACAACGGCAAGCTCAATCTCCTCGGCGCGTTCGACACGATTTTCGCGCCGCAATTACCCGCCGTGCATCCGCAATGCGCCGTCGCGTTGCGCGTCACGTTCATGTCCGGCGACGAGGGGGCGCGCAAACTCAATCTCAACTTCGTCAACGCCGACGGCCGCGCCATTATGCCGCCCATCGAAATCCCGGTGGCGGTCGCACTGCCGGACGACGTACATTTTCTCACGCGCAATTTCATCGTCAACATTCAAGGGCTAAAATTTCCCGAAATCGGACTTTATTCCGTTGATGTGCGACTGGACGACAAATCGCAGGCGGGCATTCCGCTTTCGGTGAAACATCTGCCGCCGCGTGCGGCTTGAAACGGAGACAGAATTAACAAAATTTGGAATCGGCTCGCTCCACAGTTTTTTATTTCTGAAAATTCTGTCAATTCTGTCTAAAAATTTTCATATTTCGCGCATGACAAATTCACAAAACGAAACCGTCCTGCATCTCGACCTGCCCGGCATCAAAAAAATCCGCTCCGGCAAAGTCCGCGAAGTCTTTGATCTCGGCGACCGTTTTCTGCTCGTCGCCAGCGACCGCATCTCGGCCTTCGACGTTATCATGCCCAACGGCATTCCGCGCAAAGGCGAAGTGCTCACGCAAATCTCGCATTTCTGGTTCGAGAAATTTTCCGCGCTCGTGCCGAATCATCTGCTCGCCGGTGCGAATGATCCATTGCCGAAAAATCTCCAGCCGTTCGCCGCGCAACTCGCGCGCCGCAGCATGATCGTGAAAAAAGCGAAGCCGCTCGCCATCGAGTGCATCGTGCGCGGCTATCTTTCCGGCAGCGGCTGGAAGGAATACAAAAAATCGCAGACCGTCTGCGGCATCAAGCTGTCCGCCGGCCTGACCGAATCCGCCGAGCTGCCCGAACCGATTTTCACGCCGTCCACCAAGGCCGAGGCCGGCCACGACGAAAATATTTCCTTCGACGAGGCGTGCAAAATCACCGGCACGGAACTCGCCACGCAGGCGCGCGATTTGAGCCTGAAGATTTACAAGGCCGGACGCGATTACGCCCGCCAGCGCGGCATCATCATCGCCGACACGAAATTCGAGTTCGGCCTGGAGAGTGGCAGCGACGCCTCGTCGCGGGGCCAGCTCATCCTGATTGATGAAGTCTTGACGCCCGATTCCTCGCGTTTCTGGCCTGCCGACCAATACGCGCCGGGCCGCGGCCAGCCGAGTTTCGACAAGCAATTCGTCCGCGACTATCTCGAAACGCTCGATTGGGACAAAACCCCGCCCGGCCCGAAACTGCCGGACGACGTCGCCGCCAAAACCAGCGCGAAGTATTTGGAGGCGTATGAAAAGTTGACGGGCAAAAAGTTGTGAGAAACATACCAATTAAAGCCCAACCATTTGGTGAATCATACAGATATGATGAATCGAACATCTCTGATTTGAGTTCGGGCTTTGATGGTTTGCGAATAGTTGTGGAGTTTTGGAATCGTGATAAAAAGGATAGTGAGCGAAAAGCAGTCGAAGTGTTTTTCAAAGGATACTCTCGCCATCGTGAATTTGAGGAAGTTGATCTTGTGCCATATTGGGAAAGCAAAGAATTTTCCGGCGGCAATTTAATTTATGAAATAGCTTCGGGCGGTTGGTTGTCTTATGACGCCGCTGGCGAGCAGCTCTTGTCTTGGGTAAGTGCTTGCGGATTGCGAGAATGGTTCATTTGCACAAGCAATTTTTCCGCAACGGTTCTCTGCAAAAACGAGCCAACAATTAAGGTGCTGGAAGCCAGTGTTTGAACTACATGAAATAAATTGTGCAAACGCTCGTCGAAGATTTTCTTCAATATCTGCGCCACGAGCGCGGGCAGTCGGACAACACGGCGAAAACTTACGCCGCGTTGCTCGGCAAGTTCACCGCGTGGGCGGCGAAACAAAATCTCACGGACTGGCAGTCAGTCGAGTTGAAGCATCTCATGGCATTCCTGCAACACGAACGCGCGCGGCCGCTTGCCGATGAGCCGAAAGAATCCACGAAGCGTTTGAGCGGTGAAAGCGTTTATCTGGAAATCGCGGCGCTGCGGGCGTTTTACAAATTCGCGGAGAATGAAAAACTTCTACCGGCGAACGTTGCGGAAAATCTTTCTTTGCCACGCCGCTGGAAACGTCTGCCGAAGGCATTGTCGAATGACGAGATCAAAAAACTGCTCGAACCGGAAAATCCGGAAACGCCGGAAAGTTTGTGCGATCAGGCGATTCTGGAACTGGCCTACGCTTCTGGCCTGCGGCTGTCCGAATTGAAAAACCTGCGGCTGGAGCAGCTTCATCTCGAAGCCGGATTCATCAACGTCATCGGGAAGGGCAACAAGGAGCGCGTCGTGCCGGTCGGCAAAAAGGCAGTTGAGGCATTGAATCGTTTCATCGAAATCGGACGACCCAAATTGGTCACGCCGAAATCGCCCGCGAATGTTTTTTTGACGAAGCGCGGCACGCCGTTCGCATCAGTGACACTTTGGTTGCACATCAAGAATCGTGTCGCCCGTGCCGGAGTTTCGCGCAACATGACGCCGCACATGCTGCGGCACAGTTTTGCGACGCATCTGCTGGAACACGGCGCGGACTTGCGCGTGATACAGGAATTGCTCGGCCATGCGAACATCAGCACGACGGAGATTTACACGCACGTCACCGGAAACCGTTTGCGCGAAATCCACAAAAAATTTCATCCGCGCGCCTGAAGAATGGCTGCGGGGGATTTTAGCGATTAACGGGATTGTTTGAAGAATTTCCGGCGAATCAAGCGCCGTTGTCGCCGATGGCTTCGACGGGGCAACCTTCCTTGGCTTCCTTGCAGCGCGCTTCCTCGTCGGGCGTTGCCGGCTGTTTATAGACGAACGAGTAGCCGCCGTCATCGTTGCGCTTGAAATTATCCGGCGCGGTCTCGCGGCACAGGTCGCAATCTATGCACTGATTGTCCACATAGTATTTGCCCGCGACACTTTCGGGATATTTATTTGCAGCGTCAGCCATAAAATTTAATTCAAAATTTAGAAGTGGAATATGCCCGCCATTTCGTTGAAAAGCAAGTTCGATTTGCCGCCGGAATTTTTGCGCGATTAAAAAACTTTTCATCGTGCCGCGCAATTGTATGTTTTGTCCATGCAACGAGGAACCGTTCGTCGGACAAAAATCATATCCACCCTCGGCCCCGCCACCGATTCCGCCGACATGATCGGCAAGCTCATGGACGCGGGCGTCAACATCTTTCGCCTCAATATGTCGCACGCGCCGCACGACTGGGTGCGCCGCGTGTTCAAGGACATCCGCGCTGAATCCACCAAACGCGCGCGCTTCACCGGCATCATGATGGACACGCAAGGCCCCGCCATCCGCACCGGCGACCTCGGCGTGCCGCTCGATTTGCAACCCGGCCAGAAATTCACCCTTACCGTCCGCGGCGAACGCGACCTGGAACAACATTCCGTGGACGTGAACTACGAAAATTTCATCAACGACATCAGCGTCGGCGATGTCGTGCTCATTGACAACGGCACAATCCAGATGAAGGTCCTCGCCAAAAACGGCAACAAGGTTGAGTGCGAAGTCCTCACCGAGGGCAAACTCGGCAGCCGACGCCACATCAACCTGCCCGGCGTCAAAGTCAGTTTGCCCGCGCTCACGTCCAAGGACATCAAGGACGTGAAACTCGGCCTCGAACTCGAAGTGGATTTCATCGCGCTCTCGTTTGTGCGCGAAGCCCGCGATCTGCTCCAGCTCCGCGAAATGTTTGAAGAAGGCAAACCGCACCCGCTCGTCATCGCCAAAATCGAAGACCAGGAAGCGATTAAAAATCTGGATGCGATTGTCCTCGAAGCTAACGGCATCATGGTCGCACGCGGCGATTTGGGAATTGAAATTCCATATGAAGAATTGCCGATTGTGCAGCGCCGCATCGTCAAAACGTGCCTGCGCATTGGCCGTCCCGTCATCGTCGCCACGCACATGCTCGAAAGCATGATCGAATCGCCCATGCCCACGCGAGCGGAAGTCACCGACGTGGCCAACGCCGTTTTCGAAGAGACCGACGCCATCATGTTGAGCGGCGAGACGACCGTTGGAAAATATCCCCTCAAGTGCATCGAGGTTTTTAACAAGATTGCCACGCGCATCGAACGCAGCGGCAGCGCGCAATTTCACGATTTGGCGGAACTGACGACCGCCCGCCAGAAACTCGTCAAAAGCGCCGTCGTCATGGCCAACGAATTGAAGGCGGCGGCGATCATGGTTTTCACCCGCCACGGCAGCATGGCGCAATATGCGAGTTGGATGCGCCCGCATTACTCGCCTATTTACGCGATGTGCGAGAACGAAAAAGCCGCCAACGAAATGGCTTTGTGCTGGGGCGTCACGCCGTTCGTCATGCCGTTTGATTTCATCAATCCGCAGAACACGATTGAAACCGCGCTGAAAAATCTGGCTGAACAAGGCCGTTTGCAATCCGGTGCGACTGTCGTGATCATCGGCGCAATTTCAGTCGGCACGGAAATCGTGGACGCGGTGCAGATGCGAACCGTTTGAATTTCATAAAGTTTCATCCCTTGACTGCGGCGCGGGACAGTCCGGGGTTAAACCATAAAAACGCATGCAACATTACTGGCTATTGGATCTCTCCTCGTTTTTCAAACAACCGCCGCGCCACATCTGGAAAATTCCTCGGCGTCCGACATGACGGTGGAGAGAGGAATTCAAGTGTTCACGCCATTGACTTCGCCGGCTCAAACGACGGAAGTCAAAAATAAAATCGAGCATTACGGAAACATGAGTTCGCAGCCATGGACGAAAATCATGGGCTGGCATCCGGGCGCATCGCAATTTTCCGACGCCGAGACGCATGAATCGAAGCTGACCCTGATTTGGATCGGCCATGAACCGTGGCAATAATCGCACGGAAATTATTTGAGAACGCCCGCAGCTCGCGTGGCGAGATCCAAAACCGTGTCCGGGAAAATGCCAATCCAGAACATTCCCGAGATGCAAATGGCGATGGAAAGTTTGACCGGCGAGGACAATTGAATCGGCGACAAATCCGGCGCATCCTTACTCCAATAAATCGCGCGCACCACGCCTAAATAATAATAGAGCGAGATGATAACGCCAGCCAGCGCCGTGAACGCGAGGCAATAGTAACCGTGATTGCCCGTGACTTGCGCCTGTTCGATGACGGCTTTCAGCAACAAAAATTTTCCAAAGAATCCAGCCAGCGGCGGAATGCCAGCGAGCGAAACCATCGCCAGTGTCATCGTCGTGGCGAGCAGCGGCGAACGTTGATTCAAACCGGCCAGCGCAGAAATGTCTTCATTGTCCAAATGCCCCATCACGAGTGCGACAACCGTGAACGCGGCGACAACCGTGAACAAATATCCGGCGAGATAATACAACAGCGCCGATTGTCCGCTCGCGCTCAACGCCGCCACGCCGAGCAGTAAATAGCCCGCGTGCGCGATGCTCGAATAACCGAGCAGGCGTTTCAAATTGCGCTGCGGAATCGCACAAAGATTCCCGTAAAGGATTGTGATGCCGGAAATCACAATCAGTAAATCCGCCCAATGCTTCGTCACGTCGGGCAGCGCAACAAACAACACGCGCAGCAGCAAAACAAACCCGGCGGCCTTGGAACCGACCGCAAGAAATGCAGTCGTCGGTGTCGGCGCGCCTTGATAAACGTCCGGTGCCCAAATCTGGAACGGAAACGCGGCAATCTTGAAACCGAGTCCGACCAGCACGAACAATACGCCGAGCAGGAAAATTTTATTGTCCAGAAATTGTCCGGAAACTTGCGCGAGGTCGCTGAAATTAAATTTCCCGGTCGTGCCCCAGATGAGCGCGATGCCGAAGACCAGAAATGCAGAAGATAGCGCACCGAGGATGAGATATTTCATGCCCGCTTCGAGCGACACGAGGCGTCCGCGTTGAAAACTGGTCAGCACATAGAACGTGATGGTGATCAGTTCGATGGAAACGAAAAGCATCGCAAAATCATTCGCCGACGCGGCGAACAACATTCCCGCCAGCGCAAATAAAACGAGGGAGTAGTATTCCGAAATACCCGCAAGCCGGTCGGAAAACTCCGCCGACAAAAACAAAACGAGAATCGCTGAGACCAGAAAGAAGCGTTTGAAAAACAACGCCAGCGGGTCTTCGACAAATGAACCATCGAACGCCGTGCCAAACACGCTGCAAATTCCGCTGCCGCCGAAACTGATAAGCAACAATCCGCCCAGCGCCGCAATCGCCGCGTAGGCCAGAAACTTTTTGCGTTCGGCAGGCATCCAAAAATCCGCGAGCATCAGCACGATGCCGATGGCGATGACGCAAAGCTCGAGAGTGACCAAGGATGTGTTCATCAATTTGGGATTGCAGATTGCGGATTGCGGATTTCAAAAACAGCAGCCACGTTTGATTTTTCCAAGGTCGGATTCGCCATGCTCACAATTTTTTGCGCGTCAGGATTGATTTTTTCCGTGAGCAATTTCGGCAGAAAACCGAACACCAGCAGGCTCGCCAGCAAAAGCGCATAAGGCAATTTGCGCCAGGGATTCGAGGCGTCGGGAAGATTTGAAAAATTTTCCGGCACCGGCCCGTGCAAAATGTTACGGATGGCGCGCGTCATATAAATCGCGCCGATGATGAGTGCGCCCCAAAGCGCGAGGCCGGTCACGAGCGGAAAAACTTTCCACGCGCCGAAGAACACCGTGACTTCGCCGACGAAATTCGCAAAGCCCGGCAAGCCGCAGCCAGCCATCGCCGCCATCAACAGCACTGTGCCGATGAATCGCAGTGGACGGCAAAGTCCGCCGAGTTCGCTGATTTGGAGCGTGCCGGTTTTTTGATAAATGTAACCGCTCAACGCGAACGTCAGCGCCGCCAGAAATCCGTGCGCGATCATGATGAACACCGCGCCGGTGACGCCGATGATGTTCAAGCTGGCGATGCCGAGGAAAATGAATCCCATGTGCGCGACGCTGGAATTACCGATGAGCAGATTCAAATCGCGCTGGCGCATGGCGACCCAGCCGACATACAAAATGTTGCCGAGGCACAGCCACGCGAGAAAATTCATCCAACTGTGCGCGGCCTGCGGCATCAACGGCAGCGCGATGCGGATCAAGCCGTAAAGTCCGAATTTTTTCAGCACGCCGGCGTGGAGCATCGCGGTCGGCGACGGCGCAACGCCGTAACCGAGCGGTGCCCACGAATGGAATGGCCAGAGCGAAACCAAAATGCCGAAACCAAACAGCAGCAGCGGGAAAATAAAATTTTGCGCGTGCGACGTCAGCGGATGTGCCGCGATGTATTCCGTGAGTTTCGGAATGTCAAACGTGTTCGCGCCGGATTTCACGTAAAGCGCGATGAGGCCGATGAGTGCGATCAGCGCGCCGATGCTCAAGTAAAGCGTGATTTGGAACGTTGCGTAATTCCTGCGTTCGCCGCGACCCCAGACACCGATCATGATGAACGTCGGCACCAACGCGAGTTCATGCAGGAAATAGAAGAAGAACAAATCCAGCGATGCGAACGCGCCGAGGATGCCGCCGGTCATCACGAGCAGCAGGATGTAAAATTCCTTTTCTCGCGTCTGGATTTCCCATGAGCAAAGCGCCGCTGTAAAGGCGACGATTGCGCCCATCAAAATCAAGCCGACGTTCAAGCCGTCCACGCCGACGTGATAGCTGATGCCGAGCGATTCGACCCACGGAATTTGCTGCACGAAGCGATAGCCGTCCGCATCCACCGGCGCACCGGCGTATTGGCAAAACATTTTCACCGCGAGCATCGCCGAGATGAGCGTCGCCAAAACTGCAATGGCGCGGATAATGACGCGGTAATTGCGCGGCACAAGAACCAGCGCCAGCGCCGCCAGCAGCGGCCAGCCTAAAATGTAAGTCAGTATGGACATTTTATTTTCCCAAAACGAAATAAAGCAACACCGCCACGCCGAGCACGAACAGGAAGGCGTAGGTCTGGAGGTTGCCGGTTTGCACGAGGCGCAGCGCGCGACCGGTCAAATCCGTGCCGCCGCGAATCGCGCCAATGCAAAAGCCTTCGACAAGCCAGCGGTCAATCCAATCCGCCACCGCCGCGATGAAATCATGCGCACGGATGACAGTGGCTTCATAAAATTCGTCGAAGTAAAAACGATTTTTCATCGCCGTTGCCAGACCGCCGAGTCTGACAGGCAGCGGATCGGTTTCGGCGTTGAGATAAAAAGTGCGCGCGGCGAAAAGGCCGATGGCAACGGCGGTCAAACCACAAATTGAACCAACGAGCGAATGGGTGAACGGCTCAATGACGCGCTGGATAATTGAGATGTGTTCAGCTTCGCCGGAAAATTGCGCGCCGTAAATTTCCGTGATGCCGATGACGCCGCCAATGACGGCGAACAGCGCAAGCACGAGCAGCGGCAAGGTCATCACCTTCGGCGATTCGTGCGCGTGTCTGGCGGTTTCCGTTCGCGGTTTGCCGACGAACGCGACGTAGAAGAGCCGGAACATATAAAACGTTGTCAGCGCGGCGACGAAAACGCCGACGGCGAACAGCAGATAATTTTTTTGTTCCAGCGCCTGCGCGAGAATTGAATCCTTCGAGTAGAAGCCGCTGAACGGCGGGACGCCGCTCAAGGCGAGTGTGCCGATCAAAAACGTCCAGAACGTGATGCCCATTTTGTCGCGCAGTCCGCCCATTTTCCAGATGTCCTGTTCTTCGTGCAGAGAGTGGATGACCGAACCGGCACCGAGGAACAGCAGCGCTTTGAAAAAGGCGTGCGTGGTCAAGTGGAACATCGCGGGCGTCGGGCCGCTCAAGCCGACGGCCATGACCATGTAACCGAGTTGCGAGAGCGTCGAGTAGGCGAGGATGCGCTTGATGTCGTTTTGCTGGACGGCGATGAGCGCCGCGAGCAGAGCGGTGAATCCGCCGATGTAGGCGATGACGTGGAGCGCGTCGGCGTCGAGCAAAAAGAAAACGCGGCAAAGCATATAGACACCGGCGGCAACCATCGTCGCGGCGTGGATCAAGGCGGACACGGGCGTCGGACCTTCCATCGCGTCGGGCAACCAGACGTGCAGCGGGAATTGCGCGGATTTGCCGACTGCGCCGCAGAAAATCAAAAGCCCGGCAATGGTTGCCATTGCGCCGAGAGCAGCGGGATTTGCGGCAATCGAATTTTGCAGCGCGGAAAAATTGAGTGAGCCGAGCAAACCCCAGACCATTAAAATTCCGATCAAAAATCCGAAGTCGCCGAGGCGGTTGACGATGAACGCTTTTTTTGCGGCGTCGCCGGCGCTGGGTTTTTCAAACCAGAAACCGATGAGCAGGTAGCTGGACACGCCGACGAGTTCCCAAAAGATGAACATTTCCAGAAAATTATTCGCGAGCACGATGCCGAGCATCGAGAACGTGAACAGGCTCATGAACGCGAAGAAGCGCGCCATGCCTTTGTCTTCGTGCATGTAGCCGAAGGAATAAATATGGATCGCACCGCCAACGCCGGTGACGATGAGGAGCATCATCATGCTCAACGCATCGAGCTTGAGGCCGAAGTCAACGTGCAGGTCGCCGATGGTGAGCCAGTTTGTGGAAATTTCCGTGACCGCCGGATGCCAGCCGTTCGCATTGATGAAAACGAGCGAAAGGACGAAGCCGATGACAATCGCGCCGATGGAAATGAGGCTGCTCGTCGTTTTGCAATGCAAAGTGAAAAGCGTTATCGCTGTCGCTGCGAGCAGCGGCAGGAACAAGATTATCCAGGGCAAAAGTTCGTATTTCATCCGATTGAAAATTCACCGCGGAGACGCGGAGACGCAGAGTCTTGAAAATTATTTACGATGCGTTTGATTCCATTCTTGAGCATCGGGACATAGAAATTGATCAGCAATCCAAGCGTTAAGCCGGAAAGTTTCAAATAAGTCAGCAATTGGGCTTCGTGAATTGGCATCAATGTTTCGACCGTTTTTAGCTTGATAATTATTTTTTGTTCGATGACCAAATCCAAACGATAGCCACACTCAAGCTTGACGTTTTTGTAATGAACCGGAAGCGGTTTTTGCCGCTTAAAACCAATTCCTGCAACTGACAATTCATGACAAAGACATTCCTCGTGAGCCGACTCCAGAAGTCCCGGACCAAGGCTTCGATGAATTTCAATGCAGGCGCCGATAATGCACTCCGTGAGTTCATTAAAACTCGGCGTCTCGGCGTCTCGGCGGTTGTTAAATCCGTTTTGCATTACAGTTTCATCGAGGTCAAATCTTCTACGTGCGCAGTCTGGCGTTTGCGATAGAGCGCGACAATGAGTGCGAGGCCGACCGAAACTTCCGCCGCCGCCACGGTGATGATGAAGAAGACCAGAATCTGGCCGTTCAGGTTGTCGTTGAAGCGCGAGAACGCGACTAGCGCGAGGTTCGCCGCGTTGAGCATCAGCTCCAGCGACATGTAAATCACGAGCAGGTTGCGCCGCATGATGACGCCGAGCAGTCCCAGCGCAAACAGCAGGAAGCTGACAACCAGATAATGTTCGAGGCCGACTTGCATTTTATTTCAAATCCCTTTTGCTCAATAAAATTACGCCGATCATCGCCACGAGCAGCAGCACGGAAACGACTTCAAATGGCAGAACGTATTGCGTGAACAACAATTTTCCGAGCGATGCGGTGTCGCCTTCGGTGACAGGCGACGGATGCGCGTTGAGATTTGTCGCGCGCAGACTTTTCAAAAAGATGGCGACGATTGTGCCGACGGAAATCAAACCGGCCACGATTCCGAACGTTTTAATTTTGCGCCGTTGTTCTTCCTTCAAATCGAGCAGCATGATGACGAACAGGAACAGCACGATGACAGCACCTGCGTAAACGAGGATTTGCACCGCCGCGAGAAAGAACGCGTGCAGCAGCACGAACAGCCCGGCCATCGAGATGATGGTGAGCACGAGAAACATCGCGCTCGTGACCGGGTTGCGGCTGAACGGATTCGCGATGACGAGCACGCCGCACAACAGCGTGAGCGCCGCGAAGACATAAAATAAAATGTCAGGCAGTCCCATGTTCAAGGTTTCAGACTTTAACCGGAAAAGTTTCCTGCTCCTTCGCTTCTTCCAATTTGTTCTTCCATTTCCGGACGCCGCCGACCGTGCCGCCGAGCGCGAGAAGTTTTTCCTTGTCGTAAATCATTTCGGCGCGCGTC
>Ga0207066_1072_pt1 | contig 26144 bp, 27 predicted proteins | sample Alteio_BWMinCont_24_FD_153490 | JGI IMG/M metagenome (GOLD analysis project Ga0207066, IMG submission 153490) | Enriched cells from forest soil in Barre Woods Harvard Forest LTER site, Petersham, Massachusetts, United States -... | ecosystem: Environmental > Terrestrial > Soil > Temperate forest >...
CGCGGGCCTTCACCCCGGCCTGCAGCTTGCCGTTCGGGCCCACCGTCAATCGGTGTTCGTGAAGCTCAACGGATCCATCTACTTCACCGTCTATAGTCAAGTCTTCACGGCTGAAGATCTGACCTTTGATCATAACCGACTTTCCGATTACAGCCGGTCCTCGCGTTTCGGACGGAGTATAACTCATGGCAGGGGCAGTCGACATGGGAGGGGTCTCCTTGATAACGTTCGCGGTCGCTGCGGGAGCGGCCGCCGGCTTGGGTTGGTTTTCTTCTTCTTTACGTTTATTCCACATTAGGGCTCCTTCCTGGAATCTTTAAAGGATGCAACCATCGTACTACGTAGATCGGCGGGTGTCACCGTATCCTTCAGGGTTGGCTTAGAACTTTCGTTATCCCAGCCAAAGGACTGTAAACGCAAAGGGAGAGCGTGCATGGCCGAGTGCCGTGCATGGGATAATGAAGGCAAGTGTCCCGAACGAAAGAACTTGAACAGCGCTTGGCGCGCACTGAGCAACAACTGCGTCTGTTGCAGAGGATCAGCCGCTGCATGGTCCGCCCGATGCCCCTCGAAGAGGCCCTGAATGGCGTGGTCTCGTGGGTGGTGGAATTTATGGAATGCGACTCCTGCCTGCTCTACTTGTTGGATCGCAACGAATTGGTGTTGCGCGCGAGCAACCCCCCGCAGCAGGCAGCAGTAGGTAATGTAAAGCTGGCCCTGAGCGAAGGATTAACTGGCTGGGTGGCGCGCGAGAAGAGATTGTTGGCGATCTCGCGAGAGGCCTATCACGATCCGCGGTTCAAGTTTTTTAGCGATCTCCCCGAGGACACCTACGAGGCTTTTCTCTCAGCGCCGGTGATATCGCGGAACGGCGTGGAGGGCGTCATTAACGTCCAGCATCGCGGCCCGCATCCCCACTCGGGCCTTGAAATGGAACTCCTGACAACAGTTGGCGAGCAGCTAGGCTGCCTGCTGATGCTCTCGAGGTTGGAGGCAAAAGGAGCGAACGGAAGTGCAGATCTGGTCCTGTCTTCGGGCTCTGAGCGTCTCGGCGGCCGCTAGAAAGCGCGAAGGGCGCGGCGCGCACCACCGTAAGACCGGGGAACTGCTTCGCGCCGGGCTCCGTTTTGCGCGGGTTCGTAAGAACCCGGCTGTAGGTATCCTCCTCGTCCTGTTGCTCCCCCTCTCTCTTGCAGCGCAGGAGCGCTGGAAGATTGAGTTCTTCTACGACAAACCGGACTCTTCCCTCGACATCCAGGATATCCAGTGTCCTTCAGCCCAGCGATGCGTGGCGGCTGGAGTAATCGTGCAAAAAGACGGCCGGCAAAAAGGGGTTGTGGTTTCGACGACCGATGGCGGCCAGCGCTGGTCGATGGCGGAGGTCAAGGAGAATCCGCTGTCGTTGTTCTTTCTGAACGATTCGCTGGGCTGGATGGTGACCGAGCGCGGAATTTGGGCGTCTGACCCAGGCGAGCCGGCGTGGAAGAAATTAGAGGGCCTGAAGGGCATTGTCGGCATCTACTTCCTCGATCCATCGCACGGCTACGCGATCGGTTCCCCGGGCGCCATTTACGAAACGGCCGACGGCGGCAAAAAATGGGCCAAGCTGCCCGCCGCGAACGTTCCATCCGCGGATCCGAAGCACACCCTTTATGAGAGCATCGCTTTTAGGGGACAGCACGGCATCGTGATCGGCGAAGTTTCGCCCGAAGACGGAGAACCGTTTCCGAATCCATCCTCCGTAAACCCGGAGCGGAAATCGACAATCGTAGTGCTAGAGACCTTCGATGGAGGCAAAAGCTGGAGCCCTCGGTTGCTGCCGTTTCCCGGCGCAATCACCCGCGTGCGTTTCGCAAAAGAGGGGTTCCCCGTGTTCTTGGCAGGATACCCCGCGTATTATTCACCAGCGTCCAGCGTGATCCAGGGGCCTCTCGGATCCAGCTATCAAAAGATAATCTTTGCCGAGAAGAACAGGGTCGTTACGGACCTCAGCTTGCTCCCTGAGGGCAGTGCCAATCTGGCCGCCATCGAACCGCCCGGAAATTCCAGCCAAATTCCGATTCCAGGAAAGTTGAAGATACTCGAGAGCAGCGATCTGAAAACATGGCAAGAGATGGACGTGGACTATCGAGCAGTGGCTCAACGCGCCATCATCGCCGCCGTGGATGCGCGCCACAAGTGGGTTGCCACGGATACGGGAATGATTTTGGGACTGGTGGGCAGCGGCGCGTCGAATTTCGAACAAAAGAAAAAAACAAGTCTGGCCCGACGTGTTTTATCCACATCTTCTCCACAATGAGAATACCGCAAGCCTTTGAATACACGCGTGATAAAACCCTAGGAAAAGTTCGAATAGCGTGCACATAAACGTTGACTGAAAATTCATTTTGAGCAATCATGGACCTGGTTCCAAGAGGTTCAGAGAGCAGTAAGCCTGGTGAACGGTAGCGAGCCTGGAACATTGATCCGAGAACGAATAGTTATCAAAAGTAATTGACGTTCTCGGGGAGCGAAGGGTCATCGGGCCGGACACGAAGGTAAGCTTCTCAGATCCAGCCGCCGATTGAGCGCAACGATCCGGAAGGATGCGAGTCCTGAAGGGGAGTGAAAATTGGACGGACATTTGAGAATTTTGGGCTTGCGAGCCAGCAACGGGCTGTGAGCATGGAACATCCCCGGAGGCGTGAAGAACGCAGCCGAGGATGGGAGCTCATAGCCGAACGAGCTGGCGGAAAAGTTCAGAATTTCGGCGAAGAGATAGGCCAGGAGCGTTTAACCTCGCCGCGGTGGTTCTCGAAAGAGAACAGTCGCTGCGGGCGAGCAAAAGGCCGTCTCGAGGCGAAGGCTTCTAGCGGGTAGCAGTGCAGGCGAACTCTGGCGCACCGATCCGTGGCCGTCTAAAGGGGGCTGCGGGGAGCAAGAGAGTATCGTCTCGGCTACGCTGCATGCCATGCTTCGATCGCGCATGCCGATCGGAGAGCGGGCTGCTTGATGGGTCACTTGGAACCATTTTCGTTTTTTTACCCGAAGCTTCCCGCGCACCTACCGTAGCTGTCCCAGCAAGGTGTTGGCGTTCCGCTTGACGTAATCCTTGCGGTAATCGCCAAACGCTCTCACCAGCTCATCCAGAACCGACCCCTCGTTTCGTACATTCAATCCCTCGATATAGGAGACGGGCAAGAAGTCGCGAGTCGACGAGCTAATAAAAACCTGATCGGCTTCCTCCAGGTCTTTTGGACGCAGCGTCTTCTCGAAAGCCGAGACTCCGGGAAGCCGGATCTCTTCAAGTAATACCGCGCGGGTGACGCCAGGCAAACAGCCCGAGTTGAGCGACGGGGTCCAAACATCGCGCCCCCGAATCGCGAAGATATTGGCAGAGGTGCATTCGCTGACTTCGCCGCGTTCATTGAGGAGCAGCAACTCATCGAATCCGCGCTGGTGCGCCTCTTCGTACCACGTCAAGTTCTGCGCCCAGGAAAGCATCTTGGTCCCAGCGAATTCGCTCTGCGCATGACGGCCGTGCGGTTTAACGGCCAGCCGGGCGCTACTCCCCCAATCGTTTCGGCCGGTGGTGAACGCGATGAGATCGAAGTCGCGAGTCAGATCGGGACCTTCATATAGACCACCACGGTTGCGTACAATTGCTACGCGCAACGTGGCGTCAAAAGCTGAGTTGCCCTCCACCAATCGAAGCAAGCGAGTCTTCAGCCAAGTTGGATCGGATGGAAACGGGACGTGCAGCTTGGCGGCGTCGCGCTGCATGCGCTCCCAATGCCGCTCGAAGGCAAAAAGAACCCCGTCCGCCACCCGGATGGTGCTGAACACACCCCACCCGTTCAACAGGCCAACCTGACCGGCGGAAAGACTCTTCTGGTGTGCATCCAGGATGTCGTCGTTGTGCAGCAGGAAGCGGTGCATACTTTGATGGTAACGCGGCGGCCTAAAGGAATTGATTTGGCTCTGCTGCGGCGCGGGGAAACTTCTCAAGTACTCTCTAATTTCATCGCGGACGCGCCGAAACAAGGCCAGGCGCTGTTGCTCCGGCGCCTGGAGCGCAGCGGGATCGTCAAAGCTTCGATGAATCCGGATTGCATGACCGGGAAAAACCGGGCAGGTCTGCCGGGCGTTATCGCAGACCGTCAGCACGTAATCGAACTGCCGGCCCACGAACTCGTCCACGTGCTTGGAGTGGTTTCCGGAGATGTCGATCCCCAGCTCTTGCATAACTACGATGGCTTCCGGACGAACCGAGCTCGGTTTTGTGCCGGCGCTTTCCACCTCGAAACGGCCGCCCGCATCGTGACGCAAGAGCCCCTCGGCCATCTGGCTGCGCGCCGAGTTGCCGGTACAAAGAATCAGAATCCGTTTCTTATCGGCCATGTGCGGACCCGTGCTTAGACTCGTTCGGAGCGAGCCAACGGAACAGCGCGGCGGCCGCGGCAGCACCCGCGGTCTGCGCCAGGATGAATCCCGGAACGTCGGCAGGACGAATGCCCGCGAACGTGTCGGATGCGGCGCGAGCCAGTGTCACTGCGGGATTCGCGAACGATGTCGACGCGGTGAACCAATACGCGGCGGCTATATAAGCGCCCACCGCAAAGGGCACGGCGGAGGAGCGAAAGCGTACACATCCCAGGATTACCGAGAGAAGGCCGAACGTGGCGATGAATTCACTCAGAACCTGCGCGGCGCCGGTGCGCGCGTGACGGGACGCGAAGAACAACGGTTGACTGAACATCGCGTGAGCCGCGGCGACACCGGCGAATGCGCCTGCGATCTGGGCCGCCAGATAAGCTGGAACCTCTCGCCACGTCCGGCTGGGTTGCCACGCGTCGGCAAGGGTCACCAGCGGGTTGAAATGAGCGCCTGAGATGGGCCCAAAAGTCAAAATCAAAGCAGTAAGCGCGGCAGCAGTGGCGAGCGTGTTTGCCAGGAGCGCGACAGCTACGTTGCCGCCAGCGAGACGTTCTCCCATAATTCCGGAACCAACGACCGCGGCAAGCAAAAAGGCCGTGCCTAGAGCCTCAGCGGCAGCACGCCGGATCACAACAGCCTTTCTCGTCTGCTTGGGACGGCTTTACGGCGCGGATGAATGCGCTGGCGAATTTTCCCTCGATCCGGGGCGCGACGGCGTCCACATCGATACCTGCTTGAGTTAGGAACTGGCGGGCATCTTCGGCGCGGTAGACGCGAGTTGGCTCGACGCCGATGTGATGGAAACCCGCTGCCGTTAGCTTGCTCACGCAGTCCTGCTCTTGCAAGGCTCCGGCGATGCATCCCACCCACAGTTCCATGTTGCGCCGCACTTCGGCGGGTACGTCGCCGCGGACAACTACGTCCGAGACTGCGAAACGGCCGCCAGGCCTGAGCACGCGAAACGCCTCGCGGAACACTTTATCCTTGTCAGCCGATAGGTTGATCACGCAGTTGGAGATGATTACATCCACCGAATTATCGGGCAGCGGGATGTTTTCAATTTCCCCCTTGAGGAACTCCACGTTCTCGATTCCGGCTTTGCGCTGGTTTTCTCGCGCTAAAGCCAGCATCTCGTCGGTCATATCCAGACCGTAGGCTCTGCCGGTGGGCCCAACACGCTTGGCGGACAACAGCACGTCGATGCCCCCGCCGGAACCGAGATCCAGCACGGTTTCGCCGGGATTCAGCGTGGCCAGAGCCGTGGGGTTGCCGCAGCCGAGCGAGGCCTGGACGGCTTCCGGCGGAAGCTCAGCCGTCTGACCCTGGTCATAAAGATTTGAGGTAATAGGATCGCAGCAATCGGATGCGGCCGCAGTGCCGCAACAGGACGCGCTGCCATGAGCCACGCGCAAAGCAGCTTCTCCGTATTTCTCTTTCAGTAGCTCTTTGATTTCCATCGGTCTCCTACTTACAAACTCGAACAATCGCATCGGATCGAATGGCCTTGTTGCGGGTACAACACTCGGCGTAGAGAAACCCGAGCAATTCCTGCAGACTTTCGGTGTTGGCGGTGTAGCGGAGGAAAGTACTTTCACGGCGCGCTTTGACGAGATCTTCGTTCTTGAGTTTGTCCAGGTGGTGCGAAAGCGTAGAGCTGGGAATCCCGAGTTCGCTCTGGATTTCACCGACAATCAACCCATCCGGATGAGCCGAAAGCAGGAGCTGCATGATCCGCAGCCGCGGCTCCGTGCCCATAGCGGAGAATTGGTCGGCATACTTGGCTACCCGCTCGGTGCTATGCTTGGCCATTGGTATTTCCATCTTAGTAGAAATATCGAACCATTGCAATAGCACATGGCCGTTTGCAGTTCCACCGCCGATCGCTTATGTTAGAGTGCTTCCCAGAAGGAGAATACCCCGATGCATTACAAAAAATATGTCACCTTTGGACTCGCAACGATTGCCGGGCTGGGCGCTTGCGCGACTTTGGCCCTGGCGCAGCAGCAAGCCCCGCCGCTGATGGTGAAACAGTTGAAGGACAACGTCTACTGGACCCAAGGGGGCGCCGGCGGAAACACCGGCATCATTATTGGACAGAACGGCGTCATCGTTATCGATGCCAAGACCACTCCGGATTCCGCGAAGGAGATGCTGGCGGAGATTGCTAAGATCACGCCCAAGCCGGTGACACACGTGATCCTCACGCACAGCGATCTCGATCACGTGAACGGACTGGCGGCATTCCCGCAAGGCATTACCATCATTGCCCACGAAAACAACAAGAAGGAACAGGAAAAGGCCCTCGCCGCCGGCGGCCGCGGCGCTCCCCCAGCCGATCGTCTGCCGACGCAAGTAGTAGCCAAGAACAAAGAGTCCATGAAGATCCAGGGTGTGAATTTCACCTTGCTTCACTGGGCCCCAGCGCATACCAGCGGCGATCTGGTGGTGTACCTGCCCAATGAGAAGATCGTTTTTACCGGCGACATTATTGCCACGATACGCCCCGATCCTCTGATCCACTTGGAAAAGAACGGCACTGCCGAAGGCTGGATTCAAACCACCAAGGGCATGGTCGGTCTCAATGCCGAGACCTACGTCCCTGGCCACGGCGATTTGCAAACCAAAGCCGATATTCAGAAGCGATTGAAGGACGCCGAAGAGCGGGTGGCGAAGGTCAAGCAACTGGTTGCGCAGGGAAAATCCCTCGAAGATGTTCGCAAAGCTTTCGGAGAGCCCGAGCCGGCCGCTCCGGTTCCAGGCCGCGGGCCTGTATTTCCGACCTTCACCGAGACTACCTATAAGGAATTCACCGCAAAGAAAACCTAGGTCCGCCGAAGCGCCCGATGCTTTAAGGGCCTGGGCGCTCGCATCGGCGCCCCAGGCCCGCGTTGAATTCTGTAGAATAGAGGGTTGATTGCACGCGCGAGCTTCGTCGGACCGCGAGTGAAGTCATTCGCTGACAAACAGGGGAAATAGATGCCAGTTACACAAGCAGGACTCGAAGGGATCGTTGCGGCCGAATCTAGTATTTGTTTCATAGATGGGGATCGCGGCATTCTTAGCTACCAGGGCTACAACATCCATACGCTAGCCGAGAATGCAACTTTTGAAGAAGTGATCTATCTGCTTTGGCATGGCAACCTGCCGACGCGATCGGAACTCGAGCAACTGAAGTCCGACCTGGTGCGGTACCGTCCCATTCCGCGGGAAATCGTCGATTTCTTGGGGAAGGTTCCTAAGAGCATTCCCATGCACGTGCTGCGGACGGCTGTGTCGATGCTCAGCCTGTACGATCCTTTGGAGCGCGACAATTCCATCGAAGCGAACGTCGAGAAGGCCAAGAAGCTGATGGCGCAGACGGCGACCATCGTCACCACATTCGACCGCCTGCGAAGTGGCAAGCCGGTGGTGGAGGACGACCCCAAACTCGGCTTTGCAGCCAACTTCCTCTATACGCTTACCGGTAAGAAGCCGGATGACGTGATGGAACGGGTTTTCGATATCGCCCTGACTCTGCATGCCGACCACGAATTGAACGCCTCCACCTTCGCCGCGCGCGTAACGGCCGCAACGCTCTCCGATATCTATTCCGCGGCGACTTCCGCCATCGGCGCCTTGAAAGGCCCGCTGCACGGCGGAGCGAATGAAGAGGTTATCCGCATGTTGCTCGAGGCCGGCGACGAGAGCAACGCCATCCAACATGTCCAGGATATGCTGGCGACCAAGAAGAAAGTTCCGGGGTTCGGACATCGGGTGTACCGGACCGAAGATCCGCGCGCCACGCATCTACGGGCGCTCTCCGAGGAGCTTGGCATGCGTACCGGACACGTCAATCTTTATCAGACGTCGAAAAAAATCGAGGAGCTCATTAAGCAGCAGAAAGGCTTGAACGCCAACGTGGACTTCTATTCGGCGTCCACCTACTACTCGCTCGGCATCCCGATCGATCTGTTCACGCCGATCTTCGCGGTCAGCCGCATGTCCGGATGGACCGCGCATATTCTGGAGCAATATCGCAACAATCGACTGATCCGGCCGCGCGCCGATTATACGGGCCAGCCGGTGGGCTTGCCTTGGGTGCCGATTTCGGCCCGCTAAGGAGCACAGAATCCGCTTGCTGGCGCGCGCGGCGCAGTAACTGCGACAAACCGAGCCACGACCACAGGGAGTGGTCCCCGGTGCTTGAATAAACCTCGATGCACGATTTATCTTTTTTCCGCACCAATCTCGACTCGATAGCCCAGCGCCTGTCCACGCGCGGATTTCAGCTGGACGTAGAGCAGTTTCGCGCGCTGGATACCGAGCGCCGGGCTGCCCTGACCGAATCTGAGCAACTGAAAGCGGAGCGCAACGCCGAGAGTGTAAAGATCAGCCAGCTGCGCAAGCAAGGCGTGGACACAACCGAGCAGCAACAAAGAGTGCGCGCGACGGGCGATCGCATCGCGGAACTCGACGAAAAAGCCAAAGCTCTGGACGAGTCGTTCCGGACTCTGTTAGCGGGTGTCCCCAATATCCCCCACGAATCCGTGCCGATCGGCAAGAGCGCCGACGACAACGTCGAAGTCCGCCGCTGGGGCCAACCGCCTCAATTCGACTTCGCGCCCAAAGCGCACTGGGACCTGGGGCCGGATCTTCGCATTCTCGACCTGGAGCGCGCCGCCAAAATTACAGGCGCGCGGTTTGCGGTCTATTGGGGCATGGGTGCGAAACTCGAACGCGCACTCATCAACTTCATGCTGGACGTGCATACGCGCGAGCATGGCTACACCGAGGTCTTGCCGCCTTTCCTGATCAACTCCGCCAGCCTCTTCGGCACGGGACAGCTTCCCAAGTTCCGTGAGGATCTGTTCAAAATCGAGAATCACGACCTCTGGCTCGCTCCAACAGCGGAGGTGCCGGTGACGAACCTATTTCGCGACGAGACCCTGAATGCGGACCAGCTTCCGATTTCGCTATGCGCATACACGCCGTGTTTCCGCAGCGAGGCGGGCTCGTATGGGCGCGACGTTCGCGGCATTATCCGGCAGCACCAGTTCCAGAAAGTAGAGCTGGTGAAGTTCGCGCGGCCCGACCAGAGTTACGAGCAACTTGAAAAACTGACCGCGGACGCCGAGGACATCCTGAAGAGGCTGGGCCTGCCGTTTCGCACGGTCGCGCTGTCAACCGGCGACATTGGCGCTTCTTCCGCCAAGACATACGATCTGGAAGTTTGGCTTCCGGGCCAGAACGCCTACAAGGAAATCTCTTCCTGCTCGAACTTCGAAGCCTACCAGGCTCGGCGCGCCTCCATTCGCGCCAAATCGGGCAAAGGCAAGTCTGAGTATGCGCACACGCTGAATGGCAGTGGGTTGGCTGTGGGGAGGACGTGGGTAGCCATCGTCGAGAATTACCAACAAGCCGATGGCAGCGTGACCATTCCGGAAGCGCTCCAGCCGTATCTGGGCGCGGACCGCCTCCGGGCCGAGTCACAAGACTTCCACTAAAATTCCCGCGCTCAAAGTACTTGCATACCAGAAGTTTCGTTGAGCCCGTTGCCAACCGGCGCCGATCGATTTTCGCGCCTGCACGCTAACCTGGAGCGGGATTGTAGCACGCGAGCTACCCAGTTCATCCAGTTCCCGGAGGCATCGCAACATGTTCGGTTTCCGCGGTCGGCTGCTCTGCGCGGCCCTAACGCTTGGCGCTAGATTGCAGGCGGCCCCGACGCTCACCACCATCGAAGACACGCTCTTCACCGCGGACGGGGATCGCTTCAACGGTGTCGTCACCATTTCGTGGCAAAGTTTTGAGGCCGCCGACACATCCAACGTGGCGGGCGATACGCTGCGGCTGAGAATCACCAACGGGATCTTGTACGTTCAACTGGTTCCGACCACGAATGCAAATTCCGCCGCTATCTATAATGTTCAATACACCAGCCAGGATGGCATTCAGTTCAGCGAGGCTTGGGAGGTTGCTCCGGGGATCTTGCCTGTCCGTGTGAGAGACGTTCGGGTGATGCCTGGCTCGGTGACGGGTTCCGCTCCTGCCGCAGCCACAACGCTACAAATCAGCGACATAACGGGGCTTCAAAATGCCCTCAATATTCGGCTTACTTCGGGAACGGCATTTTCCGTTTTACACGCGGCGGTGATTAATTCCACCGGATCGATCGACGGAGCCGTGGGTAACCTTTCCGACTGCCTCCACGTGGATGGAAGCTCCGGAGCGTGCGGGTCCGGCGGGTCCGGCGCTAGCGGTACGTTCGTCGATGGGGAGATCCCTTTTGGCGCCTTGGATGGTTCCAATACGACATTCACTCTAGCGAACGCCCCCCTCCCCGCTTCCAGCTTGGCGCTCTTTCGCAACGGCCTCTTGCTCCAGCCAGGCGCCGACTACACGCTCTCCGCCAGAGCGGTGACTTTTCTCACAGCGACGGTGCCGCAACCCGGCGACCTGTTGCTCGCGTCCTACCGAATATTGGTAAGCCTCCCCGGGGTCGGTTTCATCGATGCCGAGGTACCCTCGGGGATTATCAACGGTAGCAATGCCACATTCACACTCTCCCAAATACCGACTCCAGCCACCGGCGTGTCGGTGTACCGAAATGGCTTAAGGCTTGCATCCAGTATGGATTACAACATTAGCGGCAACACCATCACGTTCTTACCTAGTTTTGTTCCTCAGGCGGGCGACCTCTTGCAGTGTTCATACAGGATTGTGCAATAGTACGCGGTATTGAAGGGCTAGGACCGTTTACTCAACTAGCTACGGTCTTTTCCTGGTTGCCTGTACCCCCTGTCTGCCTCAAGATGGAGAAGCAAGGAGCGCATAGGACTTGGGTGTCCCGTTGGAGCCAGAAAACGCGGGCCGCCCGGTTCGGTTGTGCGCATCCGCCGCGGAGGAGGGCTCGATGCATTACTGGATAGCACGCCTTTGGAGAGAACAGACCGGCCAGGACATGATCGAATATGCGCTGCTGGCGGCTGCGCTGGCTCTCATTGTGGCCGGATTTTTACCGCCGCAAATTATGCCTTCGGTAAGCACGATTTTCTCGAAGATCACCAGCAGTTGCGCTCTGAGCTAGGAATTGGGACAGTTACCGAGTCCGGGCGCCTCGGAGGGAGAATGATCGAGCCATTCCCAGGCGGGAGCCGGTAACTGTCCCGATTGTTATCCGGCGGGCTTCGCCGCGGCAGCACTTGCTAATCCTTTACGGGCGTCTTCCGAACCAGCAAAATCAATACCGCACCCAGCAAAGAAATTCCAGCCAAGCACCAGACTCCTCCCGCGTAGCTGCCGCTCGACGAACTGAGCGCGCCGACGAGGTAGGGTCCCACAAAGCCGCCTAAATTTCCAAAACAATTGATCGCCCCAATGCTTGCTGCCGCGCCCGCCCCGCCAAGCAGCGAGGCCGGCAAAGGCCAGAAGGCCGGAAACCGAGCGTTCACTCCAATGGCCACGATGGAAAACATGACGATGCTCAGCACTACGTTGTTTCCCGTCCACAAACCGCCGGCCAGCCCCACGGCCGTTGCAATATAGGCGGCCGCCGTGTGCCAGCGGCGCTCCCCAGTGCGGTCGGAACTCCACCCGAGCAGCAGCATCGCCGGAAAGGAGGCCAGGAACGGAATGGCGGCAATCATCGACACCTCGAGCGAGCTAAACCCAGAGAGTTTCTGGATCATTTTGGGAAGAAACAGGCTGAATCCATACTGCGCGGTGCTACCCGTAAAATAAACCAGCGTCAGCAGAATCACCACGGGATGCCGAAGCGCCTGCCAAACGCTGAGTTTTGGACGGAGTGCCTTCAGCTGTTTTTCGCGCTCCAGTTCTCCGATAATCCAGGCACGCTCATCCCCAGCGAGCCAGCGCGCATCCTTCGGCCGGTCGGTTAGATAGAAAAGCGCGATCCAACCGAACACGAAAGCCGGAACCCCTTCCAGGATGAGCAGCCATCGCCAACCGGGATAGCCCATCCAATGCAGTTTCAAGAGCAGTCCGGAGAGGGGCGCTCCGATGATTTCTGAAATCGGAATGGCGGACATGAACATTCCCACGGCTTTGGCGCGGTCCTCGTCGCGATACCAGTGCGTTAGATAAACGATTACTCCAGGGAAGAATCCGGCCTCTGCTACTCCCAGCAGAAACCGGGCCCAGTAGAATTGCGAGGCGGTATGGACCAAGCCCGTAAGCGAGGCCACCAAGCCCCAAGAGATCATGATCCGCGCGATCCATTTGCGCGCGCTCCACACTTCGACCAGTAGCGACCCCGGAATTTCCAGCAGAACGTAGCCCACGAAGAAGATGCCCGACCCGAAACCAAACACGCGATCGGAAAAGCCCAACTCGCGGGTCATATCCAAGCCCGCGAAGCTGATGTTGATGCGGTCCAGGAAAGCGATAATGTAGAGCACGAATAAGAAGGGCATCAACCGGCGGTTGATTCGCTTCCTGGTGCGTTCGGCTAGTGCGGTGGTGGTGAAAATGGCTCTTACCGTTCTCTATTCGCGGCTCTTCGAGGAGCCCATCCTTGCTTTGGGCGAAACTTATTTTATCAGCCGCGAGACAGAGCTCCAAATCGAGTTGAATTTGCCTGTAGAATGAGATCAGGGATGGAGACAAACACCTCGGTCGATACCTCCGTTACAATGGCGGCTCACCCCAATTTTTCCGATGAGGTGAATCGCAACATTATCCAGTCGGACGTCGAAGGGGGCGTTCATCTAAGAGACCTGCCTCCGAGCTCCGTGCTTTCCATTCAAACTCGAAACAGGGTTTACACACTAGTGATCCTGGACGACGACACGGTCCTGATCTCCGGTCACCCGGAGTTCTGCCCGCAGCCGGCCGAAGTGCGGATCAATGGGTCCACTTGGGGCGGTTCCATGATCAAGACCAAGTTCGTCGGCCGCGGCATGCATCTGGAATTCGAGCATCCCGTCTACCGAACGATTATCACGTCCCGCATTCTGGACATTCAAACTCAGGCTTAACCCGCTCCCTTTGGTCGCGGCTCTGTAACGCACTGATCCTACCGAGCCGCGACCAAAGGGAGCGTTCCGGAGATCAGCCGGCGACCAGGTCCGTCAGTTCACCCACTAGCTTCGATTCATCGTGTCCTAGTGCGCTCTCGCCCAGATCGATCCATTGATTGCGGCGCGTGTTCTGCACGAAGAGAACCTTCTCCACCGGAAACTTTTTGGGGAACGAAAACTCGGCCCAGCGGATGCGGGCAACGCGCGTTAATTCGTCCACTTCGTCGGGTTGAAGATCTTGCGCAAGCGTGACATGAGGTTCATACTCAAAACACTCCCGGCAGTAGAGACCATCGACGTTCAAGGCGTCATGCATCTGCCGCAACTCATCGTGACCCGCGGAGATGTCGATAAAGATCACATCGGAAAGCGGAAACACCTCAACCTTCGTCATCTCAATCTCAAATGGTCGAAAGCTAGGCGCCAGCGCCTGCACCAAGTGCCAGGCCTCTTCGGGCGATGACGTGATCGGCCGGGGCGGCAGAATTGTCACATGGGCCCGCAAAAAACAGTTCGGGACAAGTTCCTGCCGCAATCTGTCCAAAAAGCCCGCCAATGGATCGGGAATATAACTAACGAGAGCGAAAGAGTTCACCCGATCCGCTGGGGGCGGATCTTTGTACATTTGCTTTACTCTTATGTTACCTCGACTGGAGGCGGAAGGACAGGTGTTGGTACCTCTGGTACGTACCAACGCGCCTCTTCAAAACCGATGTACTTGAAGATCCGAAGCTCGCCGGTCCCTTCCAATTCCAGAAGGTCGCCTACCAGAAGCGCCTCTTCGGTTCCTCGCAGCGCTATCCAAAGGGCGTAGGGACTAGCCGCCTCGACGAGCGGTCCCTTCTCATAGTCTTTCGGTTTGGCGATGCCCACGCCAGAGGCGTGCGGAGCCCAGCGGAACTGCTGCCGCGATGTTTCCTTCAAACGGTGAATCTGGTAAGCCGGCATATTCGGATCTATTTTCGCTCAAAACAATTCGGAATGGCATGTCTAAGTGCGGCAGCGTCACGCTCGCCTGCCCGGATCCACTCTTCGGCGTTCCGCCGATTCCAATAGATGGCTTCGAGCGGCGCGCCCAGCAGGGCCCGGGGCGCCACAGAGGCGACCTTAAGGCCACTCGGAACCACGGCTCGAAAGGACGAAAGCAGCCGCATCCCTCCCACAAAGACCTTGGCAATCAAACCGGGCGTGGCAGGCAAGACATCGATTACCAGTGCGTTGGTGGCGCCCAACTCGGCTGCTGCCCACAACGGCACGGCGGATAAGAGGCCGCCATCGGAGTAAACTCGACCGGAGATTCTTATCTGATCGAAGAGTCCGACGATCGCGGTGGTGGCGCTCAGATGCTGCCAGTTCACTTCATCGCCGCGGAAAATCCGAGGCTGGAGCTTCAACAGGTCGGTCAGGACCACCGCCAAATCGATTCTAGGCTCGTATGCTTGGCAGATCTCGCGCATCGCGCATTGAAGCGGCGTTGAATCCAATATCCCGCTCCAGCGTGCCCGAGGAAGTTTCCATCTATAGCGGGCGGTGCACTCCAGATTTAACCAACGCTGGATCAATTCGTCGGGATCGCACTCGCCCGCAATGGCCCAGCCGTTCACAGCGCCGATGGAAGCGCCTACGATCAAATCCGGCCGGAATACATCCGACAGCACCTTCCAGGCTCCGGCCTGATAGGCCCCATACATTCCCCCGGCCGAAAGGACCAACGCATTCATTCGCCGCTCAGTGACCCGAACCTGGGGAATGAACCAATATACGAGCGGCTGCTCGTCAGCGCCCCGCCGCCTGGCCCGCGCTGTATGCGTTCACGGTGGCGTGTGTATCCGTGTATTCGTGAAAATCGGACACCTTGCCGTTCCGGATGGTGAATACGTGCGCGAAGTCGCTTTCAAATCTACGCCCCGTCGATTTCACCCGCCAGCGGTAGTGACCTAACGACACTACTTGATCGCCTTGCGCGATCGTCTGCCGTGGGTCAAACTGCTCCGAATCTTGCGAATCGGCCAGCAGGGAAAAGAACTGCTTCACTTGATCGCGCCCCCGGCGCTGACCCAGGAATGGAATAAGATCATGGGGGCCGGGTACGAACCAACTCACGTCCTCGGCGAGCAGGTTGAGCAAGGCTGAAATGTCTCCTCGCTTGAATGCGGCATATGCATCCTGGACCAAACGAATGTTTTCTTCTTGGCTCATATAGCCTCCTCAATTAACGTTGCGACCCCGGAAACAGTATACCGCCGGTTGCCACTGCACACAGACCCTAAGGCACCCGCTTACTCCGTGCGCGGCTCGGTAAGATCACTACGTAACCGAGCCGCGACCAAAGGGAGCGGTTATCAAAGGGCGTCTAACGGATCAGCCGCGCAGCCGCCTCATCCAGGAACCACATCACCCGGTTACTGCCCTGATAAGTGGCAATCTGCGCGGGATAGCTCAAAGGATCGTATGGCTCATGCAGCACCGCACGGAGCGGCTCGGCTTTATCCTCTCCCGCCACCAGCATTACGGTATTCCGGGCCGCTAGCAGAACGCCTGGCAGCAGGGTCACGCGCCATTGCCGGAATTTTTCCACGTAAACCGCGGCGGTTAGATTTTCGAGATCGTTAATCAGCGGTTCACCCGGAAAAAGACTGGCCGTGTGCGCGTCCGGACCCATGCCGCGATGAATGACGTCAAAGTGTGGCAGTTCATTGGGACCTAAACCGAAGAATTCCCGAATCTCATCGGCATAAGAGCGCGCCGCGATCTCGGGCTCCAGTTCAGCCCGAACGCGATGCACATTGCGGCTGGGAAAACCAACCGGGTCGATGAAGTTCTCTTTAGCCAATTTGTAATTGCTTTGCGGATCCGTAGGTGGGACACACCGCTCATCCACCCAAAACAGGTGAACCCTGTCCCACTCCAACCGCATCTTCGCGAGTTCCCGAAACAAAAGCTTCGGCGTTGTTCCTCCGGAAATTGCCAACGCAGAGGTCGGCCCTGCCGCGACAGCTTGCTGCAGCAGTTGGACCACTCTCACGGCGCATGCTTGTGACGCCTCATTAGCGTCTGGATAAATCAAAGAGTGGATGCTCATCCCAGCCTCGAATAGAAAATCTCGCCTCGGCTCGGGCCATTCGCAGCCGGGAGGCCGAATCCGTCATGCTAGAATAAGTCTTACCTTCCACACAACTTGCGGCCTTCTTATACGGCGGCTACGTTCAGGGAACATTGGCGTTAACTCTTAATATGCACAAGCGGGAGCGAAGAAAGATACTGGCCGTTGTAGACGACCTTCTCTTTACGGTCAAGATCAACGACGCCGCCAAACGCGCCGGCCTGAACGTGGAATTTGTGAAATCGGAGAAGGACGTCATTGACAAAGTCAACCAGGAAAGACCGCTGCTGATCATTCTCGACTTGAATAATACATCCGTCGAACCGCTCGCCTTGATCTCAAAATTGAAGGGCGACGGCGATCTGAAGCAGATTAGTCTCATCGGATACTTGTCTCACGTGCAAGGCGAACTGAAACAAAAGGCCCAGGAAGCCGGGGCGAACATCGTAATGGCGCGCTCGGCTTTTTCGCAGAACTTGCAGCAGATCCTGAAGCGGCACGCCGGAGTAGTCTAAACAGGCCGCGGAAAAAATCCTCACAGGCAAGAATGCCCGTGCCACTCCAATCAACAAACTGTTCATAGTCTGTGTGGCTCAGCCATTCTTGGCTGTGACTGTTCGCGACACTGCTCTTGCGCGTAATCCCCATCCATCACCCAACCATCCTCTCCGGAGAGGGTGAAAAGGTAACGACGCCACTAAGCGAGAGAGCGAAAATTCACCGAACGCGCCTTTGGTGAAATTTCGCCCGCGCTTGCGCTCGGACAAGCGGTTACCTAAGCCAAAGAGTTCGCCGTCCATCGATTAGGAGCAACAGCAGATCTACATGTTTAGCTCGGCGATTTACAGCAAGGGATGGAAGAAAGTGCGAATGCACGAGATTGGTTTTCGTATCCCTGGACCGGATTAATTTGGACAGTTAACTGCACAGGTGATGCGCAAGCCCCAATGGTAAATCACCCCAGAAAATGTCCTGCTGGAAGTACCCCGTTGGGCTTTGGTAGAGATCTACGGCACCGTTGCGACCGTGGCGCTGACCGGCGAGTCATACGCATCTCTTCAGCGAGGCGCGGCAGAAATACTGCGTCCGCTGCCTAGCGCTCCGACCCAAGCTATGGGGAGCGCTTCTTACGTTGTGAAAAGGAGTAGCGTATCATGGCCGCAACGACATATGCACTCGAGCCGAGTGTGCTCGATCATTCCAGCGAGCTGAACCCGAGCTCTTGCCCTCCCGAGGCGCTCAATCCGGATATTTCCGAAACAGACGAGGCCGATCGCGCGCACCAATCCGCGGCGCCTGAACCGGCGAGCAGCTCGGTAGACTGGCCGGAGCTCGTCAGTCGAATTAAGCAGGGGGATGAATCGGGAATGGAAGATTTGTATCGGGTCTTCGCCCGCGGCGTTCGGTTCTATTTATGCCGGCAGCTAGGACCTCAAGAACTCGACGACAAGATTCACGACACTTTCTTGATCGTGGTGCAAGCCATTCGGCGCGGGGATCTGCGGGAACCCGAACGTCTCATGGGCTTCGTGCGCACTGTAGTTCGGCGGCAGGTCGCTGCGCATATCGATCACGTCGTGCACAGCCGTCGTGAGGAGTTGCATCTGGACGTTGGCGTCCGGGTGGCTGACCGCCGTAATAATCCGGAACAGAGCGCCGCGTTCCGCCAGAAGATGGACTTCATGCGCAATGTCCTTCAAAAACTCTCCGAGCGAGATCGCGAGGTGCTCACCCGCTTTTATTTGAATGAAGAAACCCAGGAACAGATCTGCCAGGAGATGCAATTGACCGAAACCCAGTTTCGTCTGCTCAAATCGCGCGCCAAGGCCCGTTTTGGAGAGCTGGGCAAGAAGAAGTTGCAGCAAAAACAGCTCTTGTCATTTTCTATGAGAAATTCCTTGGAAGAGGCCCACTAGAGGGGGCAGAGTAGGCGCCGCCACCAAAGGCCCGTCGAAGTAAGCCACGAGGACTCGGTTAACGTCCTCAAGGAGGTTCTTGTCATGAACGCTGGCTTTAATGATCACGTCTCGGATGACGTCTTGGAAACTTACGCCATGGGAAAGCTCTCCGATGAGGGTTGTGCCCCTTTCGAAGAACATTTGCTGATCTGCTGTGTTTGTCAAAGACGCCTGGCACAAAGGGATGAATACATTCGTGTTGTGAAAGCTGCGGCTTCCAGCCTGCGCCCCCGCCCCACAGTCCGGATTCGCCATTTCGCCACCGCGTTTAGCATCCCTGCCGCCATTCCACGAACCGCGTTGACAAACGCTTCCACTCTGGCAAATATCGGATCCGGTTTTACAACCCTGGTGGCCCTGGGATGCTTCTGCGTGAATACCGGCTGGACCTTGAGCGGTACGCCCCGATTGGGATAGTCGTAATCGCCTTAGCAAATATCAGAAAATACGTCTACTTAGACGATCCAGTGTGAACTTGGCCGTGTCCGCCACCGCCATAACAGCCATAACTCCTGCTTGAACCGGATCCGTCACCACGAGATCGGCAGCCTCCGGGACGCTTCCAGCCATGTTCAGGCTGATAACCAGCAGACCTTGCTCCCGTACTTCACGCACAGCCTTCTCAATGTCGCCGCCCATAAGCGCGCCCGCGAGAACCAAAGCGCGAGCGCGCGGCAAACGGCCCACTGCGCGCACGGCGTCGGCCAGCGGCTGCTCGCCCACTAAGGGAATCGTGTCCACCGAAATATGTTCGCCGCGAATATTGTGGCGATCCGCTTCCGAGATCGCTCCGATCGCTACCTGGCCGACCTGGGCGCCTCCGCCCACAATAATGATCCGCTTACCGTAAATCTTCTGCAGCGTCTTCACCACTTTTACGCGCTGCACGATCGGCAATCTCTCCAGATCCGACTGTAGCGCCCCGGGTGCCGCCGGCAGCGCGATTTCGAAGTATATGTGCGACTCGGGCGGCCGTTCCTCGATAATCTCCACCGATGTGATATTCCCCTGATGCTTCGCGATCACGCCCGTCAGTTCATGCAACACGCCCAGCCCGGAGCGAGCGATGATCTCCACGCCGATTTGGTCGCTCATTCGATTTCGTATTTCCGGAGCAGATCGTCCCAGTGTCCCTGGGCTTTCAACAACAGCTCCACTACTTCTCGAACAGCGCCCTGGCCGCCCGGTTTCTGGGTCACGTACATCGCGCAGCGCTTCACTTCCGGCCGCGCATTGGCCGTGGCGATGCTCAGGCCGACGCGATTCATCACCACCACATCGGTGAGGTCGTCGCCCATGTAAGCCACCTCCTGCGCGGTAATGCCGGATTGCTTCAGGATTTCCTCGATGATCGGGATCTTCTCGATGTGCCCCTGATAGATATAAGTCATGTTGCACTGCCTGGCCCGAGTTTCAGTGGCAGGCGACACACGCCCGCTGATGACGCCGGTCTTTAGTCCCTTCCACGAAAGCCACTGCAAGGAAATACCGTCCTGCGTGTCAAAGCCTTTCGTCTCGACCATGTTTCCACTCGCGTCGGGCACGTTGTATACTTTGCCGTCCGTGAGCACTCCGTCGACATCCATTAATAACAATCGAATCTGCGCGGCAGCCTCAGGGACGGATAGCGGCAAGATCAGCTCCAGCGAACATTCCTCAATGGTACCTGTTCTGGATTAGCGTACCGTGCCGGTGTGAAGCGCTATTGAAATCACATCCAAGCTATCGTCATGTGCCAATGCGTCTGTCTGCTTCCACCCGGAGGGCGTTTTCGAAAGGTTCACGGTCAGCACGGTCGAATCGCCGTCCTCTTCCTCGCCCCGAACGAAGACAATCGTGATCCCGTGAACTTCAACCTGACCGGTTATTTCGAATTTACCCATGGCGGCGTACGATTCGCGGCCTCGCTCGACGGCAACAGGATCGGCGAATTGCTTGAGAGCCTCGTTGCGCTCAGCCGGCACGAAGCTCTGTAGAATCCACGGCACATCGCCGGCCACGTTCGCCGACAGGATCGCCGCAACAGCGCTTTCGGGCGTGCTCCAGTCCGCCTCGTGCCGCCCAACCAACTTCACGACAGCGGGAACTTCCAGCATCCGGCCAGGAAGCGTGATCTCCACGAGGTCGTCCGGGCGCTTGTTTTTTGCGAACGAGTTGTCTGGTCTCCGAAGGTCCGACACTTTGGCTTGGAAAGTCACTCGGTCGGACCGAGGACCGCAAGAGATTTGGGCAAGTGCGAGGATCGGCATCGTGAGGCTTGCGAGCGCGTATCTCCCAGTGCGAGGCTGAACTGTTCGTCCAACGTTAGCCACCACCGCATTGTACATAAAGCAATGTCGTCCTCGCGGGCCAATCTTTCGTCCGCAAGCACCCTACATGATGGAAGCGCGTTAACAATCCCTTGTGCCGAGCTCGCGCCAGATGCAAGCCGGGCTCCCGGAAGGCAGATCAACAGCTTTTGTGCGCCGCGCTCACCGGGTTGACCGATGAAGAACTGGCGCGCAGCCTCAACATCCGGCGGGTGCGGCCGCCAGAAGCGCCAATTCATCTTGCAGTACGTCCGGGAGCATCCGGAAGAACTGCGGCTTTTTGAACATAGTAACAATCAATGCCGCGCGCACTCTATGATGCGAGCAAGTTGACAAACTCTTCAGGTGCTTTGACGGGGGAACACGCAATAAAGGCGACACCGCCGCTAGTGCTCGTCACGTAGAGAGTGCCGCCGGGCGAACGAACGAGTTCCGCTACTGCACGCTCAATGTGACCCCGGGCTGGCTGATTCCGTCTCCAACTTGCAATACTACGGGCACGGCGCCGGAGCGGATTCCGTCCGGAACGCGAATGTTCACCTGCACGATACCTGAAACCAAGCCCGGCGCGGCGCCCGCATATAGGACTTGCGCGGCTTTTCCGTCGATGGTCGCCGAAACAGGAAGCAACGGCTGCGGCAGAGCCTCCACCGCCAGCAGACCGTCGACGCCCGTGGGATCGGTCTGGCCGGCACCGGTCGCGTAGAGCGCCACGACGGAACCCGTGGCCGCCGGATTGGAGGAGTTCAACGATCCATCCTCGTTGAGGATAGCCCCTGGCCCACTCCCACTGCCGTCAGCGGTGAACAACGCAGTCGCGCTATCCGCCACCGGAATCGTCAACGCCGCCACCACCGTTCCATTGTTCACCACCACCAACTCGGTCCTCGAACTGCCCGCGACACCGTACGGCGCCATGGCAGTCACCTGCCCTGCGCCCAAGGAAATAAGCGGAGCCGGAACGCCGTCAAAGAGCACCTGAGTCTGCGCTAGCACCGTGGAGACGCGTCCGGAAGCGGTGAGTTGAAGACTTGCGGGCTGGGCCGCCCCAAAGCCAGTGCCGAAGATTGTTACCATCTCGCCAGGCGCCACGGAGCCGCCTCGAAAACTGGCGGCGTTCAGAATCGTACTGACGGCCAAGCTGGGTATTCCCGTATGATTGATCAGCGTCTCCACCGTGTTCGAGAGGCTGTTGGCCACCACCAGGTCGGGCTTGCCGTCCGTGTTAAAGTCCGCTACGCCGATCCAGGCGGGTCCGCTGCCAACCTCGAAGAGCTGCTGCGGCAGGAATGTTCCGTTGCCGATGCCCAATAGCACCGAGATCGTGTTTGAATCTGTGTTGGCGACCGCGAGATCCAGCTTTCCATCCAGGTTGAAATCGGCTGCCGCGACAAAGGAAGGATTGCTTCCTACGGTGAAGCTCAGGGGAGGCAGGAAGAACCCACGTCCCACCCCGAGCAGCACGGAGACGGTGCCTTGCGAGAAGCCGGTCGCGTTCGCCACCGCCAGGTCTGGCTTGCCGTCGCCATTGAAGTCGCCAGAGGTCAGGTGGACAGGGAGTTGTCCGGCGGCGAAGTTCAGCGCTCCTAAGAACGTTCCATCGCCGTTGCCCAGGAGGATGGAAACGTTATTCGAGTTCTTATTCGCCACGGCCAGATCCAGCTTTCCGTCGCCGTTGAAGTCGCCGATCGCCACCGATGCCGGACGGTCCCCCACTGGGTAGCGAAGAACGGGGCGAAACACTCCGGTCCCGATGCCGAGGAAGATGGCGATGGTGTTGGAATTGGCTTCGGCAATGGCCAGGTCCAGGTTCCCGTCGGCGTTGAAATCGCCGGCGACGACTGATGTCGGACCTCGTACCGCCAGGTTCGATGCGGTCAGAAAGATTCCGGGGCCAGCCCCCAAGAGCACGGAGATTGAGTTGGAAGCGAAATTGGCAACGGCTATGTCGAGCCGTCCGTCCCGATTGAAATCGCCGGCCACAACGGCGTCGGGGCTAATGCCGGTAGGGGGATTGGTCAGGGGCACGAAGAAACCGTCACCCAGCCCGCGCAGCACGGTAAGCGTAGCCGCTCCACGGTCGGCCACCACTAGGTCCGATGATGACTCGCCCGTGAAGTCGCCCATAGCCAACCACACTGGATTGTCTCCGACCGAGACTTGCTGCTGGGGGATGAATACCGCTGGTTGAGCCGACAGGATGCTGCTCACAGTCAGGATTCCGAGAGCGTGATAGATCCCCATCCTCAGCCGGCCCCTTTCGGAGGTTTCGTCGAGTGGAGACGGTCTTCTGCGTGACAAAGTTTCTAGCAAGGACTGTACCGGGTACTATGTCTCCTAGTCTTTTTAGGTCAAGTGCACCCCGCGACTGAACCGCGACCGCGAAGGAGCGGAATCCGACCCCCCGCGAAACGTCGGGGGCCAGTTTGATATTCCTCAACTCGAACGGGCCGGTCGAAGAGAATTGCGCGGTCCATATGACCTTCCTGCTGAACTTCTTCGACGAACTCCGCCGTCGCGCGCCGGTCAACAAATGATCCGCACATCGTTCCCACCAAATGTCGGCCTTTCTTCCCTTCGCCAGCAGACACTTGCGCGCCAGACCCGAATCCCAGGCAATCCCCGCGGCATTATTCTGTTCTTGATGAATGACGCGCGCGCAAGATGCCCCGAACCACCCGCTCGGCGAATTATTAAAATTTGCGGAACACCGCGCACAAAATCCCGCGATGCGTCAAACCGGCCCTCTGGGAGCTTGTTCTAGCGGCTGGCACGTCCAACAGCCACAAGGGCATCGTGGTCGACCCAGCTATGTTTACTGGCCCGGGTGCCCCGGGTGCTTGTACTATTGGTTTAGTTTCGCCCAATGAGCGATACTGATGGTTGACGGATGAGCGACACGCAACTTCTCCAAATTGCTCTGGCCGCCTTGCCGACAATGCTCACAGTCTTGGTGGGCATCCTCATCAATAATTCGCGCCTCAACGACATGAATTCCCGGCTCAACGACTTGGGAACACGCATCGACGACTTGCGCGCCCACATGGATTCTCGTTTCGCTGACGTCGATCGCCGTTTCGACGAAATGCGCGACCTTTGGCGCGCCGAACTCCATCGCGTTGAAGAAGTGCTAGACGCCCGGCTCAAGCATATCGAGGAGCGAGGCTGACCACCTATCGTTAACTGGCCGCGCGCCGCCTGTTATCATGCGGACGAATGCTCGACCGCGTGGCGGAATTCATCGCCCGACACCGCATGTTCGAAACCGGCCAGCGCGTCGGAGTCGCTGTCTCTGGCGGCGCCGATTCCGTGTTCCTCCTGCGCGCGCTACACGAGCTCGCCCCGCGCTGGAATCTCAAGCTCAGCCTAGTCCACATCGAACACGGCATTCGAGGCGCCGCATCCTTCGCCGACGCCGAATTCGTACGCGCGCTGGCTTCCCAGTTCGCGCTCCCATTCCACTTCCGCTCGGCGAACGTCCCCGCAGTCGCCGGAAACCTCGAGCAAGCGGCCCGCAGAACCCGCCAGGAATTCTATGCCGAGTTAATCGCTGCTGGAATCGTGGACCGCATCGCGACCGGTCACACACATAACGACCAAGCCGAAACAGTCCTCTATCGGATCCTGCGCGGGTCCGGCCTCACCGGACTGTCTGGCATTCTACCTGTAACCGAAGAAGGCTTGGTACGGCCGCTGCTCGAAGTTAAGCGCCATGAAATCGAAACTTGGCTGCGCGAGCGAGGCATCGAGTGGCGGCAGGACGAGACGAATTGCGACCCCTCCTATGCCCGAAACCGCATCCGCCACCAAACTCTACCTCTGTTGCGGGAAACCTTCAATCCACGTTTGGATGAAGCGCTCGTTCACCTGGCGAGCCTTGCCCGGGACGAAGAACGCTACTGGACCGCGGAACTGGACCAATACCATCTAGTTCCCCCTGAATCGCCGATTCTGAGCACAATACAACTCGCGGGACTCCCCCCCGCGGTCGCCCGCCGCCTGATTCGCAGGCTAATCCGGCACGTTAAGGGCGACCTGAGGCAGATCGACTTCAGCCATGTCGAAAAAATTCTCGAACTGGCCCGGTCGCCCCAAGGCCACGCTAGGGTTCACCTCCCAGGGGTCGAGGTAATTCGCTCATTGGATTGGGTCCGATTTGCTCCGCCGGGCTTCACCAGCCGCACAGAACACGATTTTTCGATACCCCTCCAGGCTTCCAGTACGGTGGAACTTCCTGGCTCCTCTACTCGTATTACATTGCAGCTATTGGAGAAATCGGATTCAGTGCGAGCCTGTGCTACAGTGGTAAGTGATCTCGACTGGCGACGCGTAACCGCCCGTGACGAGGCTCCATCCGGGTTGGAGCTACGCAACTGGAGACCTGGTGACCAATACCGGCAAGTGGGTCGATCTAAGCAAGAAAAGGTCAAAGTTCTCTTCCAAGAAGCCCGAGTACCCTTGTGGGATCGTCGTAGCTGGCCGATTATCACCTATAATGGGACCATCTTATGGGTTAGGCGCTTCGGGGCAGCCGCCGAATTCGTGGCCGGTCCCGAGACCCCGGTCATTTTGCGGGTGGGCGAATCGGTCTTTTGTTCGTCGAATCGATCAGATCGGTTGTGACGTCCAACACTTAGGGGCTACTTTCTAACAACCATGCGGGAGATTGCATGAATAATTCAAACGTTAAGACCGCGGTATTTTGGGTCTTCATAATTATGGTAGTGGTGTTGTTCTGGACGGTGGTCCACAACACAAAGGCGCGTCCGGACGCGCAGCTTTCCTACACAAACCTGGTGAATGATGTGAACGCGGGCAAAATCAAGTCCGTGACCATCACCGGCAACGACCTGCACGGTAACTACAAGGACGACAACCAGGAGTTGCACGCTGTCATTCCGAACAACCATCAGAGTCTCGATGACGCGATGCTCGCGAAGGGTGTAGATATCCACTACAACAAGGAGGCCGGCGGCGGATGGGTTTCTATTCTGATCAATGCGGTTCCTTTCGTGCTCCTGTTGGCGTTCTGGATCTTCATGATGCGGCAGATGCAAAGCGGAGGCAATAAGGCCCTCAGCTTTGGGAAGAGCCGTGCCCGTCTGCATTCATCCCAACAAAAGAAGGTCACGTTCAAGGATGTGGCCGGTGTCGAAGAAGCCAAGGAAGAGTTGCAGGAAATCATCGAGTTCCTGCGCGAACCCCAGAAATTCCAGAAGTTGGGCGGGCGCATTCCGAAGGGCGTTCTGCTCATAGGACCTCCGGGCACGGGCAAGACGCTGCTCGCGCGCGCCATCGCGGGCGAAGCCAATGTGCCGTTTTTCTCGATCTCCGGATCGGA
>Ga0207066_1036_pt1 | contig 26103 bp, 12 predicted proteins | sample Alteio_BWMinCont_24_FD_153490 | JGI IMG/M metagenome (GOLD analysis project Ga0207066, IMG submission 153490) | Enriched cells from forest soil in Barre Woods Harvard Forest LTER site, Petersham, Massachusetts, United States -... | ecosystem: Environmental > Terrestrial > Soil > Temperate forest >...
CGTAAAATTGAGCTTAACAAATGGATGTAATGCGGTGGCCTTGAAGCAACCATCATCTGGCAGCGCGTGGGCATTCTTATCGCCGTTCACGACAGAGGCTTCCAAGGTCATGTAACCGTCCGCGAGTCCTGCACCATCAACTCCTTTGGTCCATGGCACCAGTTTGCCGCCCGTGAGTGTCGTAACCGCCCGCCCGGTCAGGATGGGGCGCACATCCACCTGAATAACCTCCGAGGCTTGAGCCGAAAGCCCAATCAACAGGTAGAACAAAATCGCGCAAAAAGGTCGGGTAGTCATCGGTGTTATACTTCTAGTTAACAATGAGAACTGAGTCACGCCGGAGTCTTTGCAGACGGCCACCGGATGTCAACCGCCAAGACGCCAAGTGCGCCAAGAGGCTTCTTTAATGACAAATGCGCTTTGCGCATTTCATGATTGGTCAATGGACTCATGCGTTTCCCGCGCATCCGGCCTTTCGGCTTTCGGTTCTACACTTCAGAACCAAACTCTTTTCGCAATCCCCCAGATCGCTCCAATGGCTCCGGCTATCTTGTATTCTGGGGCGCGACGGGTGTGACAACAAATTAGGTGGCATTGCCATAATTAAAAAGCCTGACCATACACTGGAGCCAGCCGCCGGATGGCGCACTTGGCGTCTTGGCGGTTGACATCAGGTGGCCGTCTGCAAAGACTCCGGCGTGGCTCAGTTTTGGTCGTTAGGCGTCATTGAGTATGACAGCGATTTTAGACAAAGAGTGGCGTGGTGTGCTGGCCTTGATTTGGCTGGGTTGTGGTTTGCTGGGCTTGATACTACTTGAGCGATATGTTGACCCGATTTTCCTAGGATATTTCGATCCATTGTGTGTAATTGCAATATGGATTACTACATTTCGGCTGGCTATTTCAGGGATACGCAACGGGAATGTTGCCAGTCGGATTTGTGGCGCATTGTCCCTACTCGTGATTGTAGCGCCAGTTTTATTTATCCTTGTTGTTGGTTATCAGCTTTCAAAAGGTCATTGATATGACGCCTGACAAGTCGCCGGAGCCATTTGAGCGATCTGGGAGATTGCGAAAAGAATTTGGTTCTGTAGTTTAGAACCGAAAGCCGAAAGGCCGGATGCGTGGGAAACGCATGAGTCCACTGAACCAATCATGAAATGCGCGAAGTGCATTCGTCAGTTGAAAAAGCCGGTTGGCCGTTTCCGTTTCGGATTTGACATCACGAGTCCGGCGTGGCTCAGTTTTGGTTGTTAGGCATCATTTAACATCACTATGTTTAGCATCAGGAATGCGGTTTATGTTGCGATTATGCAGGTTGGAGTAATCGTCGCTGGGGTGCTTGCTGCTGTTCTTTTGCTTAAGCCGTGGACTGAAATGAATTTTCCTTTATCAATTCCAGTTGCCCTTCTGATAAACCATCACATCATTTTTTTAGCTGTTCCCGTCGTATGGATTACTTTCGCACTGTTAGTCCGCAGTCGTCCTCAAGTTTCCGTTGGTGTTAAGGATCTGGTGTTTTTGTCTGGGATTCTGGTACTGATTGCGCTTGGCATTTTTGTCTTATATGCCGACGCAACACTTGTTTTCGCATTACGCAGGGCATGAGTGGAGACGATGATGCCTAACAAGTCGCCGGAGCCATTTGAGCGATCTGGGAGATTGCGAAAAGAGTTTGGTTCTATAGTGTAGAAACGAAAGCCGAAAGGCCGAATGCGTGGGAAACGCATGAGTCCACTGAACCAATCATGAAATGCGCAATGTGCATTTGTCATTTAAAGAAGCCTCTTGGCGTCTTGGCGGTTGACATCAGGTGGCCGTCTGCAAAGACTCCGGCGTGGCTCAGTTTTGGTCGTTAGGCCACATTTGAGTACCATGTCCCAAACCGTCCCACAACTTATTTACCGCGAAGCGTTTGAAATTGGCTGGCAAGGAACGACGCCTGTTAAATATAGATGAGAAGTTCCCGCTTATTTGAAATCATCACCATATTCGTGCAGGAGCAAAATATGAACAGCTGCTGACCAAGTATAAGACTTCGTGCAGAGACCCTGGCCGGTTTTAGCATCGAAATTTTCGTAATAGCCGCCAGCTTTTTGAATCAGGCGATCATACCGTTGTGCCAGATCAACCGCCTTTTCGTGCTGTCCACCTCGATTTAAGCCGTCAATGACCAGATATATGGCCGGGGCCCAGATGGGACCCCGCCAATAGCCGTGAGGCTCGTAATTGGGACTGGCGGGCATCTCCGAGGCCAACCCAAATGGCGTCATAAAATTGTCGAGGTTTTTCACCATGCCGGCGAACGTATCCGGCTCCAGTGACCTGCCGAGAATCAAACTCATCATCGGTTCAAGCGACGTGGGTTTTTTTATTATTTTCATCCCGCCATCAAGCCTGGTCACCAGATTGGCATCAAGCCAGTAGGTTTTTTGAAACAGTGCCAGATGTTTGGCGGCTCGATTCCTCCATTGGGTGGCTTCGCTTTCCAATCCTAGTTGATCGGCCACGCGGGCCAAAGTCCGCATTTGTAAAATGAGGTAAGCCTGCAACTCTGGCGCTTCGTTTTCAATCGAGCCGCCACTTACGGTGGAATTATCCCAGCCCGAGTCCCAGCCGGGGTTCACTCCGGAAAAACCGGGAAGGCCGTTTTTATTTATGTCGCGGTCGGTAAACCAAAAAGTCGTCCACTTTACAAGTTTGGGATAAATCACTTCCAATCTTTTATTGGAAACAGGGTGCATATCCATCAATTTACCCAGCGCCCAACCGTGAATGGGCGGCTTGGTGCAGCCCCAAAAGGCATCTTCCGGACCGGTCTTGTCAGGGATTTGTCCGTTTTCCTTTTGCAGCGCGAAGGGCAGCATGAGTTGATCCAGCCCCGCATTCACGTCGGTGATGCCCAGGGCGAGAGCATTGAAGCAATGATCCCAGGGCCAGACTGAATTCATGAGGGCTTTGGACATGAGAACCGGTTCGTTTGGGAAATTCGGAGCTTCGGTTGCAGTCGAGAACCAGAGCGTCAGCCACGCCTGTTCTGCGGCGGCAACGAACTGCGCGGGCACGCTGGGCATCTGGCTCCTAAATCGCCGCCAGTCGGCCACGTTGGCCGCTTCCGCCTTGTCCAAATTCAGCGGCAACTCAAGCGGCTGATCCTTGAATATGCGAATCGCCATCCGGCATTGGCCATGCTCCGGCTCCACCAGCCAACATCCATTGGTCAATCCAGCCGCTTTGCCCTTCAGGACCACAAACTCCACCGTCCAATTTTTCCAGGTCGTGCTCCAGGCATGATCATCCTGCCGGATCAATTTGGCAAAATTGCAGTCCTGCTGCACAGGGCTGATTTGGATGCCAAGATTTGATGACTCGATCAAGGTGTCGCGCGCACCGGATAAAACAACCCGGGCGGAGCCCTGGCCGGCTGGACTGGCTTCGACGCCCAAATGTGCCGGGGTTGCTGAAATAGTTGTCTCCACAACACTTCCGTCGCGGGTGAATGCAAGATCCATCCACTCAGGATCCGACGATAGGTAACTGTAATAGAGTTTTAAGTGACTCGAATTCGCGGGATAAAGCGTTAACCAAGACCCACGCTTGCTAAACCAGGCATGTTGCAGGTCGATGTTCGGCAAGACTCCGCCTGCTTCCACTTGAGGGATGCTTGTATTGGAACCCTCCATTACCTTTGCTGCGGGTCCACAGAAAATAAATGCGGCCAGTAGGGCGGCGGAAAAAAGTGAAGACCTTTTTTTCATGTTTCTTAAAAAGAGGGCAATTTGCTATAAATCCATGGAACATTGAAGCGGGCGAATGGAATCGAACCCTCGTGTTTAATTAAGCGAAATTAACTGAGGGCCTGCGCGATTCAAGTTGCATTTATTGTGATTGCAAAGATTTCTGAATCCAAAAAGGCTGTTCGCGGCATCTCACCTATGAACAGATAAAAAAACGAAATCAATAAACATGAAAATCACATCGCCAACATTCCTCGCCACAATTTTGCTTTGCACGCTTGTTGCCTTGCCGTTGCAGGCGCAAACCAACACGCTTGCCGGACTGGGAACGACCAATGCCGTGGTCACGAATACTGTTTCCCAAGTGACGGCTGGCGATTCTCAAGGTGCTCGCTTGCCGTCCGTCCGGGTTGACGCCCCATTATATCATATGAACGGCGAAGATATCAAGCAATCTCTGGCAATAATGATCCCGATTATTGCAATCGTGATGGGTTGCAGCATTCCCATCGTCATCGTCGGACTGCAACTTTATTTTCGTCATCGCAAAAATATAGTGCTGCATGAAACCTTGCGGACGATGGTGGACAAGGGCGTGCCTATTCCGCCGGAAATGTTCAAAAAGACCGAAGAAGGTTCTACGGAGCGCTGTAAATCCGATGGTAAACACCCGCGCAATGATTTGCGAACGGGTTTAATATTGACAGGCATAGGCATGGGAATTGTCATACTCGCGGGAAAAGCGGGGTATATTATTTTATTCATGGGCGTGGCGTTTTTGGTGATTGCATTGCTGGAAAAGAAAGATAAAAACAAAGATCAACCGCCCGAACAATAAAGCGTGTCCTTCACCGACGCCGATCTCATCGCCCGTGTCCTGTCGCGCGAAGACCATAACGCTTTCGGCGAATTGGTGCGGCGTTATCAATCGCCTGTGCGCGCGTTTCTCGCGCGTATGACACGCGGCGATTCGCATCTGGCCGATGATTTGGCGCAGGAAACTTTTTTAAAGGCCTGGCAAAAACTGCGGACGTTTCGCGGTACGGCAAAATTTTCAACGTGGCTGTTCGGCATTGCGTTCAACGAATTTCGAGGCGTGGCGCGCAAGCGAAAGGAGCTTGCACTGGATGATGTGGAAAACCTGCTGGAAGAACCGGCAACGACCGGGAATCCACAACTGCGCTTGGATTTGACCGAGGCGTTGAAGCTGTTAAATTCAAACGAGCGGGCGGCAGTCGTTCTATGTTGCCAGAACGGTTTATCGCACGAAGAAGCGGCACAGGTTCTGTCCTGTCCGCTTGGCACGGTCAAAACGAACGTGTTGCGCGGAAAAGAAAAATTAAAACGGCGACTGGCATCGCCCTGCGAAAATTATGAATCCGCCTGAAACTGATGATTCGATGGACGCATTGCTGCGCGGGCAGAATCAATACGTCGAAGACAATGACTTCACCGCGCGGGTGATGGCAGCGTTGCCGCGCCGCCGTGACCGTTTTTGGCTGCGGCAGATTATTTTGCTCGGTGCGACAATAATTTGTTCGGTGCTGGCGGTTCTATGGTTGCCGTTGAAAAACTTGCCTCCGCTGGATTGGTCGGCATTGCTTTCGCTCAATTCCCAGGTGCTGCTGCCGTGGACGCTCGTGATTGCTGTTGCCACCTCGCTCATTTGGGGAATCATCGCTGCGGTTCAATTGGAAGATTAAAGGTAGGCTCTTTTGCGATTGGAAAACTACGCGTCCAAACCGGGACGAAAAGTTCGTGAAGGCGAGACAGCAACGGACGCTCAATTGCGGGATTCAAAACGCGGCAGCGATTCCCGCAAATCCACGATGTTGCTGATATCCGATGGTTTGATAGCCGGAACTTGGGGTTCGGAGTTTTCCTTGGGCCATACCGGCAGCCGCAGGGTGAAGGTTGAACCAAAACCGGCGGGGCTGTGACACTGGATGGAACCCGACATCGCCTCCGCCAACCGTTTGACGATGGCCAGTCCGAGTCCGTTTGAGGATTCGCCTCCGGTCGGGCGCGCGCTCAAGCGGGTGAATTTCTGGAAAAGTTTCTTTTGGTCATCGGCGTTAATGCCGGGGCCTTCGTCGCGGATTTTCACCAGGATGCAGCCGGTTTCGGGTAGTGCGTGGACGTGAACGGTTGTGTTCGGCGGAGAATATTTCAGGGCGTTGGAAATGAGGTTGTCGAGAATCTGCAGGGTGGCCGCTTGGTCGGCCTTTGCCCACAGTCCCTCGGAAATACCGACTCGAAAAGAGATCTGCTTTTGAGTGGCGGCCGTCTGGTTTTGTTCCAAACTTTGTTCGATCAGTGCGCGAATATCGCATCGCTCCACTTTCGAAATAAACTTGCCTTGCTCGATGGCGTTGGCATCGAGCAGATTTGCGATCAAGTCCCGCATCCGGATCGCGACGGCGACGATGTTCTTCGAGAGCTTGTTGATCTGGCTCTGGTCTTTGCTCGTCACCACCAACTCCGCGCTGCACAAAATCACTGTCAGGGGGTTTTTCAAGTCATGCGCGGCGATACCCATGAATTCGTTCTTTTCATTATTCAAGTGCACCAGCCGCTCATTCGAGGCGGCCAGTTCCGCCAGTGCGGTCTGCATTTTTGAAAATGCGCGGGCGCGGCCGCTTTCGAAAATCAATCCCAGAATGGACATGAAGATGATGAGTCCCAAATAACCCGCTGTGGACACGACGGATTGCCATTTGGGATCATAGGTTGGCGTTAATTTGATCCCTGCCAGATCGAGACCGGCCACCACGCTCGCGGCAGAAAAATCAATCAGAACCCAACGTCGGGCAGACTCCTGGCCGACCATCAACAAGGCGCAAAGTGGTACACTGACCAGCCACGCGATTGCGTGTCCCTGCAAGCCGCCTTCGACAAAGCACAAACCAAAGAATCCCAGCGTGAGGGTAAGCATGAAAAAATTGCCCGCCCACTCCACAGATTTTTTTGCACGCATCAAAGGTGGTGTCAGCGCGACACCCGTGCTGCAGAAAATGATGATCGTCGCACCCCATTTGTGACCAATCAGGATGTAGAACAGCGCGTAAACCAAACCAAAAATGCTGCCTAATACGCCAAAACCCATGATCAGCCTGGCGCGACGGGCGCGTTCAGGGTCGGTAAGAAATTCCGGCGGAATCTGGCGGTCCAGCAACACGCCGAATTTCTGATAAAAACTGATAGTGGAAGTTTGGGCTGCTCCGGAATTCAAATCCGTCGGAGAATTAACGATTTCAGATGCTTGATTCACCGGTATCGACCCACTGTTCATGCATAAGTAAAAGCTCGATTTGTGCCAACTTAATGCGCTAAACGGCTTAAAAACGTACGCTGGTGGTCAAGGCAAGCCAGTGAACGCCGACTTCAGTGGAACTGTTCGAGTATTCGCCGGAAAGCAGGCCGCTGGTGCCCACGTTGCGAGTGACCGGCAGGTCGTATTGATAAGCCAGGTCAAATTGAAATTGCCGCCAGCGGTAGCCCACGCCTGCGGTGACGGTGTGTTCCATGATGGCTGCAGTCATGGGAGTCAATGTGGAATCCGGCACAGGACTTTTGCCATACGAATAGCCGGCTCGCAGAGAGAGATTTTCCGTGACGGCATATTCCAAGCCAGCGCGATAAACGAATTCGTTCTCCCAATTCAACGGAATGTTGTCTCGAAAACCGGAGCCAAGAACACTGTTGACCGTCGGGTTATTTCCATTTTTCAAAATCACGGGCAAAGTGTGAAAAGCGCCCGACCAATCAATCCAGTCCACTTGCATTGCTGCCCGCCAATGCGGGTGAAATTTCCAGGACGCACCTGCGCTGACTTGCTGCGGAAAAGTGTTGTCCACTTCGGCATCGTAATGGAAGGCCAAAGGGCCCGGCGGAACGCCGAATTGTGCATAAGGATCGCCCGAAGCGCCACCGGTCGAATTCACTGTGTATTGACTTTTGTATGAAATGCCGAATTGTAAATTCGTTAGCGGACGGTAAAGCAAACCGAGTTGGGCGTTCCAGCCAAAGCCGGAAGTGTGCAGATTCAACAAAGTTTTCGCTCCGTCATAAGGCGCGTCGGCGGGCGGTTGCAGATTTTGGAAAACGTATGGCGTCTGCAGCCGGTTTTCGTTGTAGATGAGTCCGATGCTGGCGCCGAATGAAAGTTCTGGCGTGAGAGTGAGTCCCATGCCGATGGCAGAACGCAGGACGATGATTTCAGATTTGTCCGTTTGTTTGCCATAAGAAATATTTCCGCCCAAGCCGCCGGGCGGGTCGGGATATTTCCAATCCGCCAGCAACATCGAGTCGGGAATGAAGGAGATGCCGATTGAAAGTGGGCTGTGTCCCAGTGGCAGACCGAGCGCCGCTTCAGGCAGCCCGGCTGGCGTATCATTTAGATCGCCACTCGAAGCAGCGGAAGGTTTGTTAAAATGCCCCTCGGTGATCGCACCGACGCCACCGAGATCAAATTCACGTTCCATCAAAAATCCCAGCCCCGCCGGATTATCGCCCATGGCTTCCAGCGGGCTTTCCGCCCAGGCGACATCAGTGCCGCCCATAGACATGGAGCGTGCGCCCGTGCCGTTGCCGTAAATGCCATTGGCGCGGATGGATGATTCCAGGACCATGAGGAGCAAAAAAATTGCGGCTCCCCAAGTCAGCAAGTGACCTGTCAATTTTCGTTTAAACACGCACCCGAAAAAGCTATCCCCGTGCCAATTTGTTAAACCGCGGTTAGCCTTCATAAAAAGGCAACGAATGGTCGCTCATTGGGATTCGCTGCCTTTGGCTGTTTTGGCCGGCTTTTTGAACGGGTCATGATCCAGATACTTGATGATCCGGGCGTGATGGGGTGTGTGTAAAACCGCCGTTGGCGCACTTGGCGTCTTGGCGGTTGATATGATGTAAAGACGCGCGAGGTTTGAGAACTTTTACCTGTTTTGAAGGCCGTTTAAACCGTCGTTAAAGGGTATTTAGCGTTCAAATCTGACTGGCGTTGAGAACGGCCATAAAGGGGTCAGTCCTGATTATTTACACAAGTCGGGCTATGGGTTAGGATTTTGCCCGGTAGAGGCCATTGCGGAAAGTTGAACCGGACGAACAAAATGAACTCAAGCTCCAATAAAATACTTGGGACTGACCCCTTTATGACCCCCTTACAGTTGGTGCGGATAACAGTCATGTTGCTGGGTATTTTTTGGGGCCTTGCTGGTTTAACTGGTTGCAAGTCTTTACAGGACACCACATTTGCCCCACTTGATTGCAAGCTTGAGCGAATCCCCGGTGAAAGCGCGCAATACGTTGTCGTCATTAATACCAGCGGACAGACGTTGCATCATATTCATTTCTGGGGTGATATGTGGTATGCCAATGCCGTCACCTACATTGGCAATGACCCCGATTCAATTCCGGTTCGTCTTCCGGCAATGAGTTATTCACTTAGAGGTACAGACGTACAATTGGAGCCCGGCCAAGTAGCGCGTTTTAAAAGGGATTTAAGCCCGAATAGTGCCGAGTGCTCAATTGTTTATCCGGTGTCCAGAGTGCAGATTGCTGGCAGTTGTGATGAAGGGCGTTTCCGCGAAGACTGGCAGATAAATGGAGCTGGCCAATTGCAGCCTATTGGCATTGGCCCACACAGAGAATGAACTTAAGATAATATGAAATTGTTCCAAAGCGATAAGCAGCCTAACCATAAAGAGGTCAGTCCTGAATATTTACACAAGTCCGGCTGGATGCCCGTGAATATTTCCCACGCCTATTTGATTCAACGGACGGATGTAGTTTCATTCCGTTTGCCGGTTCGCGCGGCCAAAATCCGGGCGGCGGCCCGGTTCCATTTCAAAAGCTGCGCCTCGGAGACCCGCAACACGTCCGGTCCCGCATATTCGATCCCGTTTGCCCGCACATGACTTTCACCTGCCACCACCAGCAAAGGATCGGTGGCGGGTGCCGCAGGACTTCCGGCAATTTTTTCCAATTGGTTCAAGTCCGGGATGATTTGTGCGATCGGACGTTTCCCGACGCCACCGGCCAGTTCCGCGCCGCCTGAACGCCGGTAAGGCTCCCCCTCCACCACACGCGCCTGATGTGCGCGCCGGCTGATTTCTCCGGCGGCCGGTGTGCTGTCGAAATACAACACCCGCCCTTCCGCCGTAGGAAAACCGGCGCAGGCATGACCGGTCTCCTCCCCTTCAAACATGATTCCGACCACTTCCGCTGGAATATTTCTGGCTCTCGCCTGTGCCACGAGGTCCTCGGCAAATTCCACGCACTCGAATTTTTCCCGGCCGGTTTTTTCGGCGGTTTCTTCGCTGGTATAGGGAACGGCCGGAGGCCGGTATTGCCTGATGAAATTCCGTATGTCCGACTCGCCGGCGGCGTGGTGTACATCGTCCAGCAAACCGGGTGTCACCGCGAAATCTTCAAGCATTCCGAAAATTCCCTGCGCCGTCGTCCCGTCCGGTTGTCCGGGTGAAACGATTTTGAGCGACAACGCCCGGCAAAACACCTCGTCACCCTGCCGTCGGATGGCATTTTCCGTCGCGGTGATGTCGCCGGCCTCGTTGGTGGTCAGCGTCCATCTTCCGGGATAATTCTGCGCGTCGAAGGTTTGCAGCTCGGCGGCGGACACATCCGCACGCAGGCAACCCGCCGCCAGCAGCAGCATTCCGATATGTCCGGCCGTTTTCATAAATGCGGGGGTTCGACTGCGGGGTTGTGCGTCAATGCGCGATGAGACGGAAAAATTTCGTGCTGGTGGACGGGCCGGTCTGATTGGTGTCCATGAACGTGAACACGGTGTTGGTCACGCTCAAAGCCGGATTGGTGAGGATGAGCCAGCTTGACAGCGGCAACGCCAGATTCGTCGTCCACCCTATTTCGTATTGATAATTCGTCGGCGCGTTCCACTGGAATTGAATGCCACCGGCCGTGAATTGGGCGTTCGAAATGGACAACGCCATCGGTATCGGCGTCGAGTAGGGATATTCGATGAGCCGGTAAAATTTCATCAGGCCGAATCCGCCGTCGAGCGAGCCATCGTCAAGGAACGAATAGTTGGTGGTGGTGGACGTGATGACGACGTTCGAAATTGTATTCCACGCGATCGGCGCGGCGAGATTGGTCACCCATTGTATCTGGAATTGATAGTTCGCCGGGGCAATCCAACGGAGCAAAACGGCATTCGTTCCACCGACGTTGGTGTAGGTGATGCTCGAGATTAAAACCGGACTGACCGGCGCGTTGGTGAACAGATGAAAATTCACCTGGATGCTGTAATTCACCGCAAAGCTGTTCGTGTTCTGCACGCCGAGATAATAAGTTCCGCCGGGCACAAAGAATGGCGGCGGGCTGTTGGTGCCCAGGATCGCGGAAGCGTTCGCGCTCGCGGAAAATAAAAGATAATCGCCGGCATTTGTGCCCGTCGGCGGCACTGTTTGATTGAACAGCAGGCTCAGCGGCCCGTTGGTCATGAAGAGAGAGTTCGTGGAAAAGTCCGCGTTCGTCGGCACGCTGATCGTATAATAGGTGATGCCGCCGGGGGGAATGGAATTCGTCTGCGGCACGCCGTTGGTGAGACCCGACCCCAGAAGTAACAGCCGGTAAAAGCGCAGCGGACCAAACGGGAATTGCGAGCCGTCGTCGAAGAAATTGAACTGTGTGTTCGTCGGGCTGGTGAACACGTTCGTGTTGTAACTGACGATGTTGCTGAACGCGTTCCAGACCTGTGGCGGCGCAAGGTTGCCCGTCCATTGCACCTGGAACAGATCATTGCTCGGCGCGAACCATGTCAGCCAGAAACCGTTGGTCCCGCCGATGTTTGTGTGGATGATGCTGGAAATGATGATGGGCGGGTTGGTGAAAACCTGCAGATGAAAATTCACCTCGATGCCAAAAGTGACGGGGACATTGTTCGTGTTCTGCACGCCGAGATAATAAGTCGCGCCGGGAACCAGCGGCGGCGAACCCGCGAGGGTCAGGTTTGTCGAGCCGGCCGTCGAAGCCGGCAGCAATGTAAAATCCCCCGCGCCCAGACCCGACGGCAGGGTCGTTTGATTGAACAACAGATTCACCGGCCCCGTCGCGAAAAGCAGCATGTTCGTCGCGATGTCGGCATTCGTCGGCACGCTCACCGCATAATAGGCGAAGCTGCCGGGGGCAACGGTGTTCGTCTGCGGCTGGCCGCCGGTCAGATTCGTCACCGTGAGCAGGTGAAAATTCACTTCCACCGCGAAATTTGTGATTGCGAAACTGTTCGTGTTTTGCACGGCCAGATAGTAAGAGCCGCCGGGAACGATATTGGTCGGCGAGGAACCCGTGCTCAGGACATTGGAATCATTGACGCTGGTATTGAACAAAAGATAATCGCCCGGGGAATTTGTGCCGCTCGGCGGGATGGTTTCATTGAACCAGAAATTCAGCGGCCCGCTGGTCGTGAAGAGCAGGTTCGTGGCAAAGTCCGCGTTCGTCGGCACATTGACCAGAAAATACTCGATGCTGTTGGGTTGAATGGAATTCGTCAGCGGCACGCCGTTGGTGAGCAGACTGGTGGCCGTGGTGAAATTAAACCGCAATTGCCAGTTCACGAGTGTGTTTGTCAGCCCGCCACCGGCGCGGTCATCTTGAACTTCCAGCATCCAGTCGCCAAAGGCATTTTCGCCCGTGAAGGCATCCAGCGATTGTTCGGGCAGGTAAAAAAGATCACCGGCCGGTTGGGTCAAAGTGAAGGAATCGAGCAACATCCCCGGCTCAAGTCCGGTTATTTGCAAAGGCGTTCCATTTTGCGTGGCCGTGAACGTGATATTTTGCATCTGCCAGTTGGTATTATTGCCATAAACCACACTGGAGCCGGCACCTGCAATTGCGACATTCGCTTTGGCCAGGTTTTGCGGAATGGCAGCGCTTGAATCAAATTTTCCAGCCGTGCCGTCGGTGAAGATCGCCTTGATTTCACTGGTTGATAAAGCGCGATTATAAAAGCTGATTTCGTCCATGCCGCCGGCAAATTGCGAACTGGGATTTGCCACCGAGTTAAAAGTCGTCCGCGCGCCAATCAATATATTGGTGAAATTCATCAGCGGGGTGAAGATGCCAAGACTGGCTTGCGTTACTAGGGCTCCATTTAGATAGAAATCGGCAATCCCGGACGCCTTGTCATAGGTCAACGCCACGTGCTGCCATACGCCGGTGGTGACCAGTCCCGCAGCCGAATTAAATACATGATTCCCCTGGCCGATGTCTTTGATGTTCGCATTCAAACTGCCCGGACCGGCGGAACCGATGCTAAAGTCCAGACCGACATCATTCCCGCTACCCGTTCCCAATGCCCTTTCATATTCAACGATTACCATCCCACTCCCCTTTTGTGGCAATAAAGCCGTCGGGTTTATCCAACCTTCAACGGTGAACCCGCTGCCCTGGCTCAAATCCAGATTCGCCGGTGATGACGGATTGACGAGCACATATTGGTTGACTCCATTAAGGTTGAAGCAATTGTTGACTTCTCCCGCTGCGAATGTCATCCCGTTGGGGAACGTTCCATTGTTCCCGCCAATCGAGTCAGCCGCACTATTCTCGCCGCGCCACCAACCGACAATTCCCGGCCCGCGATCGGCGAACGTCAGCGTATAAGTTCTTCCCGCCACCGTGGGCAGCGTGTTCAAAATAGTTCCGTTTGCCAGCGCCAAAAACTGGTTTCCAGCTTGGGCGTTCGGATCCTTCACCACGCTCACCTGGTTGCTCGTCACACTCCATGTGCTCTCGTCATTCACGGTGGTCGTGTAATCACCCGGCGCTACGGTTTCAAAATCGCTCACTGTTGTTAAATTCGTCGTCGAACTCGCGGGTATAAACGGCGTTGGCGCGAATTTGATCGGCGTCGTGGTCAGGTTCGTATTTTCGGTGAACGTGAGATACTGGTATTGAGTATTAGTCGTCGTCGTCGTCAGACTCATCGCAGTCAATAACATTCCCGGCTCAAGTCCGGTTATCTGCAACGGTGTTGCACTGCTTGTGGCAAGGAAAGTGATGTTTGTAGTCTGCCAGTTTGTGTTGCCACCAAAAAATACAGCCGGTGCGCCGCCGGCAATGCTGACTCCGGCTTTGGCAAGATTTTGCGGGAACGTGGACGCAGGATCGAATTTGCCTGCGCTGCCAGCATTATAAACTGCCTTGATTTCGCTGGCGCTCAAGGCACGCGAGTAGAGGGAGATTTCGTCGAGATCGCCGTTGAATGGAATATAGGCCCAACAAGCCGTTCCGGTGTTGCCGATGCCGATGGTAGGTTCTTGACTCGGAATTAGGGCGCCAAACGGTCGTATGGCGGTATTGACCTGGGCAGCCAGAACGCCGTTGGTATAAATGCTCATGGTTCCCGTATTGCCATCCAGCGTCGCCGCCACATGATACCACTGGCCGGTGGCAAGTGGACCAGAGGTATTGAGTGTAAAACCGGCGCCCGTCGCATCACAGATTCCGAAACCAAGGGTATTGTCCCCATTGAGTTCGAAGAAGTAAGGGTCAAACCCCGAGCGACAATCTCCGCGCCATAAAATTTCCCCGGAGTTGCCCGTAACACCTGCAGAATTGATCCAGCCGTCAATGGATAAGGAATTGGTCAGGTAATAAATCGGCTGGTCTGGAACTGAAATCTGACTTTGAGGCGGAGAAGCGGTGTAGGTGGACACAAAGGCAGTCCCAACTTTGCCGGGTGCGAAGGTGATATCCTGCGCGCTGCCGGGGATTCCGTAAATGGAATCGTTGAAATTATTCTCACCGCGCCAGAACCCCACGATTGCCGGTCCGCGATAAGCGAACGAGAGCGTGTAGGTCTGTCCTGGCACGGTGGCCAGCGTGTTGGAAATCGTCCCGTTCGCCAGCGCCAGAAAATTGCCGCTTTGATAGGTGTTTGCGGGATCATTCACCACGCTGACCTGATTCGTAGTCACCCTCCACCCGAACTGCATCGAGCCGGTATAATTTCCCGCCGGCATTCCCTCGATATTTTGCGACGTGACCGTTGTGTTCGTGGTAAAAGCCGACGCGCCTGCGCCGCTGATGCTCGTGCCGCCGCGATTTTCCATGAGCAGGACGCGCGTGCCATCCGGGCTGATGAGATGAAACACCAGATCCGAAATGCGCGGATGTTGCACCACGATGCCCACATCCAGCGACGAAATGATTCCATTCTGCGTCACGAAAATCGAATTGGTCATCACCGCGTCATCCAGAATCGTCGCCGGCCCGCTCGAAGTGAAATCCACCTGCGCGGGCGCAGCGCCCAAACCAAGGGTCGCGATGATGATAAAGGTTTGAGGGGTAAGGCTGGGATTAAACACGCTGAAAAAATAACGGCCCGCAGTCAGTGGCGGCGGGACGGAAATGGAACCTTGCAATGCAGGCGGAATACTCGTGACATTCGTGATCAACACCATCTCATCGAAATTGTTCGTGGCCGGCAGCGCCCCGAATTTGACCAACAATTCGAGCGGCGGGTTGGCCGTTCCGGTAAGATTGGTCACGGTGATGGTCAGATTCGTCGCCCCCGGCGGCACGTCAACGAAATCGGTAAACAAACCCGGACCTGCAACCGTGTTCGTATGGGAAGTGTTGTTTGCCTGATGCGGTTGGATTTGCAGGCTGAATTGCTGCACACTGCCGGTTTGCGTCAGTGAATCGTCCGCTTCGGTCAAAAGCCACGGGCCGATGCCTTGCGTGCCCTTGAAGTTATTCAAACTGCCCGGACCATCCGACGGTCTCGAACCGATGATGTCATTGGCGCCGCTGTCGTCATAAACAAATGGTACATTATCTGGCGGCAGGAATGTATTGCCCAACGAATCATGATTGTTCAATACAACGGAAATGTTATTGTGCGCGAGCGGGCCGATGAGATCGCCGAAATTCTGGTGCCAGATCTGAACGTTCGCTACAACGCTTCTAACGTCAATCGGATAAAGCGCCAGGCCTATGACATAGGCGACACCCGGATGCGCCGGGCTGCCGTCGGGAATGTTGACCGGCAAATCCACACCGTTGACGGTTTCAGCCCCATTCTGCATCACGCTGAAGGGTGTCTTGGTGAACACCGGCAGGAAATCGTATTCGGACGCCATCTGATCTTCAGATTTCACGCCGACATAATAAATTTCGCCCGGCGTCGAGTTCGTATCCGCCACAAATTCCGTGCCGCCGCGACTTAATGAGGCGCCATAAAACGCTCCCGCGACCGATGCGCCGATTTCAGAGTTTTGAGCGTTATTCGTAACGCATTTGGAAATCACGGTGGAATTCAAATTGGTCAACGTCGGGTCGGTCGTTACATAAAGGTCAATGTCCGCTTCCGGTCGCGTGGCGTTGGCCGTTGAATCGGCGAAGACGCCCTCGCGCGGAATCGAAAGTGTCGGTGGATTAAACGTGATAAAAGCGGCATTGGTGAAATCGGGGGAATTATTTATCGAATTCGTCATGACATAGAAATGCCATTGGTTGGTCATGCCGATGGTGATTTGTTCGTTTGTCTCACCGCTTACGATGACTGCATTCGTGAATAGAAGCGTGTTTGTGCCGAGCAACGGCGTGTTCGCGCCGGCAAACTGATTCAACAACGGCCCGTTGGCATTCGTCACATCAGTGATTTGCTGGTCGCCGGTGGGATTGGAAACAATCGGATTGGCCGTGACCATCAATGCATTCGTGACCGCGCCATCGCCGCTGGAAATGACCAGCGCATAATCCTGCACGACATTCGGCGCATATGCTCCGGCGGAGTTGTTCGTCTGCGCCGTGACGGCATTGACGTTGACGCGATTGCCGATGACGGTGACCGCATAATGCCCGCTGAGCAATGGCGGGATATAGACGTTTTCAATGTTGTTGATGGAATCCAGAGTGGGCGGCGAACTCGGGTTCTCCGGCGTATTGAAAATGCCCGAAGAAATATCATTGCCATAATAGACGGTGGTGCCGGTATCCATGTTGCTGACGACGAGATCAAGATTATTGACCAGCTTGATGGCCGCGGCGGGATTGCCGGGCGGGTCAGTCCACGCAAGCGTGACGCGCAACGGCTGGAACTGCGCCTGTGTGTTGGTCACGGTAACGAGAAAGGTCTGGCTGTCTCCGGTCGCCAGCGCATTGGTCGGATTTTGTTCCTGAATGAAACTTGAACATGCCGCGCTGAAATTGGTTGTTATTCCAATCGGCAATGCGTCCGGCAGATTAACCATGCCCCAGCCTTGAAAGTTGATTGAGTTTTGGACCTGAAAACTGTAATTGGCCGTCTGGCGCGCACCGTTGATGACCATCGCTTTCATCAAAGCGGGGCTCGGCCGCATACTCCATTGAGTTGTGAAAAATTCCTGCATCAATGCCAGAACGCCCGACACCGCCGGCGCGGCCATGCTCGTGCCCGATTCGTAGCGATAAGGATATTTGCCATTGATAGGCGAAAGCATGCCGAGCGAATCATCCAAGGCGTGGAACACGTCGAAAAAATTACCGAGATCATTCGTCGTGATAAGTTCAACGATCAAATCATAATTCACGGCTTCGCTGGTGCTGTTGCTGACGGCATACTGCCAGATCGTGCCGACGGGGCTGAGCGCCACTCCGTTGGATGGTATGATGACAATGTTTGTTTCCGTCACATACGGAAGGGCAACGCGCGGGTCTGTTCCATTCCAGACGGGAATGGGCATGACCGGAAGCGGGTTGGGCGATTGCCCGTTGCGCACGACTTGAATTGTCAATTGCACCGCGTTTGAAGGGACCGAGACGGAATAAAAATTCGCCGAGCCGGGGTCCACGATGTCGGACAATGCACCCACCGAAATATTGGTCGGAGTGAAATACGCGTTCGTATCCCACTGGCCGGAGCGCGTCGAAATGACAAATGTTCCCGGCGCGACCACGTCCGGCTTGAAGCGTCCGGCGTTGCCTTCAATCCCGACACCGACATTGCCACGGCTTGAATAACCGGCTACTTGGGAACTGGAATCGGTCATTGCTTTCCACGGCGTGGTCACACTGCCATCGAAATTTGTCACTGAATTGGTGATATTCCGCAATTGCTCCGTTGCGCCGACTGTGATCACATTTTTAGCCGTGGCAGGTGATGAAATTGTATCGGGACTGCCGCCGCCGCCATTATCGTCTCCTGCGCCATTATTGCCTGCCGCAAAGACAAACAGCACCGGCTGCGAACCCGTCACTCCGGGCAGTGCATCGCGCACCGCCGCATCATAACTCGCCGCCGCCAGATCATAAATGTTGTCGCCGTCGAAGCCCCAACTGTTGTTGGAAATCAGCGCATTCGTCAACGCGGGTTGCTCCTGCAAATAAGAATCTGGAACCTGAAATGAATTTGTCACATTCGCATCCTGACCTTCCAGAAATCCAATGGAAAATAATGTCGCCGCCTGTGCCTTGCCGCGATACTGCCCTGCTACTCCCGGATTGATTGAACCCTGCGCGTTAGTCACCGTGGTGGATTCCGTGCCATCGCCCATGATGATGCCCGCGACGTGAGTGCCATGACCATTCGTGTCAACCAGACTGGATGCTACATCGCCAATGACACGATTCGTCAAATCAGGATGCGCCGCGTCCACGCCTGAATCGTTCATTTCCACTATTACATTTTTGCCGGTGAGTTCCGTGATGTTCGTGTAGTTGTGCGCGTCGGTCGTCGTCGCAGAAACACCAAGCGTCACTCGCGCCAGATCATTCGCGAGGACGCGTTTGCGAAACGGCTCGACAAGTTGCACGCCGGGCAGCGTTGCCAGCGCCGTCCAATTCTGCGGCGGAATCACACGCACGATTTTTCCGAACGGCGAATTATCCTCCGCAAAAACCTGTCCGCCCAATTTTTCAATTTGTTGAATCGTCGCCTGCGAATCGTCGGCGAACAATCCGATGTTGAGCGCAGCGCCGTCGGGCAAAGAGGTTTGGTCAAACGCAAGCAGCGACGACTGAACTTTGTAATACGGCTCGTAGGGAATCACTGAAAATCCATCGGCGGCGATTCCATTCGCAACGCCTGCCGGGGCGCGCACGAGATAGGCATCATTGGGAATGTAGGAAACAATCGTCGCCCCCGCCGCCGCGAGCATCGCGCGGAACGCATTGTCAATCGGCCCGTTCGCCTGCACGATGTATGCGCCCGGATCGCCCTGCGATTGCAAATTTTTCGGGATTGAAAAGTTCAGCGGGTTGCGCAGATCAATCAGCGCGTTCTCCAGCAGGATCGCCTTGTCATCGCGCATAAGCTCGCCGATGGACCTGGACGTGTTGCTCAACCGATAGGCGAATTGATTGGTGGACGCAGATGCGACACCGGCTTTCACCGCGTTGGCTGGAGCCGTCGTCAGAAATTTCGGCGCGGTCGAAGCGGAACGGATGGTCACGGCCACCGGCTTGGCGACGATTTTTTCCTGCACCGCCGGGCGGCTGGCCTGATGCCGGAAAAACCATGCGCCCGCCAGACACAACAGGCACAACAAAATCCAAAATGACTTGCGCGAACGCATAAATTTTTTATTCAATACCGTTTTTCAACTGGCCTCTCTTCTTTTTGGCGCGCTTGGCGGTTCATAAATGGAAATGGTTGTCGGTATAGATTAACCTCTGAATCCCGTTTCTCAAAATCGGAACATTAAAATTAATCAACACGAATGTTCTTTCCGGGTCCCCAGCCGCGAGGCGGCGAAAGATAATAGCCCACGGTGACAACCGTGGGTTGAAAGAATAAATAAATTCAAGCCCTGTCAGGGGCGGCAGAAAAAATCTTCGTAAAAATGCGCCCGTTCTTTCGCCCCATCCGGGGCTTGCGAAATGTTCAACATTTTCCCCACAGCTCAAGCTGTGGGCTACTATCTGACGCGCTTGCGGCGCTATAAAATTTGTCTTCATCTGGCGGTTAAATTAATTCGGCGGCAAAACATTAAAACTCTCAATCACTGCGTTGTTACTGGTCACTGATGGCACATTGATCCAAATATTGGTGAAAATCGGCGCATTATTATCATTCGGCGGGTAAATGTTGCTGATGCGTGCGCTGTCGAAACGCACGATCGCGCGCGTGGCGGTTTCCGATACGACCTGATAATTCGTGCTCATCCCGAAAACGCCGGAGCCGCCGCTGGTCAAAATGGAATTCTGCGCGGGCTTGAGCGTCTGGCCGTAACAATAGATCACATAACGCGGCGAGTCGGCGGCGCGCAACAACGACATCGTCTGTTGCGGCAGCCATTCATACATCTCGTCGTTGATGCCATATGTCGTTTGTATGGGATCGGCCCGGTTAAGGTTTGTCGATTGTTCGGTCAATTGCGGCACGCTCAGAATGTCGCCGGCGTGCTCAAACGAGCCGGCCAATCCATCATCATTGACAAAATGTGCGCGGGTGAAATTTATGTTTGTCACAATTTGTCCCAATACGGAAGCCGTGGCCGCCGCGCCCGCAGGCTGAATCGGAGAGGCAGTTGTGGACAATGCATATCGTGGAAATACATACTGATTGCTTTGTATTAGAAAATCCGTGTTGGTGTTGTTGGACAGCCCCATGACGCCGCTGAACAAAGCCGACCACGCGGCAAGTCCGGCTTGAGGATTGTTGGGATCATTTGCCCCGACGTTCACCGAAAGCTGGCCGCGCGTGGCATTGTCATTGGGCGCAGTTGAAAAAAGGTCGAACAGAAAGCGATCCTGCACCGGCCCGGCGTTGACGGCATCAGCAACGGCATTCGTATTGCCCGTCCAAATCATCCAGGTATTGGTTCCCGTGCTTTCCCTCAAAACATTGCCCGACTTGAGATAAACCGTCTGCCACGGCGTGCCGCGATGCACACGGCCAAGCCAGCCGACAGTCGGTAATTTATATGCCGGAAAATCCCAGTCGTCCGATGAATAAATCAGCGGGTCTTTGAATGCGAGATTGACAGGATTTGAATCCACACCACCCACCGCGCGCATTTGAGTGCTGATGCCCCACGGCTGGTAACGGTCATTCAAAAGGCCAAGATTGTTGGCGGGCCAACTGGAATCTTGATATTTAGGTGATAATTGATTCCAACCGGTTTCGAGACCACTTGGTTCGTTGCCGGAATAATTCAAGTCGCTCGCCATATAATGAACCAGCGGATCGTTCGCCTGCCGTGAAGTGTATCCATAAACATAACGCGAAGGCGTGAACGGAACTTGCACAATCAAATCCGTATTTGTTGCTCTATAGCGGACACCCGTTGCCGGGTCGGTGCCACTGCCTATGTGATTTATGCTGAAAAACGCATTGAACGAAGCAATCTCCTGACCCACTGTGCTTCCCGGCGGATTTGCCCAAGTGCGGTCGTCGTTCGCAACAAGCACACCGGCATTCAATTGCGGGCTTTCTGAATAAAGAATTTGGTTGTTAACACCATTTGGTGTGCCGCCACTGGCGGGATTGGTATTCCAAAAACCTGCACTGGGGGCAATATCGGCAATGAGTGGATTCAAATTGGTGCTGCTATCCGGCCCGGCTAATTGGACGTAATCAATGACATTCCTGCCATCCAGTATGAACATCTGCAACCGGTTCGTTATCGCCAGGCCAAGTTGCGGCAATGGGAAAATGCCCGTATTCCAATTACTACCCAATGCGGACTGAAAAACGAATGGGCCGGTAGGGCTGGTACATACTTCATTGGTAAAGAAAGGAACCGTTGTGTTCAGAGGAATGATAAAAGAGTTGGAGTTGGGAGTATTATTCGTCCACGGTTGCACCGTGCCCGGCCAAAATGCCGGGGTTACCGGACTATTAATTGCATAAATAGTTGGTTGAATTGTCCCCGCAATTGGTTGAACTGTTCCTGTAGTCAAATTACTCAATACTGTGGAAAGTGTGTCTCGCACCGTGATACGTAAACTTCCCAACGGATTGTAGTTGGCGCTATACGAATTCCAACATTCAACCCCGACCGAATTGCTGATGCTCAAGACATACATTTGATTCGTCTGCCATTGACTTTGTGGGGCATTTACACTGGGACGTGCAACTTGCAACTTACGCTCAATCCACACAACATTCTCCATCGAAAACTCATTGAAGTTTGGAAAGCCCTTTTTCGCGCCAATGATCCACGGAACACCATAAACATTTTCGAGACTCGTTCCAATCGGCAAGGCAGTTACGTTTATTGGCAATGCAAGTGGATTGTCCGGTTGTGCGGATGATACAATTTGTTCATAGCCGGTGATAAAAACATTCGTGCCGTCATTTTTGAAAATCGGGCGGAAAACGGACGGATAATTCCTGCCCATCACGGCCGTGTTGTTCGTCGTCGCATCGTAAATGTTCGCCGCCAATTGCAGCACGCGCTGTATGGCGGATGAATAAACAAAATTGGTTCCAATCAAAACAGGAATGCCCGTGATGCCAAACGACACTGGAATGTTCGTAGGAAAGTTCACCGTGCCGATGTTGGTGGTTATCTGATAGGCCGCCAGATAACTTGCCGGGTCGCGCGCCAGCCAGTCCTGCGAGTAGGCGCGCAGCATTTTGTCGGCGGCGTTGGTGAAAAATCCCAGCGCCGTCCATGGGACAAAGTTGGTCGCACTGGCGGTCCCATTGGCGTTTAAAAACCCATTGAAGCCCCGATCAATGTTGTCATAATTGAGGTTGATTTTATTTTGTTCCGGCGCGGAATCGGTGCCGAGTTGCGAAAGCAAACGGTAAAACGTGTAGCGGTCGTAGGTGGACGTGCGGTTGCCGGCGGCGAGCAAACGGTTGGTGAAAGCGGGAAATGTATTGTTTGGATTGGCATACAAGTCCTGCATGTCGAAGAAATGATTTGTGTTGTCCGCGCCGGCCCACGGCGTGTTGTTCGGGGCCGGGTTCAAAAACGGCAGAAAAGTGTTGGTCATTAGTTTTCCAAAAGTGTAAGAGTCAACAACTCCATTGGCATACGTCGAGTAGGCATTTGCACCGTAAAGCGTTTGGAAACTGAAAAGGGAATTGTAATTGTTATTGTAACGGTAGGCCAGCAATGCACGGGCGTCATCGAAAGCATTGCCATTGTTAAAGGTGGATGGTTCGTTGTATTGATACCAGGTTGCGTTCCCGATGTTTTGACCCCATTCATTTGTGTTCAAGTCCGCCAGAAATCCAGCCAGGTTGATTTCCCAGGAACCGATCCCTTCATTGCGGAAGAACCCGTCATTTCCCCCCAAAGGACTGTTGTTGTTATAAACCTGATTGTGAATGGCATTCAAATCCAGTGCGTTGCCGATGGGCACGGCAATGAAGGCGTAGCGTGCGATGAAACGGTTGTTCGGTCCGTGCGGCTGGTCGGGATGATCCAGAACGCCAATCCATTCCGGGTCGCCGATGTCGAGATTGCTCATGGTGTTGCCCGGCTGGATGGTTGGAATCGGATTTCCGTTTATGGCATAGAATCCTCCATTCGGATTGATCGTTGGCAGGAGACCGTTCGTGTCAAAGCGCCCGTTGCGGTTGAGGTCGAGGTAAAAACGAAAATCTAGCGGCTGCTTGGTGTCGGTATTGGTCTGGACAAAAACCGGCGCGCGCGGACTGTAAAGCAGGTTGGCAATGTTTTGTTCCCATTGTTGAGGGAAATTCAAAGGACCGCTTGTGGAAGTGTAATCATAATTCACATTAGTCGGGTTGGCCACGCCGTTCACAAATCCAAATGGATTGATATAATTCGTCGAGACGACGAGGCCGGAATTGCCGGGGTTGGTCGTGGCGAGAACATTGGCCATGATTTGCGCCTCGGCCTGCGCGAGCGCGGCATCGGCGGCGAGGCGCGCGCCGGCCGTATCGGTCGTGGTCGTGACCGCGCCGCGTTCGCGCCGGCTGCTCGCCAGAAACGCCACGGCCATCACCGTCACCACCGCGAGCAGAATCAGCGTGATGATCAGGGCGACACCTTGATTTTTATTTTCAACGCAGAGACGCAGAGACGCAGAGCTTCCCAAAGAAACCCCGGTTTGGGAATTTCCCGGCGCACTTTGCGTTCGTTGCGGCTTTGCGTTAAAAGTTTTCATTTGTAAGCCGAAGGGTCAACGTTGCGGATGGGGACGCGCTGGCGGAAAATGTGAACCTGCCCGGAGTGCTGGAAGAGATAATTATTTTGCGGTGTGCCGCCGGGCAGGGATTCCGCGCGTTGCAGCGTGCGGTCTTCGAGCACGCCGATTTCAATTTCGACGGACGCGGGCACCATATTGCTGAACATATAAAAACCTGTTTCGCCGGATTGCAGGAATAAGGGGGGGTAAGTGTTTTTATTGGTGAATAGTCCGTTTTGCCATTCTATCCAATTGCCGCCGGTGTCAAACGCGCGCACACGCAGTTCCACCACACCGTCCACCAGGTGGCTCCAGACGGAAGAATTGGTTAATGAAAATAAAGGAGAGGGATTGTAAAGTGCCGCCGCAAAGGCATTGAAAAGTGCGGCTGGATTCCCCGTCATGGTATTGGTGGTCATGTAAAAGCGATAAAGCGGATACAAAGTCCCGTCCGGCAGATTCGTGCTAACCACATAACCCGTGCCGATCCAGCTCGGACTTCCGTTGACATTGCCACTGCTTAAAACGAAAAAGTTTTCCAGAACATTGGTGCGTTGCTGGTTGCTGCCAACCAATGATTGATACAGCGGGGACGGTGGCGAAGCATAATTGGTCACGGCAACGTAAAAATTAACGTTGTTAAAAATGGAGCCGGAGTTGAAAGGATTTACAATGACATTACTTGGTGCAAGCGACGGCGTCATGGTTTCCAGATCGCTTTTGATCAAATCAATCGTGGCGCGTCCGCCTTCCAGCACGTCCGTCTGCGTCAGTCCCGCGCGAAACGCCGTCTGCGTGCTGTTGAACACCGCCATCAACGCCAGCACGATGAACGTCATCAACGCCATCGCCACGAGAATCTCGATCAGCGTGAACGCCGTCCGCCTTGGCGCTCTTGGCGTCTTGGCGGTTAAAAATTGTCTCTTCGTTCTCATCTTTGCGTTAAAACCTTCTCCCCTCGTTTCAAAATTCAAATTGTACGGGATGATTTTCACGGCGCGTTGGTCTTGGTAGGGACAGCGCGCTGCGCTGTCCGCCTTGGCGCTCTTGGCGTCTTGGCGGTAAAAACCTTCTCCCCTCGTTGCCGAATTCAAATTGGACGGGATAAATTTCACGGCGCGTTGGTGAATGATTGCGATTGGAAAAAATAAAGCGGCTGATGGGGTGTCACACTTGTATCATTGGTGAAAGTGATTTGCCCGCCGACCATCGTGCGGAACGTCTGCCGCCCGGCGCCGGTGTTGCCGCTGGGCAGCAACGGCCAGAGAAAGGTCAGCCGCAACTCATGCAGGTTCGCCGTCAGTTCTTGCGGGTAAAGAATTCGTGTCCACAAAGAAGATGAATTGGGAATATCAGCCTTCGAAGTCGTTGCGGTTGCCTGCCAGTAAGTTGTCTGTCCATACAGGAGGAAAGAGACATAGGTACCGGCGTTGTACGACTGTGGCTGCCACGACTGTGACTGCCAGATGGGAAGCGTATAAATCGCCACCGGCACGTTGTCAAAAATAATTTTGTAGCTGAAGGAATCCTGCTGGAGAATCTGGTTGTCCTGCGGCGGCTTTTCCACCGCCGGCCCGCTGATGGAATGGACGTAGGCGACGACATGGTTGCTATTATAATTGCCGTTGAAAATAGCAAGGGCGCCGCTGGGGGCGCCGCTGACTGGATCCGTGTATTCCGGCGTGCCCAAAAGTCCGAGGATGCGTGCGTTGTTGGTGAGATAGGAACTGCCCCAGCCAGGTGTTGGAACAACCGCGTTTCCGCTGGGATTATACAGCGTTTGAAAATTCGTGATGGCGTAAACGTAATTTGTCAAATCCGCGCCAAACGGATTGCTTGCGCCGTTGCGGAGGGCTTCGATGAACGCGGTCGCGTCCTGATCAATGACGGTTTCCTCGCGCGTGTCCTTCTGCACGTTCATGCCGATGGGCAGCACGCCGATGATGGCGACAAGCGCGATGCCGATGACCGCCAGACTGATGGCGATCTCGATCATCGTAAAAGCCGATTGCGCGTTGGTCATGGTAGGGACTATGGCCCGTGCGGCTCGCACTTCCACCGCGTCCCAAATTAAACCGGGAGGGACGGCGTGTCGCCGTCCCAAACATTGGCCCATGCACACGCACCCTGGCGCTCTTGGCGTCTTGGCGGTTAAAAAACCTTCTCTCCTCGTTTCAAAATTCAAATTGTACGGGATGATTTTCACGGCGCGTTGGTCTTGGTAGGGACAGCGCGCTGCGCTGTCCGCCTTGGCGCTCTTGGCGTCTTGGCGGTAAAAACCTTCTCCCCTCGTTGC
>Ga0207066_1074_pt1 | contig 25616 bp, 21 predicted proteins | sample Alteio_BWMinCont_24_FD_153490 | JGI IMG/M metagenome (GOLD analysis project Ga0207066, IMG submission 153490) | Enriched cells from forest soil in Barre Woods Harvard Forest LTER site, Petersham, Massachusetts, United States -... | ecosystem: Environmental > Terrestrial > Soil > Temperate forest >...
TATTTTTTCCACGCCAGAATCGTTTAATTTGCGGTTCGGAGGATGTAGCGACGTAATCAAGTACGTCTCTACCGAAAGCTGACGAAGATAAAATAGTGGAGGTCCCGCAGGTGGGGACCTCCTACCGGGAACGGGCCAGCAGCGGATCACCCGTTCTGCGCGTTCGCAGCATCCTAGGACAACGTGTCACTGCGATTGTCAAAACGGCATCATGGAATTGTCATTAATTTGTAACAAGGATCAGACCGGAGACCTAGTGTTGCTCGTAGCTGGGGCTATCCGGTAGCGGGGGAGTGTAGTCGCGGCCGTACATGTTTTCGTGACCCCGCGGCACGTTCGTAGTAGGAAGCCGCATGGCTCCCAAATTCGAATCTTCCGGGGAAATATCGACCTCACGAGTCAACTGGTTCAACGCTTCCGGCAGCGCGTCTTCATACCAGATTCGCAGCACGTAACGTCCAGGCGGCACATGGGCAATGGCCACGCGGCCGTTGCGGTCTGAAATTCCGTAATATGGACTGCCCACGGAAATCACCACCGCGCTCATTTCCGAATGGATGTTGCAGAAAATATATGAAATACCCGGCTTGTCAAAAACGACATTGCGGGTGGTGCCAGCCTCATACAATCCGAGATCGAAGCGCTTGCCCTCGAAAAGTGAAAACACATTGTGAAAAAACGGATCGCGGTTGGGAAACTCTACCGAAGTTCCTACCTGAACCACGAGTACGTGCGGTTCGAAACTTTTATTCCTCTGAACCAGGCGAGGCCGGTCGGCGTTCGTCGCCGGGGGTGGAGGTGGAAGCGTGGCAGCGCCCACCGGCGTGAGCCACAGCACCACATTGTCGGCTTTTCGCGGCTTGGTCTTTCTACCACTCTTCCCCAAGGCCACGTCGGCAGTCACCGTGGTGTCCTGCGCCCAGGCGAAACTCCCCCAGACAACGAGTCCGCACAGGCATCCGATAGCCATTCGCTTGATCAAAACAAAATTCCCATCGTCAGATTAAACTGGTCGGCACTATTGCTGATATCGTACAGTTCAACCGTCCGCAAACGCGAGTACTCGGCGGAGAACAGCAGGCTCGAGCGTGGCCGGAAAACAACATTCGCCAGGATTCCCCGATTCTGGGTTAACAGAGGGTGCTCCAGATAAATGACACTGGCCTGCGCGGCTCGCAATTCCGCAGCAGTGGGATTGTCGACACCAGCGGCTGCATTGAACTCGATGGTATTCGAGAGCTTGAATTTCAATTGCGACCAGCCGCCGATGGTGTCGAGACCGCGCACCGGGGTAACCGCAAGGCCTGGATTGCCGTCGAAGACCACACTCTGACTGATATCGCCGCCGATTCCGCCAATCGCCCTGCCGCGATAAAACTCGCCGCTGAAAGTCACGCGAGGCGCGAGCGGAATTTGCCAATCAGCCATGCCTGCCCAACCGTCCACATAATGCTCGAAAAGCCAATCTTGCCGGCTGTAGTAGCCGGCTGCTCCGAAGGTTAGAGGCTGCCCAAATAATGTATGCGTCCACGCGGCGCGCACCGCGTAGGCTGGCTGGCGCGACAGTTCTCCTGGGCCAGGCACGCGGAAATATGAATCTCTGGGAAACTCTCCCGTCAGATTGTCCATAATGCCGCCTTGTAACAGGAGGCTCTGATCGTCGGACAAAGTGAACCGATGCTCGACGCGGACCTGCGGAGTCCACGCCCAAAGATTCCCCGCATAGTTCAGCGCGGGTATCGCAAGCGACGCAAACGAGGTCGGTGTAAGCGGCGAGAAAAATGCATTGTCCTGGCCCATCACCAGCGAAGTATTTTTCCAGTCCATGCGCATGCTAGCCGTGCGCAAGCGGAAAATGCCGGAATCGACTCCGTTCCAGGTTCCGGGAAATCCGCCGGCGAAATCAGCCTGCAGGCTTGCTGAAGTTTTGGCCCCGGCCAAGGTGGGCCCAAAGACTTCCAAACCGATTTCTGATTGCCGCATGGTTGCCCCGACGTTTGCCGTGCCCGTGCTTGGTCCGGTCACGTAGCTGGGGAAATCCTGATTGTCGGTCGCCCCGCGATTACCAAAAAGATTCAAGAGTACGATGCCCGACAGCCGAACCCGATATTTGGATGCGCTCTCGACTTTGGTCTGGTATTGATCGTCAACTTTGCTGTTCACCAGTTGGGTCGACTCTTCGAGCGAAGCCACACGATCCTCGAGGGAAGCTGCACGACTCGGCTGCACGGATTGGGGAGCCGCGGGATCAGCGGTGGCGGGTGACCCCAACTGATAAGAATCCTGAGATCGTGCGCTCGCTGGCGGTGCAGGCGCGGAAGCGATGGAGGGCAGTTCATGGCGCAATTCAGCATTCTCAGCGCGATACCGTTCGCTCTCCGCCCGCAGCTCCGCCATGGCTGACCGCAGTTCGTTGACTTGCTGTTGCAGCTCACGGATCGCTGAGGCGGTTGCCTCCGGCGCCGATGCGGTGGCCTGCTGTGAAGACTGTTGCGACCAGCTTGCGACGCTTCCTAGGAACAACACGGCTAAGCCAGCTTTCCCCATCCAATCAGGCAAAACATTCCCTAGCTTCACAAATCGCCCCCTGAAGAAGATTGTGGAGATGCCCACCGAGTCGGTAAGCTGGCCGCGGATTAATTGCGCGTCCTCTCCAGACGAGGAATGTTACTCCGATGGCACCTTTTTCGCCCGGGCTAATGGCGGCACATGCGGTATTCCCTCGCCTCCGCTGTCAGAGCTGGACGACGCAATGAGCGGCAGAGAGATGCGGAAAACCGTCCCCGCCGCCGAAGTTTTCTCGACTATGACATCTCCTCCGTGATCCTGGATGATCTTCTGCACTACCGTCAACCCAAGTCCGGTTCCGTTTTCTTTGCCATAGCTGATGAAGGGTTCGAAAAGTTTGCCGCGAATCGACTCGGGAATGCCGCGGCCGTTGTCGGATAGCCGAATCTCAAGCCCGCCAACGACTTCGCGCAGATCGATGTAGATCTGTCCATCTTGTCCCGCAACCGCCTCGCAGGCGTTCAACAGCAGATTATATAGAGCGCGTTCCAGCTTCTTGCTATCGAACCAGCCGGTGCTGTCGCCCTCCTGGCGCACGGTAATCCGCACCGTCTGAACCCGGGGATGAGTGCGCACTGCCTGCACTACGCGGTCGACCGATTCTTTAACACTTCCGTAGGTACGGCGCAACGATTCCCGGGTGCGCGAGAACTCGAGTAAAGAATCGATGAGGTCCGTCATCTGATTTACCGCAATGCGAATTTCCTGGTACAGCTCCTCTCGTTGATCCGTCGATAAGTGGCTCTCACACAGAAATTCTGCATTCGCAACAATGGCTGCCAGTGAGTGGCGCAGATCGTGGGAAACGGAACTGGCCATTCGGCCGATGGTTGCCAGCCGCTCCGCATCGATCAACTCCTGTTGCGTCTTCAGCAGGCTGTCGCGCATGCGATTGAATGCTCCGGTCACCTCGGCAACTTCGTCGCTGCCTCGCGCGTCCAGTTGATAATGGAAATCGCCTCGCCCCAAAGCCCGCACACCCGCCACCAGATGCCCCAGGGGCCGGGTAAAAGTCGTCGAAATGAAAAACACCAGCGCGCTTCCACCAAGCACCGCGGCCAACCCTACAAACAAGAGCAAACGATTCAGACTGTCGAGAAATGCCGTGGCCTGGTCATAGGACTTCAGCACGCTCAAGCGAACCGAGGGAGCATGGGCCGCCGCGAGTTCCAGGGAAGTAGCCAGAAAGCGTTCATCTCCCAACTGCACCTGCTCCGGTTCCAGAATGCCGGGAGCAGACTGCAAGATGGGATGGTGTGAGAGCTCGGCCTCGTGGGTGGGATCGAGCGTGCTTCTGACAATGGTGTCGCCGTAATAGAAAGCCACCTGGCTGGCCGCAATCCGGCTGACCTGGGCCGCGACCGTGTCGTCAATTTCGTAACCGATCACCAGAAATCCCAGGAGATTATTCTCCGCCGCCGGACCTGCATAGATTGGCTTGATAAACGTTTGATACAAATGCCGGGCGCCATACCACCACTGGCTTGAACCTTCCTGATTCGAAGGCCGGTTCAGCGACTGTTGCGCCATATCCCGCGAGAATCCTGGAGTCGCGGTGTGCAGCGCAACCACTTTCCCGGTGCGGTTCGCCAGCACAAACAGGTCGCTGCCGCCCAGCCGCCACAAATCGGTCGAGCCATCCTGGATGGTAGCTTCATGTTGTGTGGTCATGAGCGCGCGCAGATTGGGCAGATCGGCGAGTAGCTCAGCCAAATGAGTCAGCGTAAGCTCGCGTTCGCGATGGAAGTTCTGATAGGTGCTGACTGAGTTCTGCAGGTCAGCGAAGATGCTCTTCTTCACCTGGGCTTGCACGGTGCGCCGCACCAGCAGCAGGCTGGTCCAGGTAAGGCCGGCAGAAATCAACAGCATGGAGAGCAGAAACTTGGTTCGCATGCGAAGTTTCATCGCTCACCTCTCCCCGCGATCACTTTCCGGGCCGGATTGGGAGTCAGCGCACAAACTTATAACCCATGCCGTGTACGGTGCGGAAATGTGTCGGGTTGGTCGGATCTCTCTCCAGTTTCTGCCGCAGCTTAAGAATATGGTTGTCCACGGTGCGCGTCGATGGATAATTCTGGTAACCCCAAACTTCATTCAGCAACTCATCGCGCGAAATAACTCGCTCCGCATTCTGTATCAGGAATTTTAAAGTCTTGAACTCCTGGGCGGTAAGTACAACCAGGTCCCCGCTGCGGTTTACTTCCATCTTGGTGAAGTCGACCGAAATGCCATCAAAAGTTACCACATCGCCGGTTGCGGTTCGGACCGTGCGCCGCAATGCCGCGCGCACCCGAGCCAGCAACTCGCGCGGACTGAAAGGTTTGGTAACATAATCGTCGGCGCCCAACTCCAGGAGCAGCACCTTGTCGGAAACATCGCTGGCGGCGCTCAGAACAATGATAGGAACCGACGGCGCCAGTTGCTTGATCTCGCGGCAAACGTCCCGGCCGGAAACCAGCGGCAGCCGCAAATCGAGAACAATGGCGGCCGGCGCGGCGCGGCGAAACGCATCCAGCGCCGACTTGCCGTCCGCGCTGATTTCAATTTCGAAACCTTCGGCCTCGAACAAACGCCGCAAAGCTTTCTGCACCGCATGATCGTCTTCCACTACCAGAATTCGTTCCATCGTGTTGGTCACCTGTACCGCGAACGGCGAGGCCTTCTGCAGGGTAACAGGGGCGCGCTGCGCCACATCGCGGGTTGTTTCAACTCGAATCATTACGCCCTCCAGCTGTCTATTCACCACGTCAATACTAGACAAGCTTACTACCGTTAGCCTGCCAAACAACCTTGCCAACAAACTGTTGACAATGTTTTTACAAGCAGCAGACAATTCCGCCCACCAGCGGCACGCTTTACAGATTCAGCAGTTTTATTAAGGATTCGTGCGGTAGGACCACGAGAGTTTCGCCTCGGAGGGCGCGCCAGTCTCGCGGGCGGTTTCCACCAGATGATGGGTGGGAGCGAGAGTGCAGACCGGATCCGTCGCACTGGCATCTCCAGTCAGCAGAAATGCCTGGCAGCGGCATCCGCCGAAGTCTTCGGCACGGCGCTCACAACTTCGACACGGTTCGGGCATCCATTGTTCTCCGCGAAAACGTTGGAAAGCAGGCGACTCTCGCCATATCCATTCAAGCGAATGTTGACGCACGTTATCGAAGCTCATCCCCGGAATCACGCCGGCCGCGTGGCAAGGAAGCGCCTGTCCCGCCGGATCAATCAAAAGAAGCCGCCGACCCCAGCCGCCCATGCAAGCCTTGGGATAGCGCGCATAATAATCAGGGACAACGCAGTCAATTCTCATGCGGCCGGAAAGGCGCGCTTGTGCACTCTCCACGATGCGCAAGCAGTTTTCCAGTTGCTCGCGGCTCGGCATCAAGGTGTCCCGATTCTTCAAAGCCCAACCGTAATATTGCGCATGGGCGATTTCCAGGCGATCCGGCTTGAGTTGCTCGGCGAACGCAATCATCTCCTCCAGATGATCGAGATTCTGGCGGTGCACGACCAGGTTGACAGTGAATGCGACAGGGAACCGCCGAATCACCTCGGAGAGAACAACTTTGTGAGCGTGAGCTTTGGTCCCAGCAATCCAATTCGCAGGTTCGTCCCGAGAATCCTGAAAGCTCAGCTGAACGTGATCCAGCCCCGCATCGACCAGCGAAGCGAGTCGCGCTTCGGGCAAGCCCATGCCGGATGTGATCAAGTTGGTATAGAGTCCGGCGTCATGCGCCGCTTGGATCAGTTCTTTCAGATCCGCTCGCGCCAGCGGTTCGCCACCGGTTAAATGAAGATGAAGGATGCCGAGATCGTGTGCTTGCTGAAACACTCGCACCCAATCTTCAGTCGAGATCTCCGCCTCCGTGCCGGCCAACTGCAAGGGATTCGAGCAGTAGACGCAATGCAAGGGACAGCGATGCGTGATCTCCGCAATCAACGCCAGTGGGTTCGGAATCATTGATAATGGCTCTCGTAGCGCGGCCGTTCCGGCAAGATGCCGGCGCTACCAGCAAGTTCTAGTAATCGACGATGCGTTTCTGCTGCAGAGCCTCCAAAAAACTGCCAACGTCCTCCCGAATCCTGCTCGGATTGCCGCCGCTGTAGGTTGCAGAAAGCGCCTTCACAATCTCCTGAACCGTGCGCCCGCCATCGCACAATTCCAGAATTTTCTGCCCGGTTCCTTGCACCCGAATCATGCCTTCGGGAAAAAGCACGACTCGTTCTTCGCCCTGCGTGCCCCAGCGGCAACCGGCGGCAAAACGAGGCTGGCTCGAATCAGCGGGAGGAGCCACGCTTAAGACTCTCCAATGCGAAAAGCTCCGGGCGGCGGCCATCCCGGCTGCACGTAGGCGAAGTACAGCGCGTCGAGTTGCGCCCACAGAATGTCGCACTTCGCCCGCAACGCTGCGATCGCCATTTCCTGCTCGGCCCTTGTCTGCGCATGGTCGATCACCCATTGCAGAGCGAATTGCGCATCTTCCGGAGCCTGATGCAAACGCGCCGCAAAATAATCCAACCCGCCCGAGAGCCACGGATAATGCTGGCGCAAGCGATCCATGCGCAGCGTGATCAAGTCTCGCGAAAACATTTCCGTCAACGACGAAGCCACCGCTTCCAGGAAACTTCGACTCCTCACCAGACTCAAATAAGCATCGACTGCGTACCGCGTTGCCGGGAGGACCTCATCACCGCGCAGCACGCGCTCACGCTCCAGCCCGGTAGCTTCGGCCAGCTTGATCCAGCGCCCGATCCCGCCCTCGTGGGTTGCATCCCCATCGTGATCAACCACGCGCTTGCGCCATGCCCGCCGAAAATTCGGATCGTCGCTGCGGGAAAGAATGATGGAATCTTTTATCGGAATCATACTCTGATAGTAATAGCGGTTCATTGCCCAAGCCTGTAACTGGCCACGGCTCAGCTGTCCTTCATGCATCATGAGGTGAAACGGATGCCGATGGTGATAGCGCTCCTCGCCAACTTGCCGCAGCCGCGCCTGCAAATCCTCAGGCGAGAGCACACGAGAATCGCGCGAGATGTCTTCCGCTGCTTTCAAGTTCCCGATCCTTTCATCCTCTCTATGACACCGCCGTCGTGGTCATAGACAGGATGACTGCACGTTTACAACTCGAAACTCCACCCATCCTCGGCCACTTCCCAGCCCGCAGATCGCACTTCGGCATACTCCGGACCCGACTCATCCAGCATCGGATTCGTATTATTCACATGCACAAAAATCTTCCGCGGACGCCGCAAGGCTGCCAGCTTGCGCAAGCTTCCCTCGACGCCCGACACTGGGATATGTCCCATTTCGCGTGCCGTCGAGCCGCCGCCTTGCACGCGAACCAATTCGTCGTCGCTCCAAAAGGTTCCATCGAACAGCAGCACATCGGTTTCTTCAAGGCGCTTCAGCAACGACTCATCCATTGCCGGAACCGCTGGCATGTAAGCCAATCGCCTGCCTGACGCGGATTCCGCGATCACGCCTAGCAAAGCTTCCTCCCGCTTAAGTTCGAGAGCTCGATCCTGCGAAACATAAGCGGGAAACCGATTCCCCAGCGGGAACACGCTGCAGTTGATTCCCGCCCCTCTCTCGCCCTGCAAACAGAAACTGCTGTCGCTACCGATCTCCGCCCATGATACTTGGCCGGGCACGCGATTCAGCATGGCGAACATGCTGTTGTCCCGGTGCAGAATACTTCGGATCGAAGGCGTGCAATAAATTCGCAAGGGTTGCAATTCGCGGAGAGACAATAATCCCGCAACTTGATCGATGTCGCCGCTGGTCAGCAGGACGCCGCCGAGGGGAGAGTTCCGCCCGTGGTTCCGGGGATGAAGCACAGGCGTCGCTTCGATTTGCATCCGCAAATCGGGAGAGGCATTTAACAAAAACCAGGCGCCACTATCGCGACATATCGCCACCTGGGTTTGGGTGCGGGCTTTGCCGTTGAGGGTGCCGTCGCGCACAGACCTGCAGTTGCGGCAGTTACAGTTCCACTGCGGGAAGCCGCCCCCGGCGGCCGAGCCCAGTATTTTTATTTGCATCCGTGCCGGAAATTACAATGCGGCGGAGGCGTACGAATTAATCTCACAATTCAAGGCTACTTCTTCAAACTGCGGTGCTGTCCATTCCATGATTTCCATCCTCATTTCGCACATCACTCGGCCTAGTATACAGATTCAACGCCAGTTTTTCCCGATGAATTTTCGCATCGGCAAGCGCCATTTTTTCAAAGACTTAGCGCAAGGTTACTTCCGGGTATGTCCTTATCTAGTTGGTGTCCTGTCCTTACGTCAGTCTTGTGCTTAGCCTGCGCATGATTTCAACTAACCCTTAGCCCTCCCCCAAATCCAGGGATTAGTGTGCGCGGGAGCGACCGTGGTAGAAGATCCGAAGTGGGAGTTAGCAATTCTGGCAACCGTGCAGGGCTTCTACGAGAAGCTCTTGCAGGAGCCTGTGCGTGGGGAAGTTCCCGTTCCTGCCGGACTCGAAGCCATCTCGCTGCAGAGCGACGATAGCCTGGTCGAGACTTTATCCCGCATGCATCAGTGGTTGCGTTTGCTCGATCTGGCGATTACTCCCGCCATGTTGCGCCGCGCCTTTACCCCCGACACCGATCCCGAAATCGCCGAAGCCATGCTTCGTTATTTCACCCGCACAAAAGACAGCAGCGACGTGTACCGCGACAAGACGGATCTGGTGGCCACTTTTCTTTACCGTCATCCCCGTGTGCCCGGTCAGTGGGAGCGCCGCGGTTACGGCCTCGACGGTTCTCTTCCACTGGCTCCGTTCGAGATCGCCATGCTGGAAATCCTCGCCGAGACCGAAGTTCCCGAACTAACCGAAGACCACCTGCAATCGCTTCGCCTGTTCGATCAAATGCTGGGCGAAGCCGAGGGGTTTCGCGATCTGAATGGGTTGCTTGAGTCCGGCATCATCGCCCGCGTGCGCGACCTCAAACAATCGTTCGATATAGCTTTCTACCATCCCGGCGTTCTGGCCACCATTGCGCCCTACAACACTGCTTTCGGCAAGAAGTTCGACGCGCTGTTTCACCAATCGGCTGCCGACATCAAGAACTTCGCCGAAGTTGTCCGGGAGCAAGGCGGCAGCATCCTGGGCAATGTTGACGGGATTGATGTCACCGTCGAACACGTGGCTGGGCTCGAAGAGGATGAACTGCTGCGCATAGATTACGGCACCGCCCTCGACAAATTCCGGCGCGTATCCAAACTGAAGAAGACGCTCGATCAGCGCCCGCCCGTCCGCCGCCCGCGGCTCGTACCTGCGGCCACGAAAGTGAGCCGCACTCAGCCAGACAAGCTGGCAGCGTTTCCCCCGCGCCGTCCCGCGCTGGATGTGAAGGCGATGCGCCACGCCGTAACTCGGCAACAAATTTCGAGCGAGGAAAGCAAACTACTCAGGATCGAGGAATCGATTCGCATCTTCGTGCGCGTGGCCGACCCCAAATGCCGCCAGGTGGTGCCCATGCGCTTCTTCAATTTGCTGCTCACGGCCGCCGAAGCGGACGCCTATGGCGCCGACTATCTTGAAGAGAAAAGCCTTCGCGCCGGAGTTGCCCGGGTGATACTCCGGCTGGTCGCGGTAGTCGCGCGCATGACCAGCGAACTCGAAGATCTCAAGCGCGCCGAGAATTCCGCATCGCTTTGGCAACTGCACGCCGAATCCATCGTCGTGCTGCTAGAGGTTGCCAGCTCCGTAACTCAGAACGCCGAACGCGTAATCACGCTGGCCGAAGAACGCGGAGCCAAAGTTGAAGGCGACAAGCTCCGCGCCCCCATGCAAAAGCTGCAAGACTGCTCCCATCTGGTGGAGAAAACCCTGACTCAACTTCCCCAGGAAAAGTCTCTGGGCGCCAGCAACGCCAGTTAATCATTATCTACGCAGTCATCCTGCGACCCGCGCAGTCATTCTGAGCGGAGCGAAGGATCTCTGCACTTCGCTGCCACGATTCGATCCGAATCGGTGTGGGCGGACAGCCGTTTCCGCCTTTTGACTTCGATCTTATCTCTCGACCTTTTGACTGGTGCCGCGGACGCAGCCGTGGCGGGGAATTCGGGTGTAACATATGGGGCCGGTGTGGTCTGGTGTTCTCCTGATGATCACGCCAATTGCCCGTGAGGAGTTTCGTTCGCCATGAATCCCAATCAGTGGCTTCGTTATGTAGGTTGGCCGCTTGTGCTTGTACTGATGATGCCGATGGTCACAGCCAGTGCCGAGGCAGAATGGAAGGAGAAAGTGCTTTACAGCTTTCAAGGGGGCAGCGACGGTCAGACTCCCGCCGGCGGCGTCGTCTTCGACAAAGCCGGAAATCTGTATGGTGTCACCAACGAGGGCGGGTCCACTTGTCCGTCGCCGGGTTGTGGCACGGTGTTTCAGCTTGCTCCTCCAACCCAAAAAGGAGGACCTTGGACCGAGACTATTCTCTACGGTTTTAACGGCACCGACGGCTCCATACCGGTAGGCGGCGCGATCATTGACGGGAACGGCAATCTTTATGGCACCACGGCCTACGGCGGCAGCGGCACTTGCCTTCTGTTTGGCGACAACGTGGGGTGTGGCGTCGTCTACGAACTGTCGCCGCCGACGAAAAAGGGCGGCCAATGGACTTACACAGTTCTGTACAACTTCCAAGGCGGAAAGGACGGCCTATTTCCCTGGGGGGACTTGGTATTTGACAAGAACGGCAATCTTTATGGAGCCACCCAGTTTGGCGGTGGAAAGGGGACGACCTGCAACCAATATTTCGACGGCAATTGCGGGACAGTGTTCGAGCTAAGTCCCCCGAAGCAGAAGGGCGGTAGATGGAGGGAAAAGATTCTGCACAGCTTCGCCGGTGGCACAGATGGAGCTGCTCCCAATGGCGGATTGGTTCTTGACAGCAAGGGCGCGATCTACGGCACGACGTTCATCGGCGGCTACAACTGCCCCCACAACTCAGGACAGGGATGCGGTACAACGTTTAAACTCTCGCCTCCCGCGACGAAAGGCGATCAGTGGACTGAAAGCATACTGCATCGGTTCAAAGCCAAGAATGATGGTGCGAATCCCTCTGCGGGTATGACTTTCGACCGAAGAGGCTATCTTTACGGTACATCGGATGCGGCTATATTTCGTATGACGCCGCCCGGGTACGGGGCGGGCTCCTGGAAGCAAACGATCTTATACAAGCTCAATAATGAGGCATACGATCCCGAAGGTGCTCTCATCTTCGACCAAAGCGGCAATCTGTACGGCACGACGTATTCCAGCGATGCCTTCCATGGCACTTCCTTCCGACTGAAACCGCCTAGTCGGAAGGGAGGCAACTGGACTTTCGGTATTCTCTACGGCTTTGCCGGTCCCCCCGACGGAGGGCAGCCTGCCGCCGCCTTGATCTTCGATAAACTCGGCAATCTCTATGGCACGACTCAAAAGGGAGGTACCGGTTCGTGTACCTTCGGGTGCGGGGCGGTGTTTGAAATCAGCCCATAGAAACTCACATGGTGCAATTCTGGAAACGGAAAACTGAGGCCACTCAGGATACTCCAAGGAGAAATCGTATGAAGAACACCGCAAAGTTAGTATGGAGCCAGACATTCTGGGCAGTTCTCTTTACTCTGTTTGGCGTTTCGCTCTGCGCAACCCATGCGGACGCTCAGACGGGCAACAATGCAGTCTTCAATTCAAGCGGGAACTGTTCTCCGTGCGCATCGTCGCCAGCCTTCATTGACGCCACCGTGTTTGTCACGAGCCCGCCTGTAGGTAGCCGGAATTTCTGTGGCGTGCTGAACTACATGCTCACTCCATTAAATGGGATCATCCCATCTTTCGGAGCTGTCATTGACGCGCGCGGGCTCAGCTCGGGCAACACAAGCATGACCTGCACGACCACAAACCCCAGCCCCTGGTACGGAATCTCCGGTCCGCCGCCCTCGACCATCTTGTTACCCGCTACGACATCCGCCGCACCCATCTCCATTCCCTCGACGTGGGTCCTGCCGCCTAACACCCACCTGATCGGAGAAGGCGACACCGTTTCTTCGAGCGGCACTATCGGTACCACGATTCAAGCAAAGAGCAGCTTCTCAGGCAGCATGATCCAGTTCGGCTCGTCGTCATGCTTGCCGCCCCTGGGCGGAGCTTCTGCATGTCCCGGGATTTCGGTGGAGAATCTGATACTCGATAGACAAGGTTTTTGAAAGTAATTGGAGCTGGAAAATCTGAGAAGGGAAGCACAGCTCGCTCCGCGCGATTAAGTCTCCCGCAGATCAGGCGAAGAGTAGAGTTTTCATCAAACCGCTCACAGGAAATCACAAATCGAATCCCAGGTTCTCTGTTCAGTGATTGCTAAGTTCCGCAGAACGAGAATCGCGCAGTTCTGGCTTGTCGGCCAGCTTGCGAAGAACGTGTGGTGGCAGGATCGAGCAAATTGCAGTTCCACATTGCTTCATCAGTTTCTCCAGTCCCGCGACGAGATTGACCCCCCCTCTGTGTTTGGAATGCGAGCGGCGAATTGGCGCGGAGTACTTTGTCTGATATTACGATGGCGCTCAGGGCGTTCCGTCGTGGCGGATATAATCGCAGGCTCACGAACCGGCGTTATTCAGCGGATTACAAGTTGTTCATTTTTCGCCACAAGGAGGCCAACTTGCATCACAATGTAGCATGCGTTGGTTTCGGGTTCGTTCATCGGTTCGAAGGGAATGGTTTGTCGTGATCGTTGCCAATTTCCTGGTTGTGCCGGTGGTAGTAGGTCAAGCCACCCCAGCCTTGCCGGATTCCCCGAGTGTAAATCAAAGTCAATCGGGACCATCCAGTCCCAAGCAGAGCGATCGGCAGCATGAACCGAGCAAGAATCATATCTTCTGGATCATTCCCAACTACCGCTCGGACGAAAATCCGGCGGATATCAAACCGCTGCGGCCCCGCGAAAAGATGAAAGTTGCGATCGACGACTCGTTTGATCCCTCGGCATTCCTGGTGGCAGGCGTCTTTGCCGGGCTATCCCGAGTGCAAAATCAGTACCCCTCGTTCGGAACGGGAGCACTGGGCTTTGGCAAATATTACGCAGGAGCATTCGCCGATCAAGCAGTTGGCAACTTCATGACGGAAGCGCTGTTTCCTATCGCCCTGCACCAGGATCCTCGTTACTTCGTCAAAGGCGCCGGCGGATTCTGGAAACGAACTGGTTATGCGATAAGCCGGGAAGTGATTACTCGGGGCGACGATGGCAGAAACCACTTCAACACATCAGAACTGGCGGGAAATGCCGTTGCCGCAGGCATTTCCAACCTTTACTATCCGGCCGCAGATCGATCGTTGGGAAATACCGCGAATAAATGGGGACAACAGGTAGGCCTGGATACGTTTTTCAATGTGACAAAAGAGTTCTGGCCGGATGTGCGCCATAAATTGTTCAAGCAGCCGGCAGCTGCTACCGGCACGTCCGCTAACCCTGTGGGCAAACCGTAAAAAAAGAAGAGCCCTGACAGTGCCGGGAAGACCTCAATCGTGTGGGGCGGACACCGGGGTGTGGCGAAAGTGCCTGAGCGCTTACCGATTGCATCACTGCGGATGCCATGTCATGTCGATGCGTACCGGGATTGCATTCTTGACGGGGATGGTCAAAAGCGATGGTGGATCGATTTTAAAATCGGAGAGTGTAGCCGGGATGGTTCCGGTGATGTGAATTTCGTTCCCAGATCTTTCCAGTTTGAAAGGAACTTGCTTGTACTGGGCAGTCTGGCCGGCGAACTGGATCTCGAGATCGGCATCGATGGTTGATGCCGTGGAATCGGATTCAGGCAAGCGGGTCCGCACCGTGATCAGCGGAAACGCGGCGCCGCGCGTGACCTGAAGCATGTGAAGATCGCGATTGCTGTCTCCGGAATCAAACGATTTAACTACCACCGCGATCAAGAAGTCGCATTGCCCCTCATGACACACACCCTTTCCTTTCGCTGCATGGCTTACTCCCTCACTCTCATGCAGCGGATGCGATACATGGTAGGTAAGCGTGCTCTGTTGCAGGATCCATTGACTGTCCGCCGCAGCCGATGCAGACAGCGCCGCGAGCAGAACTGCAACGAGTAATTTTCTGTTCATAAATTCGCTGCTTAAAACTTTATCGAAACCGACAGGAGGGCAGCGCCAAAGGCTCCGGCGGTAACGATCGCCACCGGTGCATGCGCGGAAGCAATGCCGTGAACTTTTTCTCCCTTGTTCTTTTCATCGAAAGCCATGATCCCGAGGATCGGCGTTAAGATCATCCCGGGGCCATGGATCCAAGCCATGGCTTTATGAAAGCGGATCGGACCGCGAGTTTCGGTTCCCGGCACCCTGGGTGCGCGAATCGCATAATACGCCGTGATGAAATACAAATCGCCTGCCACCCCGCCCAGCGCGGTATGAAGATCGCGCGAAGCCGTGCTGGTGTTCTTTCCACCGGCGCCGAGGGAGGTGGCCACGGTGGCAATCAGCGGAATGGTCGTTATCAAGCCCATTCGCTGGTGAATCTTCAGCATGTGAGTTCGTTTGTCGAGCAACGCCTGCTCATGAGGATCTCCCTGCGTCTGCTCCGGCGTCAGTCCCAAATCCGAAAGCGAGGGCGCTGAGCTATTGCTGGTTGGCGCATTGGGCAAATTCTGCTGTTGCGCTGGGGTTGGTTCAGGGGCAACGGATTCGCCAGAGACAAGTTTCTCATCCAGGACCGTGGTGTCCGCTCGATGGATTGGTCCGAAAGAGATTTCCAGGGTCTTGAAACCAGCGGCCTCAAATTTCAGCCGGTATTGACCAGGAGCCAGATCTTCAAACGCGAAAGCGCCTTGGGCGTCCGTGGTCGTGCTTTGCGTTTTGCCATTATCTACATTGGTCGCCGCTACGGTTACATTGGCAACCACCGCACCAGATGGGCCAGTAACTGTGCCTTTCAGGATGGTCCTGTCGGTCGACTGAGCGAGCAGAAAATTCAACTGAAACAGCAGGAACAGAACGAGGACAACAGGGTGAGCGCCAGGCCGCTTGCAAAACTGCTTCCTCAACATGCTCTACCTCGGCTGTTTTCAGGAATAAGTTTGTATTAACGCAACTGCCCCCATCAGCTTAAGTCGGTCACATTACCGCCTGTTTTCCCGCAGATGACAATTTGTTCATCCTTCACGATCTCGATATTTCGGCTGGCGAACTTTCAGTATGATTCATTTGCACCCGTTAAAAAGAAGAACCGTGCCAGTCAGGAGATTGGGTCTCTTGACTTCGGGGATGCAGCAGTAGACTTGGAGGAAAAGCAATCGGTACGGTGAAAGTCAAAGCTACCATCGCCGGGCTGAAACATCACAGGATAGAGTCTCAACGGCAGCCATCGCCGTCCCGCTGACGAGGGCAAATGGGATTTCCAGTGAAGAAGTTCAACATCACTCCTGACGAGGGTCTGGCAGTTCTTGCGGTACTTGCGGGATTGATCGTTGCTGGGCTGATCGTAGGAATTTACTTTGTTCTTCGCTAGCCCACATGGTCGACGGATTGCGATTTCATCTCCGGGAATTTGCAACCTCTTTCTGCCTTTTATGCTTCATAACAAACGAAGGTATTTGTCTCGACTTTTACCGGACGAACAGTATTCGTAACCTGCTACTGTGGATTCACACAGCTTCAAACGCAGTCTGTTTTACACGCGGACGACAATCGGAGTTATGCCAATGCGAGGAAGCGTACTAGGGCGAACACTGTTGATGCTTGCGTTATCCTGCGTCGGGGGTGCGGCTCAGACGCTCGAGTCGCGGCCTCCTGAAGGAACACCGCAAAAGAGTCAGGATATGCATGGCTCGCAAGAAAGCGCGGAGATTGCGCCGCTGACAATGCCAATGAGTATCGCTGCCGGCACTCCGATCAAGGTCGCGATTGATACTGAAGTGCGGATCCGGGAAGTGGGGCAGGCGATTCACGGCAAAACGACAGAGCCCATTTACGCGTTCGACAAGCTGCTGATTCCCGTAGGCACCGTGGTAAACGGAAAGGTATCGGCCATCGATGGCGTACCGAAGATGGTGCGAACCATGCAGGCGGCGAACGGAAATTTCTCTCCGCTGCGCAAGGTGCACGTGCAGTTTGACGAAATGGTAATGGCTGATGGCCGAAAGATCGCTCTGCATACGGTCGCCACCCCCGCACCCGATGGAGTGCTGCAGTTTGTTTCGGCCAATGATGCCGCAAAGAAAAACAAGGTGCAGGAAGCGGCTTCGAACAAGATCAGTCAGACGCGGCAAGCCATTCATCAGCAGTGGAGTGATTTGCAAAAGCAGATTCACGAGCCGGGAAAGATGCACAAGGTGAAGAGGGCTGTGATCGCGGAATTGCCGGTGCATCCGCAATATCTGGATGCGGGAACCAGCTTCAATGCGATTTTGCAACAGCCTTTGGATTTCGGCAACGAGGCAGTCAAGCCGGAAGCTTTAAGTAATGTTGGAACCCCGCCGCCGACCGGGAGCGTGGTGCATGCTCGCCTCGAGACCGGGTTGAGTTCCGCGACAGCCAAGAAAGGCGATCCAGTTGAGGCGGTGATTACCGAGCCGCTGGTAGCGTCCAATCATCTCATTCTGCCGGAGGGCAGCATGATCAAAGGCTCGGTGGTGCAGGTTGCGCCAGCCCGCCGGTTGGGCCGCAACGGGCAGTTGCGAATCTTATTTCGCGAAGTGGTTCCGCCCAATGGAATCGAGCAGAAAGTTGAGACCAACCTGGAAGGCGTAGCTGTCGCCAAGGGTGAACACCTGAAGCTCGACAATGAAGGTGGGGCCGAGGTGACCACACCGCGAACCAGATATTTGACGACTGGAATCCAGGTGATGCTCGCGGTTTCACAGGCGTCTCCCGATCGCGATGCCGGTCAGGGCGGGCAGAGCTTTGGCGAGGCAGGAAATGGCGCGGCGAACGGTGTGTCTGGATTTAAGTTAGTAGGGATGGCGATCGCATTAGGGGCGAACTCGCGCGCGCTACGGGCAGGCCTCGGTTCATATGGAGCAGCGCTCTCGATCTACTACCACTTCCTGGCGCGTGGACGCGACGTGGTCTATCCGAAAGACATGGCCATGGTGATCGGGTTGGGAACTCGCGACAGCAAATCCGCTGTGCACTAGCCCGAGCGTCAGAAGCCGCTGCCGTGGCCGCACTTGCTCGATAGGCGATACATATCTAGCAAGAGGCGTAAACCGGGAGTGCGCGCGGTGCGTGGATTCTGCTGAAATTCAGTCATGCGCTGGCCGAACTCTGAGGAGATCTCGCTCAATTCCTTTTGCATAGCCGCAATCTTAGGATCGCTCGATCCAGTCCCCGGCACATATCCGGACGTATAGCATAACGTACGCTTTAATTCGACTCCGCGATCTACCAGCCTCTCGTAATCGTCATCCGCCTTTCCGCTTAGGACGGCGCAGAGTCTCTGGGCGTCGTTGCTATCCGGAAACGAGGATGCACTCTGCATCTCGGGATGGAAGCGAGTAGCGAACTTCCTTGTGCGGCATTCTTCCCGAAGTTGCTCAGTAGATTCCAGCAAAAACCAGTTCTTCTGATCCTCGCCAAAGGCAATCGGAAGTTTTGGAATCGCGGTTCCGGTTACCGTGGTTGTGGCGGGTTTTGAGGCGTCCCATGCCGTCGAAGCGGACGCCAGAGGAGCGGCGCGTGGCTCGTGAACGATCGATTTTATTAACGATTTGGGAACTTCATAGATCGAACCACCCAATGTGTACTCAATTTCTTTTCCGGTGTAAGTAATGCCGTCGGCGTGAATAATTCTGCCGTCGGTGAGTTCGATCGTTTCGGAAGGAGCAGAAGCTGTCGGTGCGACTGAAGACGAAGGCATTCTGGGTGCACTTCCCGCATGAGAAACCGATTTCACCGATGACTTGGGAATTTGGAAAGTCGATTCTCCGACTGTGTACTCGATCTTTTCTCCAGCGTCGGTGATGCTGTCGGCGTGGATGGTTCTGCCATTGGTCAGTTGAATTATCTCTGCCGAGGCAGCGTTCGAGTCCACAACGGACATGGCGGCGCCGTTGGCGCTCCCGATAGGCTGCGGCTGATCAGAAAGTTTGAACGCGACAGTCACCGTGGTGGAGACTTCGACCGGACTGCCATCGCGAACCACCGGCTGGTACTTCCATTTGGAAACGCTCAGCAGCGCCTCACGGGCGAGCATGGGATGACCTGAGACAATCTGTGCCTGCACAACTGAACCGTCCGGGCCGATGATCGCCTTGATCGAAACATTTCCTTCAATATGCGCTGCTCGAGCCGTCGGGGGATAATCCGCGGGGACTCTGGTGATCAGACGGGACGCCATCTCGGACTCGCTCATTTCGATTCTGGGCGCGGAAAAACCTGGCGATGCCTGTTGGGCGAAAGCAAACAGCCCGAGCGCGAGGACAGCGCAAACGAAAGAGCCGGCTGATCGTGATGACGGTCGCAACACACCCTAACGATAGTGACCAAGGGAGAGCGCGTGCAACGGTTCATGTTCGTGAGCAATAACCAAAGTACTTCTGACAATGCGAGGCTGAGGGCTCTTTCATCAATCGCACTCTGGTCATCCCTCGCGAGGCTCGGGACGATAGCGATGGCGATTCAGCATGCTGGCGAAAACCTGAACGGTCGAGAACCACCCGTCTTCCACCGCCGCTGTTACTAAAGTCCCAAAAAAGGAAAGAAAAATCAGCAATGGGGTTTGACGGTCGTCTCCATATATCTTTACACTCAAGGTTGCAGCTGAGGTTTTGGTCTGTCCGAATCTGGCTCGGGCTCCTGACACCACGGTTTGCGAAAGGTACACGTGAGCCCCACTGAAACCAGCAGCAGCACCAAACGAGAGATTCAAGTAGAAATCCCGGCGGAGGACGTTGCCCGCGAAACTGCGACCCTCGTTCAGAAATATCAGAAACTTGCCCGCATCCCCGGATTCCGCACGGGGCACGCGCCAGCCTCCATTATTAAGCAGCGTTTTGCCGAAGGCATAAAGAGCGACGTGGTCGAAGCGCTGGTGCCGCGCTATTTTCGCAAAGAGACCGACAAACTGGGGCTGATGCCAGTGTCGCAGCCGCGGGTCTCCGATCTGCATGTGCACGACGGAGAGCCGCTGCGTTTCAAGGCCAGCTTTGAAGTGATGCCGGCCGTCCGAGTGGAAGACTATAAGGAACTGCGGGCAGACAAACCCGATGTCTCTGTCAGCGACGAAGAAGTCGAGCAGTCGCTGAAAAGTTTGCAGGAACAGCGCGCCACGTTTACCTCGATCGAGGGAAGTCCGCTGGGGAACGGCGACTTTGCCCAGGTTTCGCTGGATGGGAAACCGAAGGACGGGGAAGGTTCCGCGCCGCCTGCCGCCGCCCCGGGACCTACAGGAACGAATCCCGTACACATGGATGACATCCTGGTTGAAATCGGCGGCCAGGGCACGATGCCGGAGTTCACCGAGAACTTGCGCGGCGCAGCTGCGGGCGAGGAACGGACTTTTGATGTGCATTATCCGCAGGATTTTTCCGATCAGAGGCTGGCCGGCAAAACCTTTACTTATATAGTCAAGGTGAATGCGATCAAGCAGAAGAGTCTGCCCGAATTGAACGATGCGTTCGCGAAAGAGTTGGGGGAGTTCGCCGATCTCGCGGAAGTTCGAACCCGCATTCGCGAGGGCATGGAGGCGGAGAAAAAACACACCGCAGAGCGCGCGGCCAAGGACAAACTGGTGGCCGAGTTGGTAAAGCGCAATGATTTTGAGGTGCCCGAGGCGCTGGTCGAACACCAGATCGATATTCGTCTTGACCGGGGACTGCGCGCGCTGGCGGCGCAAGGCATGAAAGCGGAAGATATGAAGAAGATGGACCTCAACCGCCTGCGCGGAGGCCAACGGGACCAGGCAGTGCAGGAAGTGAAGGCTGCGTTATTGCTGGAGAAAATCGCCGAGGAGGAAAAAATCGAGGTCAGTGATGCGGAAATCGACCATGAGGTCGACGCTTTGGCTGAGCAGTCGAAGCAGACGCCGGAGGCTATCCGGTCGCGTTTGACACGCGATGGGGCGCTGGATAGAATCCGGAATAGAATCCGCAACGAAAAGACCCTCGACTTTCTTTATCGTCAGTCCGCGTGAATCGCTTCCGATCCCCCTTGAAGCCTCAGCAGCAGGATCAGGAGTGTGAAAGGTGAAGGTGAAGGACCCACAGCTTATGTTAGTTCCAATGGTGATTGAGCAAACCGGGCGAGGGGAGCGGGCTTACGATATTTACTCGCGCCTTTTGCGGGACAACATTATTTTTATTGGCACGCCGATTGACGACAACATTGCCAATCTGGTGATCGCGCAGATGCTGTTTTTGGCGCAGGAAGATCCGGAGAAGGATATCCAGTTGTACGTGAATTCTCCGGGTGGATCGATTACCGCGGGCATGGCGATCTATGACACCATGCAATACGTCAAGAACGATGTAACCACGATCTGCATCGGACAAGCGGCTTCGATGGCTGCGCTTCTTTTGGCGGCCGGCGAAAATAAGAAACGGCTGGCGCTGCCCAATTCGAGAATTCTGATCCACCAGCCTTCCATGGGCGGTCTTTCGGGACAGGCCACCGATATCGATATTCACGCCCGGGAAATTCTTCGTATGCGTGAGATTACAAATCAGTTACTGGCCAAACACACGGGACAAAAGCTGGAAAAAGTGGAAAAAGACGTGGAGCGCGACTTCATCATGAACGCGCAGCAAGCTAAGGAATATGGAATCATAGACGATATCATCTATAAGACCAGATGAAGGTATGATCGGCATTCAGCCGGTCAGGTTTGGCAGTCTCGGCGCGAACGGTCTCTTCCCGCTTCCCCACGGGCACGGAGCGCTAAAGAGCCGGGAGGCACAGGCAAGAAGAGGTTAAGTAGAATAAGGAGTTGAGCCGAGTGAAAAACCGAACAGGCACTGAGGAAATCCTACGCTGTTCATTTTGTCATAAGTCGCAGGATGCCGTAGCCAAGCTGATTTCATCCCCCAGCGATTATCCAAGGGCATATATTTGCGATGAATGCGTGGCCGTCTGCAACTCCATCCTGGAAGATGATCGCGCTGCAACCCCCGCCGCTGCCACCCCAAACACCCTGCCCAAGCCGCAAGAAGTCAAAAATTTCCTGGATGAGTATGTGATCGGCCAGGAGCAGACGAAAAAAAAGCTGGCTGTAGCCGTCTACAACCACTACAAGCGCATCTATATGAACCGTCAGCGCGCTAGTGACGGTATTGAACTGACCAAATCGAACATCATGCTGATCGGCACCACGGGGACCGGTAAGACCCTGCTGGCGCAGACCCTGGCCCGCATGTTGGACGTGCCCTTCGCCATAGTGGATGCAACGACCTTGACCGAGGCTGGTTACGTCGGCGAGGACGTGGAAAATATCATTCTGAAGCTGCTGCAGGCGGCCGACGGGGATGTAGGGCGGGCGCAAACGGGCATCATCTATATAGACGAGGTCGATAAGATCGGCCGTAAGGACGAGAATCCCTCCATTACCCGGGATGTTTCCGGGGAAGGCGTGCAGCAGGCACTGCTCAAGATTCTCGAAGGCACGATTGCGAATGTTCCGCCCCAAGGCGGACGGAAGCATCCGCATCAGGAGTTCACCCCGGTGGATACGACCAACATCCTCTTCATCTGCGGAGGCGCGTTTGTCGGCCTGGAAAAGATCATTGGACGGCGGGCGGGCAAGAAATCGCTAGGCTTCAAGATGGGTGAAGAAGGTGAAGTGGAAGAGCCAGTTACAGCTCGCAAACGCAATTTTGAACTGCTGAGCGATGTGCAGCCGGAAGACTTGATCAAGTTTGGCTTGATTCCCGAATTTGTGGGACGCTTGCCGGTCGTCGGAGTATTAGAAGATTTGGATGAAGTCGCGTTGATTGAAATACTTACGCGGCCCAAGAACGCCATTGTCAAGCAGTACCAGCGGTTGTTCGAGTTTGAGAATGTCCGCCTGAAATTCAGCGAAGACGCGCTCCGGGCCGTCGCCCGTCAAGCCATGGCTCGCAAGGTGGGGGCACGCGGTTTGCGCATGATTCTAGAAGAATTAATGCTGGATTTGATGTACCATCTGCCCAGTCAGAAGAAGGTGAAAGAATTCGAAGTAACGCAGCAAATGGTGGAAAAGCACACGGCATCGTTCGCCATGATGGAAAAGGCAGGATAACGCTTCTAGCTGCTAGCTTCTGGCCACTAGGTTGGAGCTTTCAGATGTGTTAGCTAGAAGCTAGAAGCGATTTTGGGAGATTCAGTGACCACATCCAAAGAAAAATTCGAAACTAAAAAGTTGCCCATGATGCCCATTCGGGATGTGGTCATCTTCCCTTACATGATGACGCCGTTCGTGGTCGGGCGCGAGTCCAGCGTGCACGCGCTCGAAGAAGCGCTGGCCTCGGACAAGAAGATCTTTTTGGCCACCCAGCACGACGCCAGCATGGACGAACCCAAGCCCAACGAAATTTATCAGGTAGGCACGGTCGTCAACATCGTACAGAGCCTCAAGTTGCCCGACGGCAATATCAAAGTGCTGGTCGAAGGCATTGAGCGCGGCAAGATCCTGCAGGTGACCGAGAGTGAAGGGTTCATGCAGGCTTCGGTTCGCCTGGCTCGTTATGCCACCGAAACCAATCCTCAGATCGAAGCCGGCATGCAGCGGGTCACTGGCTTGTTCGAGCAGTACGTCAAGCTTTGCCAGTCGTTGAATTACGAAACCATGATCGCGGCGGTGCGCATGGAGGATCCCGCCAAGCTCACGGATACCATCGCCGCCAACCTGCAGCTTTCGATCGAAGAAAAGCAGGAACTGCTGGAGATCTTCGATCCCGCGGAACGCCTGAGCCGCATCGGTGATGTGCTGGATATCGAAATCGAAAAGCTGAATATGGATCGCACCATTCAGTCGCGGGTGAAGCGGCAAATGGAGCGGGCGCAAAAAGAGTATTACCTCAACGAAAAGATCAAGGCCATCCAGAAGGAATTGGGCCGCGGCGAAAAGAGCGAATTCGACGAACTGAAGAAGAAGATCGACGCCGCCGGCATGCCGAAAGACGTTCGCGACAAAGCCATCCAGGAACTGAAAAAACTGGAAGCCATGCCGCCCATGTCGGCGGAGTCCACGGTATCGCGCAATTATCTGGATTGGTTGCTGGCTGTTCCATGGAAGAAACGGTCCAAAGAAATCCGCAACATCAGCCGGGCCGAGAAAGTTCTCAACGAAGATCATTATGGCCTCGAGAAAATCAAGGAGCGCATTCTCGAATTTCTCGCGGTCCGCCAGTTAGTGAAAAATCCCAAGGGCTCGATTCTCTGTTTCGTCGGGCCTCCGGGTGTGGGCAAGACTTCGCTGGGCATGTCAATTGCGAAGGCTACCGGCCGCAAGTTCGTACGCATGTCGCTGGGCGGAGTTCGCGACGAAGCTGAAATTCGCGGCCATCGCCGCACCTACATCGGCGCCTTGCCGGGACAAATCATTCAGATGATGAAAAAGGCGGGAACAAAAAATCCCGTCTTCATGCTGGACGAAGTCGACAAAATGTCCATGGATTTTCGCGGTGACCCCTCGGCGGCGCTGCTCGAAGTCCTCGACCCCGAGCAGAATTTTATGTTTGTCGATCATTATCTGGACGTGGAATACGACCTCTCGCAGGTCTTTTTTATTGCCACCGCGAACGTTATCCATACCATTCCCCCGGCATTGCAGGACCGCATGGAAGTGCTGCGTCTGCACGGCTACACGGAACAGGAAAAGGTTGAAATCGCCAAGCAGTTCCTGGTGAAGAAGCAGATGGTGCAGGCCGGGCTTACCGACAAGAACATCAAGTTTTCCGACGAGGCAATATCCTCGCTGATCCGCTCCTACACACGCGAGGCTGGGGTACGCAATCTGGAACGCGAAATCGGCAACGTCTGCCGCAAGGTCGCGCGCAAAGTGGTTAAAGAAGGCGCCGAATACAACATCGCCATCGCACAGAATAACGTCAACGATTACCTCGGCGTGATCAAGTTCCGCGATACGCTGGCACACGAACGCAGCGAAGTCGGCTTGGTAACCGGCTTGGCGTGGACCGAAGTCGGCGGCTCGATTTTGAGCACCGAAGCGACGGTCGTCGACGGCAAAGGCAAGCTCACGTTGACCGGAAAATTGGGCGACGTAATGCAAGAGTCAGCGCAGGCAGCGATGTCGTATGTGCGTTCTCGTGCGGGGCGCCTGGGATTAGCCCGCGACTTCTATCGCAACATCGATATTCACGTGCACGTGCCGGAAGGCGCGATTCCCAAGGACGGCCCTTCCGCCGGCATCACCATTGCCACCGCGATTTCGAGCGCTCTGAGCAAGATTCCAGTTCGCCGCGATCTGGCCATGACCGGCGAAATTACCCTGCGCGGCAAAGTCTTGCCAATTGGCGGGCTAAAAGAAAAACTCTTGGCGGCGCATCGTGCCGGGCTATTTGAAGTCATCCTGCCGCAGGACAACGAAAAAGATCTCGCCGAAGTTCCAGAAAATCTGCGTACCGCGATGAAGATGCACTTTGTCGACACCATGGACCAGGTGCTGGCTGTGGCCTTGGAACGTCCGCTCCCCGAGCCGATGGCTGAGGTGAATGAGGGAGCGCGAACCATCGCTCCGCCGATAGCGCCCCCCGCCGAAGGGCCTACGGCGCATCAGTAAACGCGGCGCTTAGACGTTGCGCCTTAAGCGTTGAGATCTTCCCAGTGCGGCTGAGCAGCGAATGAAGGCCCTGGTCGAATCATTGTCCCTGAGTTCCGGAGCCGCCCTGGCCGCAGTCGTTTCAGTGAGCATCGTTTGGCTACTATGCTCCGTGTGCCCCCCATCGCTATATAAAGTTTGGGTGGTAATTGTGCCCTTCGCTCTTGCCAACTTTCTTTACTGGTCGCAAGCCTGGTTTGACGCCAATGGGTCTGAATACGAACGGGCACTCGTGTGGTCTGATTCCCACAACTGGGCGCTCCTATTCATTAGTTCGTGGTTTCTAGCCGGGGCTATTCCTTC
>Ga0207066_1075_pt1 | contig 25608 bp, 27 predicted proteins | sample Alteio_BWMinCont_24_FD_153490 | JGI IMG/M metagenome (GOLD analysis project Ga0207066, IMG submission 153490) | Enriched cells from forest soil in Barre Woods Harvard Forest LTER site, Petersham, Massachusetts, United States -... | ecosystem: Environmental > Terrestrial > Soil > Temperate forest >...
GAAGGAAAACTGACAGCCGAAAATATGGAGGCCGCGCTGCGCGAGATCCGCGTTGCGCTGCTCGAAGCCGATGTGCATTTTCGCGTAGTCAAGCAGTTCATCGAGAACATCAAAGAGAAAGCTTTGGGCGAAGACGTGCTCACCGCGCTGTCCCCAACGCAGCACGTCGTCAAGATCGTCCGGGATGAGCTGATCAAGACTCTTGGCAGCCATCAATCCAAGCTGCGGATGGCCAACGAACCGCCCACTTCCATGCTCATTGTCGGACTGCAAGGCTCGGGCAAAACCACTACCACCGGCAAGCTTTCGCGCTGGCTTTCAAGGAATGGGCACAATCCACTTATGGTTTCGGTGGACGTTTATCGCCCGGCAGCGCGCCAACAGCTGAGCGTCATCGCCCGCGACATCAAACTGCCGATCTACGAGGGCACACCCGAGGAGACCAAGCCCGCGGATCTGGCGCGCTCAGCGTTACGCGAATCCCGGCAAACGGGCCGCGACGTTCTGCTGGTGGATACCGCCGGGCGCCTGCACATCGACGATCAGCTCATGCAGGAACTGCAAGAGTTGAAGGAGCAGCTTGCGCCGACGGAAATTCTATTCGTGGCCGACGCGATGACCGGCCAGGACGCAGTGAAATCCGCCGACGAGTTCCATAAGCGCCTAGGGATAACGGGCGTGATACTCACCAAAATGGATGGCGACGCTCGCGGCGGCGGCGCGCTTTCTATCCGCAATATCACTGGCCAACCGCTTAAGTTCGTCGGCGTTGGCGAGAAGTTCGACGCGCTCGAGCCGTTCCATCCGGACCGCGTGGCCCAGCGGATCCTCGGTATGGGCGACGTCCTTTCGTTGATCGAAAAAGTAGAAGAGACCATCGATCAAAAACAGGCCGAGGAGATGCAGCGGAAGCTGATCGACAATGAGTTTACGCTGGAGGATTTCCGCGATCAGTTACGTCAAATCCGGAAACTGGGGCCGCTTGAGTCCATCCTGGGCATGATGCCTCAGCTCGGGCCGATGAAGAATCTGAAGGACCTCAAAGTAGACGAGAACGAGATTACGCGCGTAGTGGCCATCATCGACTCGATGACTTCCAAAGAACGCGCGAATCACATGATTATCAATGGGGCCCGCCGCCGCCGTATCGCGAAGGGTAGCGGCACGTCCGTCCAAGAAGTGAACGCGCTCCTGAAGCAGTACGCTCAGGCTCGGAAAATGATGAAGAGCATCAGCGGCGGTAGTTTCATGGGTAAACGGCTGGGCAAATTCAAGCTCCCGATGGTACAGTAGGAAAGAATGCTAATGATTCGACTGGCGCGGTTCGGCGCCAAGAAAAAACCAACCTACCGCATCGTGGTGATTGAGAAGGAGCGGGCGCGGGATAGCCGTTCCGTCGAAGTAGTGGGCCAGTATAACCCGGTAAGCCAGCCGCCGACTGTCAATCTGAAACATGAGCGCATCCAATATTGGCTGAAGAACGGCGCTCAACCCTCCGACACAGTCAGCCGCCTGTTGAGAAACAACCCCGCGCCGGCGCCAACCGTCGCGTAATTATTTGTCTGGGTGAAGAATCGACAGAGCCCAACTAAAGCTCACCACTGCCGCGGCGAATACGATCAGGACTATTACAAGCTGCGCTCCAGTAAGTCCTAATATGCGCCGCTCCTGCTGGCCAGTCTCCAACACGGCCACTGTTTCCATTGGGATGTCCGGCGGCTCGGGTTTTGTAGCTTCTTGAAGCTTACGTTTGCGGTGTAATTGGTTCAGCTGAATGATGGCCCAGGCTAAGAAGCCGAAGTAGATGACTGCAAGGGCGACGTTGAAGGACACCATGTCCGCGCCGCCAAAGATCACCTTATAGACAAACGCTGCTAACGCCGTTTCAAGAATGATGGCGGAATAGAGGAAATACTCGAAGATGCTTGTTCTGCTGGAAGCCTTCGCGTCCATACCTGGTACTCCATCGGCCGCAAAGCTGGAGTCCACCATAAGGCAAACCTCTCACCTATCGGATCGGTTAATTCTCCCCGGTACCAGAGGCCGGCAACTTCGCGCCCAAGGTCTTCTCTAACGCTATCTCCAGCGCCAGTATGGAGTTGCCCGAGTGTTGATAGGCCTCGGATAGTTTGGAGAACGTAGCATCGTTAGAATGGCGCACGCGTTCCAGCACGGAATTCGCCTGGATAAACCACTCCACCGGGCTTTGCCGCTGCAGATTGGAATTGCCGATAAAGTTTACAAAATCGAGCAGCACTTTATCGCGTTGGGGCCCGGCTGGAATGAGTTCCACAAGTGCCTCGAAGACCATGCACTTCTGGTGATAGTAATTGGCTTCGGATTGCTCTTGCCCCGAAGTCCAATCCTCTAATTCGCCGAGATAATCCGTGAGGCGCGCCTGCCACTCGGGAGTGGCGCGGTCCGCCGCCGTGAACAGGTGGCCGTCGGGCGCTATTCGTAACTTTAGTCCGTCTTCGAGCAGCGTCTTGGCTTTTGAAGTTTGCCAGAAGCGTTCCAGCTTAGGGGTGTTCGCGGCGGGCTGAATGGCGCCACCGGCATCGTCTTTGCAGCTTTGGCCCTGCCGCTTGTACTTTTCGAACGAAGCCTGCATTTCCGGGCCGCTTTCGGAGCTTATTGCGCCGAGCGCCGCGGAATAAGAGCGCTCGTCGCCTAGGAGGTCTTCCAGCATCCCGTTGAATCTGTTCCAAAGTCTTTCGGCCTGCGTGGGCGTGGCATTTACGCTCTTGATGACGCGCGCCAGCGGCGCCAATTGGGCAGGCGATACGACTTGCCCCACATAGTCGAGCACGAAGTCGATGTGCTCCTCTTTAGCCCGCTCCTTTTCGGAGAACGCAGTGTTAGCGATAATTCCAATCGTCCGGTAGAAGTCAGCCACATCATAGACCATGGCGTCGTCGCAAGTTAGTGGAGTGAGCCTCGGCGCTGGAATGTCGCGAAACAGATCCCGTGCCTTAGCCTTGTCGATCGCCAGCATGTCACGAACGGCGCGACTTTGAAGCGAGAGCGCATCCAACTTCAGATCGTAAGCTTGGCTGAGAAAACCGGAGCGTGTGTCGGTGGTGGTGCCGGGTAAGCCTCGCATGCGCACGCGAAAAGTCGCGCCCGCGGCCATACGAAAAGCTTGTTCCACGAGATCGCGGACAGCATCGCGGTCCTTGATTTTTTCCGATTCCGCGACGCGCAGCATTGCATCCGCGGCGAATTCGGGAGGCGCCGCTTGGGCCAGGTCCACCAGCGACCGATACGGCTCCTCGAGCTTAGGCGTCTCAGACTGGAGAACGCCAGCTAAGAGAAGCACGACCAGTGGGCGCATGGTCAGAAGTTCACAATGGATGCGAACGAAGCAGGATCAAGGCTCGCGCCCCCCACCAATGCGCCGTCGATGTCGGGTTGATCCATAAGCCCGCGGATATTGTCGGGCTTCACGCTGCCTCCATAGAGAATCCGGCAGGCTGCAGCCGCATCGGCGCCAAATCTGGCACGAGCTTGACCGCGAATGAAATGGTGGGCCTCGGTGGCGATTTCGGGTGTTGCGACCTTTCCCGTACCGATGGCCCAACAGGGTTCGTAAGCGATCGCGATCTTCTGGAACTGCTCGGCGGTGAGCGCCGCCAAGCCGCCTGAAAACTGGGTTTCGAGAACGCGGTTTGTGCTCCCCGATTCGCGCTCCTCCAGTCTCTCGCCGACGCAGTAAATCGGCGTCAAACCCGCCTCCAGCGCGGCAAGAATCTTCTTCGAAGCAGTCTCATTGGTCTCCCCAAAAAACTGCCTCCGCTCGCTGTGGGCAACTAATACCCAGCGGCAGCCGATGGCCTTTAGCATCGGCCCCGAGACTTCGCCGGTGTAGGCGCCTTCTTTAGCCCAGAAAAGATTTTGTCCGCCGATCTCGATTACGCTACCGGTAATCGATTGGATGGCCGCGCCCAGATCCACGAAGGGAGGGCAGATCACGATTTCGCGATGAGTAGATCCGGCAATCAACGGCCGGAATTTCTCGAAGAATGTACACGTCTCGGCGGGCGTTTTGTACATCTTCCAATTGCCTGCAATGATGGGGCTTCGCATGAGTGTTCTAAAAAGCTACGCAACCGCTTCCAGGAAGCTGGTGCCTTCGGAAATCTTGACGCCGAAATTCTCGGCCACGGTTTGGCCGATATCCGACAAAGTGGAACGCACGCCCAAACCAGTCCCCTCAGGTTTCCGCGGAGGATACACCAGCAGCGGCACATATTCGCGACTGTGATCGGTGGAAGGCGTCGTGGGATCGCAACCATGATCGGCTGTGACGATGAGCAGGTCGTCGCTCGACAGCTTGGCGTACAAGGAAGGCAGCCACGCGTCGAACTCTTCTAGCGCCTGGGCATAGCCTTCCACGTCGTTGCGGTGGCCGTACAGCTGATCGAAGTCGACCAAGTTGACGAACAGAAGGCCGCCATCCAGGTCGTCCAGCGCAGCCAGCGTCTTCGCCATTCCGTCGCGATTGTCTTTTGTTTTCTCGTGGTCTTCGATGCCCCGCCCGAGGAACACGTCGAAGATCTTGCCAATGCTGTACACGCGAACCTTCTTGGCTTCAAGCTGATCGAGCAGCATTCCTTTGGGCGGAGGAACGGCGTAATCCTTCCGGTTGGCGGTGCGCGTAAAGGCCCCGGGATTGCCGATGAACGGGCGCGCGATCACTCGGCCAACTTCATAGGGTCCCCGCAGAATCTCGCGCGCGGTCTCGCAAATCTTGTAAAGCTCCCAGAGCGGGATGACCTCTTCATGCGCGGCGACTTGGAATACGCTGTCGGCGGAGGTGTACACGATCGGCTTACCGGTGCGCAAATGTTCCTCGCCGAGCTCTTGAATGATCTCCGTCCCCGATGCGGCGCAGTTGCCCAGCGTGCCGCGGCCGATGCGGCGCTCGAACTCCTCCATAACCTCCGGAGGAAAACCGCGCGGGTATAAAGGAAAAGGTTTTGACAGGTGGATACCCACCATCTCCCAGTGTCCGGTGGTGGTGTCCTTTCCAGGCGATGCCAGAGCGCAACGGCCGAAAGCCGCTTGGGGGCGATCAACCGGACCGATGCCGATAAGCGCTTTGATGTTGCCCAAGCCGAGTTGCTCCAAGTTGGGCAAGTGCAGGCGCCGCTTTCGAGAAATATTGCCGAGCGTATCGCTGCCGGTGTCTCCGTACGCCGCCGCGTCCGGCATCTCGCCTATTCCGACGCTGTCCAGCACGATCCAGATAACGCGGCGGAACAGTTCGGATTTCATTGACTAATCGGCGCCGGGAGAGTCCCGGAAGGCCCATTCGCCGGGGGCTGCGGACGCGGTGGCTTACCCAATGCGTCGTCAATTCGTTCGGTCAACATGTCGACGAATCGGTCCGGGATGTAGCCGATCATGCGGCTTGTGACATCGCCCTTCTTGCCGAAGATGACGGTGGTAGGAATGTTGGAGACCTGCAGCAGATTCGCCAGCCCGTCTTCGAAGTAAACCTTCTGATTCCAGTTCTGCGCCTGCATAAAAGGCTTGACCACGCCTTTTTCTTCGTCGGTGTCCACTGCCAGAAATACAACCTCGCCGGTGTCCTTGTATTTCTCTTTCACCGCTTCGTAAAGCGGATGCTGGGCGCGGCACGGAATACACCAAGTAGCCCAGAAATCCATGACGATGACCTTGCCCATCAGCGAGGAAAGCTTCAATTTGTCGCCATCCAACCCGGATAACGTAAATTGCATCGGATCTTTCAGCTGCGAGTTAGGGTCGAATTCATGGGATTCCGCCCGGCGGGCGGCCAGCAAAGCCGAAGTGTTGTCGTAGGCCTTCAAAATTAAATCGCCGAGTCCAGTCTCCGAGCCGTTCAGCTTGCGATAGAGTTCACTGATTCGCGTCCGATCGTTGGAGCCTTCCGGATCGGCGGAGCGAAAACTAGCGATGGCAAAAGCGTCAGCCAGGTATTGAATCGCCTGCTGGTCTTTCCCCGCTGAGGAAAGCCAGCGCGCCGCCTCGCGGGCTGCTTCAACGCTTGGAAAAACGTCGTAACTCGACTCCGCTATTTGGATCGCCTGTTCCGTTTGCCCCCCCAAGCCGTGAGCCCTAGCCTGCAGCAAACGGGCGCTCGCCAAGCTCCGATCATGGTCGTCTTTGCGCTTGACTTCCGTCCGCCCCGCTCCTGGAACGAACTTGTCGTTCTTGTAAGTGGCCTGGATGACTTGCTCCAGGTGAATGGCGTGATGCAACGCCTTTTCCGCGCTGGCCTTGTCGCCTTTGTGAAGCAGTGCGGTGGTGAGGTGCTGAAGAACCTGAACGTTATCGGGGTCGCCCGCTAGCACGCTCTCGCCGTAGAGCAGCATGCGCGCGTCATCGTTCAGGTCCATCGCGGTTTTCATCAACGCGCGCTCCAATTCCGCCCTGCGGAGCGTGTTAGGGTACTGCTTCAGGTGATTTTCGATCGCGCGTATAAAATCGACAGGACTGTTCCCCGCTTCGCCAAGCGCCTGCTGAAGACTTTGCTGTTCGGCTTGAGACAAAGGATCTTGCGCAAAAAGGGAAGCCGCGGCCAAGGCGAGAACAAAATAAATTGCCTTCGTCATTGCGATCTTTCAGCCAGCGCCGGGGGCTTACGGATGGCCTCCGCCAAGCCCGCAGCCCGCTCGCGCGCCAAATGCAAAAAGCTTTCGTTCTTGGCGATCCGGTCTAGCAACGGCAGAAATTGCTCGGACGCGACCAGACGCTTGTGATCCCAGGTGATCTGCAATTGGAGCAGCACATCATTGACCCCGAGCTTGTCGTAATGCACGGTGCGGTCGAGATTGACGAAGTGCTGCTCGGTTTCCGTGATGCGTTCAAACCAGTCGAGCAGAACTTGCGCGTCGGCATCCTGAGAATAATTGAATTGAAGCTCGTGCCTCTCGGCGCCGTCTTCGAAGCGCAAGGTTTTCAGGCCCATATTGGCGACTTTCAGTCCGGATTCGACCGGCCGCTGAAAGCGGTCCAGCTTGTCCGCCAGGTTAAACATTTGCTGCGCGTCGACGCTCGCCAATTGAATTTTGATGGGATTATCGTCGTCCTTGGTCTCTTGATAGGTCGTCTGCCCAGTGCGTTCGATACTGATGGCGACGTATTCAGGGACGCTGCCTTTGAAGTATTTCGAGTAGAACAGCCGCGGTTCCGCGGAAGCGACAGCCCAGGAGGCAAGCAGCACGACAGCGGCAAACCTGGTCATCGAGCCGCTCCGGCGGAAAGCCAAAAACTCGCGCGGGTTGCGTGACAGATCGCCACCGCGATCGCGTCGCAAGCGTCTTCGGATTCTATGACATCTTCCAAACCCAGCAGGGAGTGCACCATCAGCTTCACCTGGTGCTTTTCAGCTCGCCCGTAACCGACCACGCTGGTCTTGATTTCCAGCGGCGAGTATTCGCCCAGAGGAATACCTGCCTCGGCAATGGTCAGCAGTACAACTCCGCGGGCGTGCGACAGCTTCAGCGCAGTTTTCACGTTGTGGGCATAGAAAACTTCTTCGACCGCGGCTGAATCCGGAGCGTGCGTCCCGATCACTTCGCGCAGTTGCTCGGCAATCGTGAGCAGCCTGTTCTGAAGCGGTTGCTTCGTGCCAGTCTGAATGCAACCGGCTGCGATCATGCGGTGAAAGCGGCCATCGCTATCGATCAGGCCGTAGCCGGTATGCTCGGTGCCGCAGTCAATTCCCAGGATACGCATGCCGGGCTAAGCCATGGCCTCTAACTCTTTTTCGTCAACGTCGAAGTTGGAATAGACATTCTGCACGTCGTCGTGTTCTTCCAGCGCTTCGCTGAGACGCAGCATCGCTTGGGCGTTCTTGCCTTCCAGTTTCATGAGATTCTTCGGAATCATTCCGATCTCGGCGGACATCGAGGGGATTCCAGCCTTTTGGATCGCGTTGAGAACGCCCTCTTGCGCTTCGGGTGCGGAAATCACTTCCCAAGTGTCGCCGCCATCGCGCATGTCTTCCGCGCCTGCATCCAGCGCGATGGTCATGAGCTGGTCTTCGCCCGCCTTCTCCTTCTCGACGATAATCTGCCCCTTGCGCTCGAACATCCAGGCGACGCTGCCCAATTCACCTAGGTTGCCCCCGTTTTTGGAGAAGACGTGACGGATTTCGCTGACGGTTCGATTGCGATTATCGGTGGCCACCATAACCAGAACCGCGGCGCCCCCGGGACCATAGCCTTCGAACATCACTTCGTCGATCTGGCCGCCTTCCAATTCGCCCGTGCCGCGCATGATGGCGCGCTTGATGTTGTCCGCCGGCATGCTGACCGCTTTGGCCGCGATGACAGCAGTGCGCAGACGTGGGTTCATGTCCGCGTCGCCGCCGCTGCGGGCAGCGATCATTATCTCCTTGATGATGCGGGTGAACGCTTTCCCGCGCTTAGCGTCCAGAGCGGCCTTTTTGTGTTTGATGGTCGCCCATTTTGAATGTCCTGACATGATGAAACCTCTTCGCTCGCGAGCCTAAACGGTTCGATCGGAGCCTAACCAATCAGAATATCACGCGGCTCCCCTGAAGGCGGTTTTCAAAAAGGGCGAGATGGAGATGCCCGGTACAGTTACTCCCGAAGATGCGCGAGTAGGACCGTTGAGAACAGGAAGACCCTCTTTTTTGCAGTACTGCCCCGGCTTTTCTGGAGGGTAGCTCTCTGGCAGACTCCCGCAGCGTAATCGAACGCTCTCGAGCCTACGAAACCTTAGCTACTTGAGTCCGCTGGTGCGCGGCGCTGAGCACACCTTCAATCGAAGGCACGATCAGTTGGCGGCGGCCCAATCGAATTACGCCGCGGCGTGCCAGCGCATTGAGCGTCGTGGACGTAGTCTCGCGCGTGGCGCCGATCAAGCTTGCCAGCTCGCCTTGGGAAAGCGGGATCGAATACTCCGATCCACTGCCCTTCGCGCCGAAAGTTTTCGCCAGCTCCGCCATGTAGTACAGGATGCGGTATTCGACGTCGCGCAGGCACAGAAGCTCGATCTTTTTCTCCAACTGGCGGTTGCGCTCCAATAAGAGTCCCGAGAACTCTCTCCAGAGTTCGGCGCGCTGTTCGCACAAACGAAGAAATATCGGCCGGGGGATAACGTAAATGATGCCTTCCTGTAACACCTCGGCCGAACTGGCGCGCGTCTGCTGCGTTCCCAGAGCCTCATCCCCAAATATTGCGCTACCCGAGACGATTTCAAGGATTATCTCCTTGTTGTCCTCGCCGCGTTTGTAAATCTTCACCAGGCCCGATTCGACGAAAAAAAGCGTGTCGGCCGGACTGCCCTCCGAGTAGATGATTGCGAACCGCCGGTTAGGAGCGAACTTCGTCACCCCTTCCAGGTTGATCAACTCACTGCGCACGGCGGCTACAATCGAATTAAATTGCAAGTCCATTGATCCTGCCTATTATAGTCCGAATGTGAAGCGAATTGTGATAGCAACAGTCAAGTTTTGAGCGATACAGGAAAAAAGCCACCCGGCGCCTTCCGCTGCATCGCCTTTGCTAAGCATTGCTAACCTGAAGCTCCTCGAGTCGAGTCTCTTAGCTGACGTGCGAAACGTGCCGCGCGGTCGAACTCGGACCGCATCCGCTCGGGTTCCAGCTCCTGTCGCAACTCTTCCAGTTTAGATATATAATCCCGCAGAGCGTCGTGAATGGAAACCCGGTTCGTAGCCAGGATGTCACCCCACATCTGAAACGAACTCAGCGACAGCCGCGTGCTGTCGACGAGGGCGGGTCCAAAAATGCCCGATTTCGGCTCGGCGCGTCCTTCCAACAAGGACGCCAGAGCGGTAGAAATCAGCTGCGGCAGATGCGATGTATAGGCCACGATCCGGTCGTGATCCTCGGCGTCGAGCGTGATCGGAAAGGCTCCGATTCGGCCGATCCAGTCCTTCAGCTCACGGGCTCTCGGCGTGTTAAGCTCCGTTTCCGCCCGGGGCGTTAACACATACGGCCGCCCTTGGAAAAGTCCAGCTTCAGCCGCCTCCACGCCGAACCGCTCCCGCCCCGCCATGGGGTGGCCGCCGAGGAACTGGCAGCGGGAAATTACTTGCGAGGCTCGATCCACAATAGCCTTCTTCGTGCTTCCCGCATCTGTGATGAGCGCGTCGGGGTTCACCCAGGCGTTCAATTCGGGCAGGGAATCGATAATGCGAAGAATGGGTTGCGCAAGGTAGATCAGATCCGCTGACGCCGCAGCTTCCGGCGGCGCGGCCGCCACATCGATTACGCCTAGATTCAGCGCGCGGCGAAGCGTCTCCGCCGAGCTGACGCCCAGAATACGCCCCGAGAATCCAGCGGCGCGAAGCGCCAGCGCAAAGGAGCCTCCAATTAGGCCCACCCCGAAGATGGCAACCGTCTTCATCGCGCTACCCTACACCGACCGGCCCACGGCTTGGGCTATGATCCGCAACTGGTCCATTAGCTCCTGAAACTGGCGCGGCCAAAGCGATTGAGCGCCGTCGCTCAAGGCGTGCTCGGGATCGTGATGAACTTCCACGAGCAGGCCGTCGGCTCCCGCCGCAACCGCCGCGCGGGCCATGGGAAGGACCTTGTCGCGGCGTCCGGTGCCGTGCGACGGATCGGCCACGATGGGCAGGTGCGAGAGCGACTTCACTACTGGAATGGCGGAGATGTCCATCGTATTCCGCGTCGCGTTCTCGAAAGTACGAATGCCCCGCTCGCAGAGAATCACTTCGTAGTTGCCTCCCGAAAGAATATATTCGGCGCTCAACAAAAGCTCTTCGATTGTCGCCGAGATCCCGCGCTTGAGCAGCACGGGCTTGCGGAGCTGCCCCAACTCGCGCAGCAGGTTGTAGTTTTGCATGTTTCGGGCGCCCACTTGCAGGATGTCTGCATAGCTGGCGAGCAACGGGATCTGGGTCTGATCCATCACTTCGCTTACCAGCAAAAGGCCATGCCGATCGGCCGCCTCGCGCAGCATTCGCAGACCCTCTTCGCCGAGCCCCTGAAAGCTGTAAGGTGAAGTTCGGGGCTTGAAGGCTCCGCCGCGAAGAACCTTGGCTCCCGCGCTCGAAACTGCTTCAGCGACTTGTCCGACCTGATCGCGGCTCTCGACGCTGCAAGGTCCGGCCATGGCGATTACCTGGTTGCCCCCAATTTCGACATCGCGGATCTTGACCACGGTGCCGCCCGGTTTGAAGTGCCGGCTGGCGAGCTTATAGGGCGAAACGATGCGATGGCATTCCTTGACGCCTTCCATCACTTCGAATTCCGCCGGCTCGAAATCGTCGACGGGTCCTACGCCGCCCAATACCGTGTGCATTACGCCAGAGGAACGATGAACAATGAAACCCATCGACACCAGCCGATCGATCACTTTTTGGATTTGTGGCTCGGCGGCGCCTTCCTGCATTACAACAAGCATGAGCTTCCAATATAGCGAGACGGTCGGCGCCAGAGAAAAGCTTGAACCGAGACGCACGGTGCGTCGCGTTAACAAGAAAATGCGCTTGGCGCTCCGATGTGGCCGGTTACGGTTGCTTGCCCGCGCCGCCATCGCGGATCAACTTGTTGAATTTGAATTCCTCGGATGGCACACAGTAGATCTGAGGATCCCAATCTTTGCCGCCGACGGGATCCAACTTCCAGGTCTTCGTGTCACTCCGCCAAGGCTTGGAGTAATATTTCGGATCGGTAAGAGTTTCGACCAGCTCTAGCGTATTCGCATCCACGCGCCGGTAACGTTCCTCGAGTTTCATATCCTCGGTGTGCGGGTACCCATTGTGATCCAACCAGGTCCTGTCGTCGAAACCGATGGAGTTCACAACGAACGTGTTGCCCTCCCACCGACCCACCGAGTATCCGTTCCACTTGGGCTCTAGCTCGTCGGTCTTCGGGAGTTGACGCCCATCTGCCCAGATCGCTCGATAATCGTGGTGCCACTGCGAGAACACGAACATTCTGTCAGGCAGCTGAACGATCTCGATGGTCGCGTGCGGTCCCGCAACTTGACCGTTCAACATGCGGGGCACGCCCCAGGGGTCGCAGTTTCCTTGGGGATCGTTTCCGAGAACCGGGGCAGTGATTCTGCGCCCGTAGGAGGGTATGTTTTTGTCGAATTGCGCTTTACCTTCGGGTGTGAACGGCGCTTCGGCAGTGGGAACATTCAGCTTGCGCGGGGCCGATTCCTGTCCCAAGATGTACGCTTGCAGCTCATTCGCGCCACCGGGTACGTTGCTGTAAGTTTGAAAGGGGCTGGTGCGATTCCACTTGCCTGACAGATCGTGCGGATCGAAAGCGCCAGCCGCCTTGCTATTGGCGGCTCCTGCCTTCGAACCGCTCTGAGCCAGCATGACGGACGAGCATGTAATCACGGCTGTCAAGCCGATCGTGGAAGATAGAAACCTGTTTCGCACTTAGCCTCCGGTGATCCTAAATTGTAACTGTTTTTCGTTGCGGGCCAGGCGCAGCGCGCGGCTTACTGGAAGGCCAAGTAACCGAGATAACCGAGTCCTGTTCCGATCAACGCGCCAGCCAGCACGTCGCTCAGAAAATGCATCCCCAGCAGAATCCGCGATGCCGCGATGCTGAGGGCGCAGAACAGCAGGCCGATCGTTAAGGTGGGGTAAAAGAGCAGCAACGGGGTTGCAACAGCAAACGCCGTCATCGTGTGACCGGAGGGGAAAGAGAATTGATCGGGCGGAAGAAGCGTCGCCCAACAGTGCGGCTCGATTTGGCAGGGACGCGGCCGCGCCGCAAAACGCTTGAGCCAGATGAACAGGAGGATACTTAGGACAGCGGCTACGAAGGCAGCCCCAGTCGCCGCGAAACGATTCTCACCGCCAAACAGCAGAATCGCCAGACCCATCGCGTACCACAGCCAGCCGTCACCGCCTCGCGTAGCGCTAAGGACGAAGAAACGAACCCAGCGGGGCGCCTCCCAATTGTTGACGCGGTGCATTAGGTGGTGATCGCCTTTGCTGATTAGACCCCGCATCCTGACTCCAGTATAAGGCCCTGGTTGTTACATTTTGTTGAAGAAATGTTTTCAATTCGATGTTCGCCCATTCTTTGCTTTAGATTTTCTTCGGATATTCTTGACTGGCAATTGAGTTGTGACAAACTATACGTTGGACAAAAAGCGGCTGGATTTCATCTTTTTCGAAGCCGGTGGCGGCCATCGCGCGGCCGCTAACGCGCTCAAGACAGTCATTGAGCAGCAGGGGCGCCCGTGGGAAATTCGGCTCGTAAATCTGCAGGAAATACTCGATCCTCTCGACGTTTTCCGTAAGTACACTGGAATCCGCATGCAGGACGTTTACAACCTCCTGCTGAAAAAAGGGTGGACTCTAGGCTCTCCGCAGTTGACGGTTCTCATGCACGGGTTGATTCGTCTTTATCACCGGGGTCAGGTCCGTTTGCTGGAACAGTTTTGGGCGGAAGACCGGCCGGACTTGGTGGTCTCGCTGATACCGAACTTCAACCGCGCGCTGCGCGAGGCTTCGCCGGACCGGCCGCTCGTGACGATACTCACCGATCTCGCCGACTATCCGCCGCATTTCTGGATCGAACGCCAAGCCCAATATTTGATCTGCGGGACGGATCGAGCGGCGCGGCAGGCGCTGGCGCTCGGGCATCCAACAGAACGAGTCTTTCGAACGTCGGGAATGATCCTGAGGCCGAAGTTTTATGAACCTCTCACGTCCGATCGCGGCGCGGAACGCGAGCGGCTCGGTTTAGATCCAAAATTGCCAACTGGTCTGGTTCTCTTCGGTGGAGAAGGATCGAGCGCCATGCTCAACATCGCGCATCGAGTGACCGTCCCGGCGCAGTTCATCTTCATCTGCGGGAAGAATCGGAAGCTTGCCGAGCGGCTACGGCAGCTAAAAACAAGATTTCCAAAATACGTGGAGGGGTTCACTAGCGAAATCCCACACTACATGCATCTGTCCGATTTTTTCATCGGCAAGCCGGGCCCGGGAAGCATCAGCGAAGCGCTGGCAATGCATCTTCCGGTCATCGTGGAGCGAAACCTTTGGACGCTGCCGCAGGAGCGCTACAACACCGAGTGGATTCTCGAGCGACAGGCTGGAATCGTGCTGAAGTCCTTCCGCGATATCGACGCCGGTTTGCGGCAGCTCCTCGATCGGGCGAATTTTGATCGCTTCCGAGCCAACGCCGCCGCGATCAAGAACCGGGCCGTTTTTGAGATTCCCGATATTCTCGATTCCTTACTGCGGCAATAAAGCCGGTAACTCCCAGCGCTTCTCCGGCGACGAACATCGGCCAGTTGAACGAATTCGGCATGCCACCAGCCGTCGTGTTGCGGAAATCCCAAACGAATGCGAGTACGATCGTCAATGCGCCCGCTAGTATGCCGAACCAATGGATGGGTCGGCCGCGCAGGCCGCCGAGCCGCAAGGAAACCAGCCCGCAAACGATCATGGTGAGTGAAACGAGAATGGGCGCCCATACTGGTCCGACCCAAGGCAGAGGGATCAGAAACAGAATGTCCCAAGTAGAAAGCGATTCCGGCCACTGGATCAGCAGCTTAAGGAATGCGTAAAACGAGATGTCCCATAACCCAAACACCACTGCGAAGGCGGCCACGCGTTCACTGAAATTGCGGCCTGCCGCGAGAGCAATTCCGGCGAGCATTGCCATGGTTGCCGCCTCGCGTCCGACCTCGATGGCCAGACGCTTGGCGTTATCCGGTCCGGTCTGCGCGAGCTCGTCGGGCGTGATGAGCGGGAATAGATCGCCTGGTTTGCGGCCGGGGTGAAGCTGTTGCCGGATCGGGTCGTAGATCGCCCGCAGATAAACGACCACGGCCGCTTCCAGGTAGCCGAACGATAATCCGAACAACAGTAACGCTGCGAAGATGCGATACATGGAGTTCATTTAGCCACAAGGATTTTCCGGCCACTTGTGTTTCGGATAGCGGCGGCTCAGTTCGCGGCGCACTTGCGGATAGAGGCGTTGCCAGAAGCCGGCCAAATCCGTGGTGGTTTGCACGGGCCGCTGATTCGGAGCGAGCAGGTGGATCACCAATGGAATTCTCCCGCAGGCAACGCGCGGCGTCTCCCGCATACCAAAGAAATCTTGCAATCGCGAGGCGATCCAGGGTGGCTTGGCGGCTTCGTAGTGCACCCTGGTTAGGCGTCCACCTGGCAAGCGGATGCGGCTGGGAGCCACTTCGTTTAAGAGCTTCGCATTGGCGCGCTGTTCCAGCATCGGCACCAGGGATGCCGCCGCGCTCTTTAGTTCTCGAAAGCTCTTGATTCCGCCGCAAAGCTCGCGCAAAGCGGGCTCGATATCGATCTTTGTTACAGCCGCGTGGCCGGAGGCGAACTCGATTCGCGCGACCAGTTCATCCAGCTCCTCGCGATCCACAAAGCGTTCCACACCGGCTTCCAAGGCTTTCTTGGCCAGCAGCGCTGCCGCTTGTTCCGGATCGGGCGCGCCGCTTCGAGTCTCTTCGATGACGAGATTGTCGTAGAGCAGCGCACTGACGGCGTCGACACGCTCGGCAGCTCGATCCCACTCCACAGCGCTACGCTCGGCGACCCGCTCTGGAAAAAGGTCCAGAAGCCAGGCAGACTCTATCGCGCAGTAGAGCCGCACCAATGGCTGGGCGTGCTCGCTGCGCTCTTCAATGTCGATGGCTACTAGAAACTCGGCCTTGGTTTCACAACCCAAAATCGCCGACCCGCCCGAGGCGAGCAGAAGTTGATTGCCTTTTGTGCGGCGCGCTACCCGATCGGGAAATGCGGCCAGGATCGAAAGGGGCAAGGCATTCGGATCGTGCTTTTCCTGCCGAGGGGGGCGAACGATCCGGCGAATCTGCTCCAAGTGCCGCTGAGTGGATGGATCCCGGTCCGAGTCGAGCAGATGCAATAGATCGCCCGAATCGGATCGCGCTCCGGCGCTGAGGAGCGCGGCCACGCGGCAGCCTTCCTCGCCGACGCCCCGGTCCACTGCTTCGATTACAAGTCGCGCGAGACGAGGGTGCAGCGGGTAGCGCGCCATGCGCCGCGCACGGTCGCCGGTCGCCCCTAATCGTTGGAGCAACTCTTCGGCTCGAGAAACAGCATTCTCAGGAGGCGGATCGAGCCAGGCGAGTTGGTTCGGCTGTGAAATACCCATGGCTCGTAGAGTGAGGCAAAGTTCGGAGAGTTCGCGGCGGGCGACTTCGGGCGCGTCCTGATCCCGGCGGCGGTGAAAATCATCTAGCGAGTAAAGCCGGATCGCTTTGCCCGGAGCAGTGCGTGCAGCTCGGCCGGCGCGTTGTGTAGCAGACGCTTTGCTGATGCGCGTAACGGTGAGCGTCGGAAGTCCCGTCCAGGGCGACTCGCTGGCCACACGGGCCAGGCCGCTGTCGACAACCGCGGTAACACCCTCGACCGTGATCGAGCTTTCCGCGACATTGGTCGAGAGAATCACCTTGCGCCGCGGGGCAGGGGAGACCGCCCGGTCCTGCTCGGCGGGAGAAAGATCGCCGTGCAGCGGCAGAATGAGACAATCGCGACGTTCGGCTAACGGCCGGCACTCGCGCTCGGTACGCCGAATCTCCGCGGCGCCCGGTAGAAAGACGAGAATGTCGCCGGTGTTATTTTCATCCAGAAGATGAGCGATCGCCTCGGTTACTTGCTTCTCTAGAAGTAGCGCTGAGTAAGGTTGATGCGTGACGGTTAGGTCGAACAAGCGGCCTTCGGAGCGGAGAACCGGGCATCCGCCGAGGTACGCCGCTATTGGGGCGGTATCCAAGGTCGCGGACATAACCACCAGTTTGAGATCCGGTCGCGCACCGGCTTGAAGTTTGCGCAACAACGCTAACGCCAAGTCGCCTTCCAGATGGCGCTCATGAAATTCGTCTAACACGACTATGTCCACGCCCGCGAGCCTGGGGTCGGAAATTAAGCGGCGGGTCAGGATACCCTCGGTGAGGAAGCGAAGGCGCGTGTCTTTACCGGCGACTTCTTCGAACCGGACTTGATATCCGGCGGTCTCCCCGAGCCGTTCACCCAGTTCTTGTGAAACTCTTCGGGCGGCGAGCCGGGCCGCCAGCCGCCGCGGCTCGAGCACGAGGATCTGACCTGGTACAAGCGATAGCAGCGCCGGAGGAACGCGAGTGGTCTTGCCCGCACCCGGCGGCGCCTCAATGACCAGATTGGGGCAACGGCCGAGCGAGAGCAAAATCTCGGGCAGGAGATCGTCGATTGGAAGACGCAATGGCGGCGCGCCAGCTATGGTTTTTTCGGTGGAGCGGGCGTCGCCGGAGTTCCAGTGCCGGGCGGCGTCTTCGCAGGCTCTTCGGTATCGTATTTGATTTGGACGTCGCTCTTGAACTGCTTGTAGTCCTCGTATTTCACCGTCATTTTGATGCGCTGCGACATGTCTTTAAAATTCAACGTGTCGTTGGCGGCGGTGTAAGTCGGGAACCAGTATTTCCCATCTATCTGTTCGCGATAAGTTTCAAACTTCGGGAACTGGTTATCGGAATTCCTTTTCAGCAAACCGATGCCGCGTCCATAGCTTTTGACGATCTGCAGATCTTTATCGTCCACCCAAACGATACCCTCGAAGTATCGCTTGCCTTGCTCCATCTTCTTAGGCTTGACCGCGAAAGAGTAGCAAGAGATCTCGTCCAATGTTTCCCGGCCCAGATAACGAACGTAATAGTTTGGAATCTCATTGGTGGTAAGGACAAACGGCTGGACATCCCGCAGGTCCTGCTCATCTTCGGGCGTCAGGAGAATGACCTGAAGAGTCGACACCGGTGCGTGGACGACGCGCTCTATGCGCCTGCCTTCCGGCGTGAAGACAATGTCACTGACAATCTCATACCTGCCGTGGACACTTCCACCGTCATCGACCTCTTGGATTCTAGCGGTCTGGCGATAGGTATAGTTGCCGCGAGCCTTCGCGAATTCAGCTTCCTTGGCGGCAAACTTTTGGATGATATCGTCGATTTGAGCCGAGCTGGGTTCGACGGAGCTGGCGGCGAAAGCCGCAGCCGTTAACAGGGCGAAAGTTACGACCAGACGCATAGTTTGTCTCTCCCGATGGACGGACCCTAGCTATCCTGGGTTCCTTGTATCAGTGTGGCACACGTATTCTTGCCTGTGTTACGCCAGAATCTGTTTGGCGATGGTCAGCTTCTGAATGTTGCTGGTCCCTTCGTAAATCCGGCCGATCTTGGCGTCCCGATAGAGCTTTTCCACCGGATAATCCTTGGTGAATCCGACCCCGCCAAAGATCTCGACAGCACGCGAAGCAGTTGTTTCGGCCACCTGGGACGCGAAATACTTGGCCATCGCCGCCTCAGTCACGAACGGTAGGCCGGCATCGCGCAGGCGGGCCGCGTTATATACCAGCAATCGGGCGGCTTCCACTTCCGTAGCCATCTGCGCGAGCTCGAACTGCACCCCTTGGAAATCCGCGATCGGCTTGCCGAACTGCCGCCGCTGTTTGGCGTAAGCGATGGAATGATCGAGCGCGCCTTGCGCCAGACCCGCCATTTGCGCCCCGATCGCGATGCGGCCCTCGTTCAGCGTTTCTATCGCGATCTTGTATCCTTTGCCCACTTCACCCAGCACATTCTCTTCCGGCACACGGCATTCGTCCAGGATCAGTTCGCAGGTGGAAGAGGCGCGAATCCCCAGCTTGTCTTCCTTCTTGCCTACTTGAAACCCCGGGAAGCCGCGCTCCACCAGGAAGCATGTAATGCCTTGGTAGCCGGCCTCCGGCTTCGCATTTGCGAATACAAGATACAGGCCCGCTTCGGCGGCGTTGGTGATCCAAAGCTTGCGGCCAGTGAGGGCATAATGATCGCCATGGTGGGTGGCGCGAGTGGACAGCGCGAATGCATCGGAGCCGGAGCCAGCCTCCGATAGCGCGAACGAAGCCACCATGTCGCGGGCGAGCCTGGGCAGATAACGCCGCTTTTGGTCGTCGTTGCCCCAGCGGATGATGACGTTGTTGGCAATCGTGTTCTGCACATCGACGATCACGGCCGCGGATGGGTCAACCATGGCCAGCGCCTCCACCGCGAGGACCGCTTGAAAAAAATTGCCCCCCTGGCCGCCATGTTCCTCCGGGATCTCAATTCCCATGAGCCCCAGTTCGAACATCTCGCGCAGCAAATCCTTGCGGAATATGCCGGCGTCGTCCATCTCGCGCACATGCGGCCCGATGCGTTCGCGAGCGAATCGCCGGATGGTGGCCTGGAACATTTTCTCTTCGTCGCTTAGCTGAGTGAGCGGAAGTGGGGATCGCTGGGTGGTTTCCGTGACGGCGGGCATCGCTTCTCCTGGACGAGTTCTGCTTTCAGTCTACTACTCGCTTCGGGTTGCGCTGAGTGGCGAATCCGGCAAGAAAGGCCGGACCGTAATCCGTGCGTAAGCTCGAAAGTTAGCGGAACCGCTCCCTTTTCGTCGCGCATCGGTGCGGACGGATTAAGGGCCTCGGTGCCGGGCAAAGCGGGAAGTCGAAAAAAATGAAAATTTCCGGTTGGATGAAGCCGGCCGTAGCTGAGGGACTCGCTCCTAATTACATCTCGCTATTAACTGTTTTTTTAGGCCGCGACACTTTCCATTCCGGGCTGCCCTCGGAGTAATGATTACTTGTGTTCTTCACCGGACAACGATGCGTGACAACTCGGTTGGGAGCGCGCCCTTCGAAGCTAGGGTCCTGTACTTGGTGAATGCGGCCGCATGACTTGCACATTAGAGTAACGCTCTGCATGTCTCAGAATACCACGGCAACGTCAGAACCTTAACACATTCGTAGCGAAAAACACCTTACCTATGGTGTGAATAGGCCGGACCAGTCGATTTCCGCTTGTGCATCAGATCAGACTCGTGCTATGCTACCCATGTATTTGACAGGCACGCCGATTAGGCACTTCTTGCATCGCCCGGTTCACAGACCTCGACCAATCCTGCCCCAATTAGCTATCTGCCAATTCAGAAGGAACAAAGATGAAGAATATATTTGTTGGAAATCTTAGCTTCGGCGCAACCGAGGCAGACGTTCGATCGCTGTTCGAACAGTATGGAACCATTGAACGTGTAAACCTGATCACGGATCGCGACACGGGACAGTCCAGAGGCTTTGGATTCGTTGAGATGAGCGGAAACGATGAAGCCCAGCGTGCAATCGCTGCTCTTGATGGAAGAGAACTCAACGGCCGAAATTTGAAGGTCAACGAAGCCCGTCCGAAGGAAGACCGCGGGTTTGGCGGTGGTGGCGGCGGCGGGCATCGCAGCAACAGCGGTGGCGGCGGTCAACGCCGTCAGAACCGTTGGTAAGTTAATCCAAGATCCTCCGCCCGGCGGCAATCGGAATACCGCGCTTGCCTATGCCGGGCGGTGAGTTGCCGCTACACAAAGCCCCTAACGGTGCTCTGGGGGATATGTCTGTTCCTTCCTAGCCTTTCGCCCGCCATTCCTTAGCCTGATCCCATCCACCTAACGCTTAGCGCTGTTTTTGTCGATTCAAGGTTTGATGCCTGTATTATGGTGCGACGACTTGGCGAACCACACGCTGGAAGACATCTTGTTATCACAGACCGAGAACAGGGCGTGGAGCAAGGAGCTTCGGCACGGGATTAGCGATGTAGTTGCCAGCCGACTGGCGAAGAAAATCAGCCTAGAGCAGTACGCTGTCGATCGCAAGCGGTTCAACGAAGAAATGGCCGAATGCAGGCGAAGAGCAAATCTGCTCGCGGAGCTTATCAAGAACCACCGTTAAGAGCCGGGCGCTTCGGGGCCAACGCGAGAGCCTTGGCCGCTGAGGGCGGAGGCATGCGACGAAGCCCATTTCTTCTTCGGATTCGCTGCAACTCGCGCTGTCTCGGTGTTTGCGTGCAGACGCATGTCCTCTTCGGTGAAGGTCAGCGTGCGCTTCTCCTCGCCTCTGTCGTCCCGTTCCAGAAGTCGCCGGCACAATAGCGGGAGCTCCTGCACGCGAATACCATATTTCCGACTCAGAACAAGATCCGCTCGAACAGTAAAGTCCGAGCGTGTTCGATCCGCCGCAATGCCCTGAAACGCGAACGTCCGGAAATCTGTATCCTGATTAAACCCCACAAGGATGAACTGCATCTTCCCGACTCCTTATCTCTCGCTTCTTGGCCCGTGATGGAACACTCACACCGCTACAGCCTTAGTCTTGCTCGCTACTTTCCGAGGACCGTCAGTCAACAATCGCAAACGTTCAACTAACGCCTTGCCCAGCTTCATCTCCGCGATGTTGGATTTATACCCGGGCATGTTCGGGTCGATAAATTCCCTGCGGAATAACTGATCTGAGGCCAAAGAGGTTAATAGTCTCAGTTCTTCGACGGTGAGTTTCAAGTTTACTTGCTGCATACTATCCTCTCGTCATTCCGGATAAAACCGGACCTTGTTGGATATGTCGCGAGTGAGCGGAAATACTCACACACGGCAACTTCAGGAACGACCCAGTGGTCACGAGCGTAATCTGCAAACCGTTGCAGTTTTGAGCCTTCACTTGGGAGATGACTCGCTTCAACGCACTACGCATCGCCTTTTGTCTATCCAATCCAAAGACGGTCGACTTGATCTCGCTGGCCATATAAAAAAAGATCCACCCAGCCTCGTTTAGCTTTCGGTCGAGCTCGCGAGGCTCCGGATTTGCAACCGACTTCCAGCCATTCGAATCAGGCTCCGTTTCGAGCCGAAAACATTCGGGTATGACCGTGCCGTCCTCAATTAGGATAGTTCCTGCTTTGAGCGTGTCTTCCATAATGCCTCTCTAGGGCCACCGTGACTCAAGGTCGGCAAATCAAAATTAACGATGCTGACGCTGGAATATGCGCAAGCATGAAGATTCATAATCGCCGTCGGGACTAAGAGGATAGGGATCAGTTGACCTGACTTAGCTCAGATCATCTGCGAATGGGCAGAAGTGCTCAGGCACCTGTAAGTATGAGTTAGTTATGCTTTTTTGTCAAGGAAAAGCAAGATATCGTACTGTGGTTACCGTGTAGTTGCTTAAAAATAACGTCATCCTTTAACTGCAACGTAATAATCCCATTCCTGAGAAGTCCGGAAGGCGGCGGACGTCGATGGCGCTTCTACCGTCTACTGCTTTGGCGCGGGCGGGTCGTAGCGCCGGTTGCTCACGCTCGCCGGGTGCGGATCGCCGCGGTGGCAAGTGTAGCAAGTCACCTCCTGATTCCCCACCGGGAAGACGCCCGTGCCGGGAAAATTGGCGTTGATCTGCCGGACCAGCATGATCATCTTGCGCGCCATGTCCTTGCGCGGGTTGATGTCCGTCTCCAACGGCTTTCCACCGCCGTGGCAGTAGCCGCAGTCCACGTTGAGCGCGTCGCGGAATTCGCCCATCACCGATTCTGCGCCGTGCACATGCGTATCCGGAGGCAGCAGCTTTAAACTGACTCCGGGTCTCTGGGCTGGGGGTGCTTCGCCCAACGAGTTACCCCGGTTGTAGAATTTGCTTGGCGCCTTGGTCTCCGGCTTTGCGCTTCCCCGATGGCACGTGCTGCAATCCACTTCGTGATATCCCTCGGGAAAAACCCCGGCGCTGCTGGGGAAGGTGGTATCGATCAGCCGCACCATGGAGATCATCTTGCGCGCCATTTCCTTCTTGGGATTGGCGTCGGCCGCGAAATCGCCTTCAACATGACAATATGTGCACTGCACTCCCAGGGCCTCGTTGAAGTTCTGCATTACGAAGCGAATCTCGGATTTCGCATCGAGGAGTTTCAGGTTCTTCGGTGCCGATGGAGGATTTGTCCCGCGGCCGCCGGGTTGCTGAGCGAAGAGCGACACAGACACGAGCAGCAAGAAGATGAGGATTTGCATAGGTGAAGTTTACAGCAGTGTCATGTGCGGTTCAACTTCGAGGCCGCCTGCTGGCGCGCTTGACACGCCCGCGCGACGATACTCATACTGGCCTCTCATGGACAACAGCGCACTGGCACATTCAGCCGACCTTTATCCGCGACGAAGTTTTCTGGCTGGAATGGCCGCAATAGGGTCATTGGAGCTGCTTTCCCGTGGCAAATTGTGGTCGCAGGATCGGGCTGCCAACCCACGGCGACTCGATCTGCATCACCACTTCGTCTCCGATCGCGTAAAGAAGCGGCTGGCCGAGTCGAAACGTCAAGGTTGGGACACGTTTCAAAGCTACTCGCCCGCCAAGGCAATCGAAGCCATGGATAAAGCTGGCGTGGCCACTGCCTTTCTCTCCTGCTCCACGCCCGGTATTTGGTTCGGCGACGATTTCGCCCCCGAACGCGATCAGGCCATCGCGCTCGCTCGCGATATGAACGACTACGCGGCCAAGCTCGTGGCGGATTATAAGGGACGCTTCGGTCATTTTGCCGTGCTGCCGCTACCGGACGTAGACGCCAGCCTCCGCGAGATCGAATACGCCTTTGACACGCTGCATGCAGACGGCGTCGGCCTCCTGACCAGCTATGGAAATCGCTGGCTTGGAGAGAAGATGTTCGAGCCAGTGTTTGACGAACTAAACCGGCGGAACGCAGTTGTCTACACACACCCCACCGATGCCCCCTGCTGTCATAGTCTGGCTGGCGCGAATCCGGCTACGCTGGAGTGGCTCACCGATACTGCCCGCAGCATTATGAGCATGATTTCTGAGAATCCAAGCGTCGTAGGCGGTGGGGGCGGCGGCCGAGGCCGAGGAGCGGGGCAGCCCAGCCCAGCAACCCGCTATGCCAACATCAAATTCATCTGGTCGCACGCCGGAGGCAGTTTGGTCGGAGTCGCGAGCCGCGTGGTCGGCAACATCAGCGCCGAGAATCTTGCTCGCCCCGCCGAGCCGAACTCCCGGCTTTACCACATACGCAGGTTTTACTACGACACGGCAGGCTCCGCCAACCCTATTCTGATGCAGGCTTTGGCGAAGCTGGCGGGAGCATCGCAAATCGTATTCGGGTCCGATTTTCCGTTCGGCGGCGCCGCTCCTATTGTGAGCATCGCCCAGGGATTGCAGACCTGCGGATTCAATGCTCAGGAGCTTCGCGGAATCGATCGCGAAAATGCTGTCAGAATATTACCGAAGTACAAAGCTTAAACCTTAACCGCGTTCACAAGGCGTCCCCTCGATCTATTGCCGCCCGCCCTCCCCGAATTGCGATATGATCTGGCAGTCCGCCGAACGTGGCAAACTAGACGGTACGGAGCTAGTCGGCATGAGCACAACACCCCTGAAGCTCGTCTGGATTCTCCTCGGCTTCTTCCTTACCCCGGCAATCGGTCTTGCGCAGGCCCCGTCGGACTCCACGCCACCCTCAGCCACCGTGAAGCAACTGATGCTGGATCTTATCCATCCTGCTTCCAACGACATCTTGCTTCTTGTATACCGTGGTGGACCCACCAATGAAAACGAGTGGGCGGCCGTTCGGCGCGGAGCAGTGACACTGGCGGAATCCGGAAACTTGCTAATGATGCGCGGCCGCGCGAGAGATCAAGGCGACTGGACGAAGGACGTGAAAATGCTGGTTGACGCTGGAACGGCCGCCTACAAAGCAGCACAGGCGAAAGACGTCAAGGCGCTCGCCGCGGTCACGGGACCGCTCGATGCGTCCTGCACTACCTGTCACAAGCAGTATCGCCCGAACGTGTTTCCCCGTGAAGGAGGATCGAAATGACTTATTCGCGCAGGAATTTCCTGAAGGCCGCTGGATCGGGTGTTGCCCTGACCGCAGTCGGGGGAGAAACAGTCTTCATTGCAGCCGCGGCTCCTCTCGCTCTTGCGACTGCGATGACAAAGGAAAAGACGACATTCATCATTAATGGAAAGCCGCTCGTCGCGGAATATGAAGCGCGCACGACGCTATGGGAAGTCATCGCGGTGAAGTTGGGCCTCACGGGGACGAACCGGAGCTGTAACCGGGCTAGCTGCGGCGCGTGCAGCGTATTAGTCGACGGAACGCCCCTCTACTCCTGCCATACGCTGGCGACCGAAGCCGCCGGCAAGAAGATTCTCACCATCGAAGGAGTGGGCGACGAAAAGAACCTGCATCCTCTGCAGCGCATCGGCCACCTCCGCATGGCCGCCGACTGCGGTTTCTGCACCGCCGGATGGGTGGTGACCGCGAAAGGGCTCCTGGACAAGAATCTCGATCCGAGCGAGGACCAAGTAAAGGCCGCCTTAGCCGGCCACATTTGCCGGTGCTCGGCTTACCCGAACATCATTCGCGCGGTGAGGGACTCGGCGGCGGTGTTGCGCGGGAGCAAGCTCCCAATCGAACCCGCTCCCGAATCGATTATTCAGGTCAAGATGCCCATGGTGCGGGATTACTCCACAACGGGCGGACATCTGCCGGGCAATGAAGTGCTGGAAGGCGCGCGCAAAACGGTCACCAAGAAATGGCAGGGGTATCCTCCCGAGAATCTCAACGTCTTGGGAAAACCGATGCCCGCTCTGCCCGAAGTTTCGATCCCGAGATTTACCGGCAAGGCGCAGTACGCGAGTAGAATCTGGTTCCCGGACATGCTGTACGTGAAGTTTCTCACCTCGCCGCATCCGCATGCCCGAATCAAGGACATCGATATTTCGGCTGCTGAGCGGATGCCGGGTGTGGCTCAGATACTGACGTACAAGA